>ERZ1031095.115-NODE-115-length-24805-cov-5.332000_pt1 | contig 24805 bp, 23 predicted proteins | sample MGYA00517108_ERZ1031095 | MGnify/ENA primary metagenome ERZ1031095 (study PRJEB33719, sample SAMN04261275) | wastewater metagenome | biome: rural village; feature: human; material: feces | host: Homo sapiens | place: El Salvador | collected 2013-01-07 ... | reverse complement strand
AATATTACATGAAGCAGAAGCTGTTAGATGAACTGATGAAGATATCCGAAGAAGAACAGAAATATCTTGATGGTCAGGGTGACATCGAAAAACAATTGTATGCAAAGGAACAGATAGGGGAAATAGACAGGGAGCTGCTACTCAAAAGGGGGCAGCTTATTACGGTACGCCCACATAGCCGCTTTGTCGATTTCCCTGAACACAGACACAATTATGTAGAGATTATGTATGTGGCACAGGGCAGTATTACGCATTGCATAGAGGGAAAGGAATTAGTGCTTCATAAGGGTGATGTTCTGATGCTGAACCAGCAGGTAGTGCATTCGATAAAAATAGCGGATTATCAGGACATAGGTATAAATTTTATCGCACTGCCTGAATTTTTTGAGGTCCCCTTATCTATGCTTGGCGGGGAAAATGTTCTTGCCCGGTTTGTGACAAGCGTATTCAGGCAAAAGGATCCGGTTTCGCATTACCTTCTGTTTCGACTTCAAGAAAATGAGCAGGTTGAAAACCTTATGGAAAACATGGTGGAATCCATGCTGCACGGATATGCCAACGAAGATATAATAAACCAATATTCCATGGGAATTGTATTTTTGTATCTTCTGAATCATCTGGAAAACCTAAGCCATAACTCTTCTATGGACTATAAGGAGACAGTAGTCCAGGCAGTGCTCGGATATATTAACAGCGATTGTAAAAATGCCAGTCTTACAAGAATTGCAGAGGATACTCATCAGTCTATAACTGCCTTAAGCAAACTGATAAAGCAAAAAACCGGATACAATTTTAAAGAGCTTCTGCAAAGGAAAAGATTTCAGATGGCAGTTCACCTGCTGTGTGATACAAAGCTTTCGATTGAAGAAATAGCCCTTGATGTGGGGTATGAGAATCAAAGCTATTTTTTCAGGCAATTTAAGGAGCGTTACGGGATGACCCCGCATAAATACAGGAATGAAAAATTAAATAAAAAACGATAAAAAATGGAAAATAAGGACAGTTTTTTGAACTAATGAGGTTCTAAAAAACTGTCCTTATTTTTGCTATATTGAGTATAGAAAACGGGGAACTATTCAGAACCACTGAGAACAAACAGAAAGGAACTCACATATGGATACGAGATATTATCTTGCTGTTGACATTGGCGCTTCAAGCGGCAGACACATGCTTGCACACATGGAAAATGGAAAGATGGTGCTTGAGGAAATCTACCGCTTTCCAAACAGCATGACAGAAAAAGCGGGGCATAAGGTGTGGGAAGTGGACAGGCTTTTTGAGCAAATACTTACAGGCATGAAAAAGTGTCTGGAAATGGGAAAAATTCCTCACAGCATGGGAATTGACACATGGGCTGTGGATTTTGTCCTGTTAGATGAAAACGACAAAATGCTCGGAGATGCGGCTGCCTACAGGGATGACAGAACAAAAGACATTGACAAAGCAGTGTATCAGTTTGTATCGGAGACAGAACTGTACACAAGAACAGGAATTCAAAAGCAGAACTTTAATACTATTTATCAGCTGATGGCTGTAAAAAGGCAGACTCCACAATTGTTTTCAAAGGCAAAGACAATGCTTATGATACCTGATTACTTTCATTTCCTTTTAACAGGGAAAAAGGCTCAGGAATATACAAATGCAACAACTACCCAGCTGGTAAACGCAAATACCAGGAACTGGGATTATCAGCTCACAGATAAGTTGGGATATCCACAGGAATTGTTTTTAGAAATAAAGAATCCGGGATATGAGCTGGGAGACTTAACAAATGCCATTCAGGAAAAGGTTGGCTTCAACTGCAAGGTCATTCTTCCGCCAACCCATGATACTGCCTCAGCTGTTATGGCTATTCCAACCCAGGAGGATGATGCTTTGTATATCAGCTCAGGAACATGGTCACTTATGGGAACAGAGCTTAAAGCAGCCGACTGTACAGCGGACAGCATGAAATGCAATTTGACAAATGAAGGCGGTTATGATTACAGATTCCGTTACCTGAAAAATATTATGGGACTGTGGATGATACAGTCGGTAAAGAAAGAAATCGCACAGGATATGAGCTTTGCTGAAATATGTGAAATGGCAGCAAAAGAGGACATAAAATCAGTGGTGGATGCAAACGATGACAGATTCTTAGCACCAGAAAATATGACAGAGGAAGTGAAAAAAGCTTGCAATGAGAGTGGACAGCAGGTTCCGCAGTCAGTCGCAGAGGTGGCAGCCGTTATCTATAACAGCCTTGCAAAATGTTATGCAAAAACTGCTCATGAGATAGGAGGGCTGACAGGAAAGAAGTATTCGCACATATATGTAGTTGGGGGCGGATCCAATGCAGCTTATCTAAATGAGCTTACAGCAAAGGAAACTAAGATGACAGTCTATGCAGGACCGGGTGAAGCAACTGCGATAGGAAATATAGCTTCACAAATGATTGCCGCTAAGGAGCTTTGCGATCTAAAAGCTGCAAGACAGTGCATTTTCGATTCTTTTGAAATAAAGGAATATAGTCTGAATTTATAAATGATAAATACAAAATTGCTATCACAAAGAAGGGAGAAAACAAATGTTAGTGTATTTTCCATAGCACTCGGCGCATACCTGCCACAGTTTCCAACACTCGTTCCTGAGTTTGAGGCACAGTATGAGGCCTTTAAAAAGACAATACCGGATTCAGTTGAGCTGGTGGATGGTGGAATTGTTACCACAAAAGAGCTTTCCATGAAGGCAGGGGACAAATTCAGGGCAGCGGATGTAGATCTGGTAATTTTACAGCTTCTTACATATGCCACAAGCTACAATATGCTTCCTGCAATCAGAGATTTAAATGTGCCGGTTGTCCTGGTGAATGTTCAAAAGCTCAAGGCACCGGATTATGCGAATACGGACACACCGAAATGGCTTGGTGAGCTGTATGCATGCGGAGCAGTGGGAGAGATGGTTGCGGACCTTGAAAGAGCAGGCAAGAGACATGCAGTAATCACAGGCGTGGTGGAAGGCGGAGACGACTATGTGGCAGCTGAGATAGCACAGTGGTGTAAGGCTGCCCAGGTCAGAAGAAGATTCCGCTATACCAATATCGCGCAAATTGGAAGACCTTATCCGGGAATGATGGATCTGTACATTGATGAAACAAATCTGTATAACCGCATGGGACTTTACACAAAGCAGTTTGACTGGGAAAAAATGTGGGCAATCGCTGACCATATCACAGATGAGGCTGTAATCAGGGCAAAGGCTGAGGATATACTTGCGACATTTGATATAGCACCAGACAAAAACAATAAGGCCACTACTGTTGAGACTGTCTGGGACATGGCAAGATATGTTGCAGCCTTTGAAGAATGGGTAAAGGAAGAAGAGCTTGGAATGATAGCATCCCACTATGATGGTTTTGCCCAGGGAATAGCAGGAAAACTTGACAGTATGCTGATTCCGGCATTTTCAATGCTTATAAAGCAGGGTACAGCCTGTGCAGTTGAGGGCGATATCAAGGTTGCCATGGCGATGAGCATCTTAAAGACAATTGCCGGAACAGGACAGCTATCGGAGATGTATTCTATTGATTTTAATGAAGATATCTGTATTATAGGCCATTCAGGTTCAGGAGATGCGGATATTTCCCAGGCGAAAAAGCCAACCATGAAGATTGTGGACGTATTTCACGGAAAAACAGGCGGTGGATACCTGACACAGTTTTATCCGCCAGCTGGAGACGTAACATACCTTGGAATCACTCAGGATATGAACGGAAAATTTAAGTTTGTCGTGGCAGAGGGTGTGAACGAGGATGGTCCTATATTCACATTTGGAGACACAAATATGAGAACACGCTTTTCAATCGGAGCAAGGGAATTCTGTAACCAATGGAGCGAAGCAGGTCCTACACATCACATGGCAGCCGCAGTTGGCAGACATATTGATACAATACTCAAGGTGGCAAAGATATTGGATGTGCCGGTTGATATTATATGCAGATAAAAGCATAATCATATGGCAGCTTTTATTACATACTTTGGTATACAAAATAGTAGTTTAAATATAGTAGAAAAGTGAGGAAAATATCATGAAATTTTTAGATGCAGAATTTGTAAAAGGATTTATACGTATGGCAAATGACGGATGGGAGCAGGGCTGGCACGAAAGAAACGGTGGAAACCTCTCATATCGTGTGAAGGCAGATGAGGTAGAGTCGGTAAAAGAAAATTTTGAGCCAAAAGAGTGGCAGCCAATCGGAACAACAGTTCCAAATCTTGCAGGAGAGTATTTTCTTGTAACAGGAAGCGGAAAATATTTCAGAAATGTGATAATTAAGCCTGAGGATTCAATCTGTATGATAGAGCTTGATGAAAAGGGCGAAAACTACCGTATCGTATGGGGACTTGTAAATGGTGGAAGACCAACAAGTGAGCTGCCTAGCCACCTTATGAATCTGGAGGTAAAGAAGCTTAAGAATCCAAACTACAGAGTTGTATATCATGCACATACAACTAATATCATAGCACTTACATTTGTTCTTCCACTTGAGGATAAAGTCTTTACAAGAGAGCTTTGGGAAATGGCAACAGAGTGTCCGGTAGTATTTCCTGATGGAATCGGTGTCGTTCCATGGATGGTTCCGGGAGGAAGAGAGATTGCAGTAGCGACAAGTGAGCTTATGAAGAAATATGATCTTGCCATATGGGCACATCATGGAATGTTTGCCGCAGGGGAGGATTTTGATCTTACATTTGGCCTCATGCATACAGCAGAAAAGTCAGCAGAGATTCTGGTAAAAATGCTGTCAATGAGACCAGATAAACTGCAGACGATTACACCTGATGATTTCAGACATCTGGCTAAAGACTTTAATGTTACTCTTCCAGAAGAGTTTCTATATGAAAAATAAGAAATTTTATGTTTATTTTACATATTATTGCCTTTATTCAAATTATCGACTAAAATTAAACATATGTAGAGAAGTAATATAACAATATCTGGGAGGTAATAAATATGTATACAGCGTCAAAAGAAAGATATTCATCTATGGAGTATAAGCGCTGTGGAAACAGTGGCTTAATGCTTCCAAAAGTATCACTAGGGTTATGGCATAATTTTGGTGACACTTCAAGCTTTGAAAAAAGGGTTAATTACATTCAGCCCTCTTGACCAGGGACAGCTCACCGACCGCTATCTTAACGGAATCCCAGAGGACAGCCGTATCCGTACAGATGGCAGATTTTTAAAGGAGAGTGCTCTGGACGAGCACAGATTAGACCAGATTCGCAGGCTCAATGACCTGGCCTCTCAGCGAGGTGAGAAGCTTTGTGATATGGCACTTGGCTGGCTGCTTCAGCATGATGAGGTCACAAGTGTACTGATTGGTGCATCCAAGCCACAGCAGATTTTGGACAATGTAAAGGCTATTTCCTGTGCTCCGTTTACAGAAGAAGAGCTTCAGCTTATTGATGAGATTTCTCTGAAATAATACAGTACTTATGCGCTTTAATAATCTATATACAAAATAAAGTAATATAAAATAATGTTATAGATAAAATCAACTTAAGTTAGCAACAACAAACCCAAAACAGAGGAGAAATACATGTGGACAATATTTCGTATAGATGAAGCCGATTTCGGCTGTGAAGAGCGCCTGCCTGGAGAACCACTCATGGACTTAATCACTCTCGAAAGTGATATGGGCGAGACCCTGCAATTTGAAGTTTCCGATGAATGGCTCATTATGCAGGGACTTGAAGAAGGCGATGAGTGGCCCGAGGAAATAGTAGATGACTCTGAAAAAAGCAAGGCACAGGCTGCATGGCTTGATAATTATTACAATGCCTTGCGTGAGCTTGACGAAATGTGATTTCAGACTCAGATTATTTACTTTTTAACAGCCACTTTTGGTCGATTTTCTTAAGTTCATCCCCAAAGCGGATATGCAGCCTCACCGAGCCTTCCAATTGCTCAATCTGCTCAATTATGCCTTTTCCAAATTTAGGATGTGAGATTTCATCATCAATATTGAATTTGACAGCACTGTCTCTCTTTTTCCTGTAATCCTGTTCCCGCTGATACTGGTCGAAAATCGGAATTGTCTTATCCGCAATATTCCTTTTCTTAATCACCTTATCATAGTCATGCTTCATAAGCCCTTCGCCCGCTTTATAGTAAGGAGTCGGAGCCGCTCCCACCAGAGAACAGCAGTATTTCCAAGCACTTCCGTGTATTCCCGGCTGCCAGTTATATTTGTCAGGAATATCCATGTTGTACTGCATATAGTGAGCGTATTCGTGCTTGTACAAATCCATTCTATCTGCCTTAGACAGTGGTTTTGCAACAGAATATCCTATAAAAAGCAGGGAAAAATAAAATTCTTCCTCATCATTTCCCAGTCCAGGGGTGTAAGCTCCGAGCCTGTCCTCATCGAAGCCAAAATTAATTGGAACCTTTGCAGCATTTAAACCAAACTGGCGGTCAAGCTTCTGGTAGAGGAAGCGTATCTCTGCTGTGTGTATTTTGGTTTCATTTTCCAGTAATTTTCTTATGTTTGAATCTATGTGCATATTTCTATCTCCAATTCCTCGAATTCCTAACCTCATCCTCCTTCTCACTAGCCCTTGCATATATATTGGTGGCAGTCATGGATTTATGCCCCATCCGCTGTTGCAGCACCAGTATATTATGCTGGGCTTTATAAAATTCCATGGCAAAGCTGGACCTCAACTTATGTACACTTATATCACTGCGGCCTATGGATGCCTTGACATATTTTTTTAACATCTGCTGGATTTCGCGAATAGATAGCCTTTCCCCATCAATAGTGGTGAAAAGGGGCGTATTATCCGTGAATTTCTCGCCTGCAAGCTCCCTTGATTCCAGATAATCCCTGATATATTCCCTTGCCTCGTCAGAAAAAAACACCTTGGACGGCGTCTTTGCCTTTTTATGTCCCTTCCTAAGCGTCACGACATAGCACTCGTTATTTTCCGGATGCATGCTGTCCTCAAAAATCACCACATCCCTGACATTGAGTGAATGAAGCTCCGAGATTCTAAGTCCTGTGTCTAAAAACAAGAAAACAATTGCCAAATCACGTTTTTTATACTTCTCATGATACATAAGCTGTCTTGGTGTAAGCCCTGCTCCAGATTGTATACAATTTAACAATTGCTCCTGCTCAGACCGGTTCAGATAAATGACAAACTCACTCTGTGACACCTCAACCTTCTGCGCCCCGGAAACAGGATTAAACTCAAGCTTTTGCTCTGTGTTAATCAGATAATTGTACAAAACAGACACAGAGGTCTTACGCCTTGCCCTTGTTTTCTCAGACAAATTCTGGTCATCCATCCAGGACAGAAACCTGTCTATATCCAAGGGAGTTATCTGGCCGATATCATCTATAGTCAGTTCCTTTACAGTTTTCTCTCGAAAATACTCATAGTTGTTCACTGCATACTCAAAGAAATACAGTATGTCTCTGGCATATGACAGCCTTGTCAGAATCGCTTTGTTGGACGCCCCATAATAAAAGTAATTGTGGGTAAACTCTGGCAGGCGGTTTATCAGGTCTATGAACTTTTCATTATTGGTCTTAGGGTTTTGGGTTCCGTTCATGTGATTTCTCCGTGTAGTCTATATACTTTGTCAATATCTATTCATCAATAGAATGAGGTATAATCGTAATATATTATCCATATTTACTTACATAGAAACGTATTAATAATACATCTCTGTACAAGTATACTCTATAATTGTGTAATTTGCAAATATAACTTAAATTATACGCACAGATATATGCACCTCTCTCATATTTGTCATCCCAGCCGAACCAGCCATTGACAGCTTCTCAGTGTGCACGGCAACAAAAACCTGCCAGTGTGGCAGGTTTTCAAAGTCTGTAATCAATCTGCAATTTTTCCAACACACTCCGCAATCGTACTGACAACCATCTTCATATCTAGTGGCTTCGCCAGATGCGCATTCATACCTGCATCCAGACATTTTCTTTCGTCCTCATAGAAAGCATTTGCAGTCATGGCTATGATAGGAATTGTCTCTGCCTCCGCATGCTTTGAAGCTCTTATGGCTTTTGTTGCAGATATGCCATCCATCACAGGCATCATTAAATCCATAAGGATTACATCATATGTGCCTGGCTCTGAACCCTCAAATTTATCCAGTGCTTCCTGTCCATTCTGCACCTTTTCTACATGGGCTCCCTGCTCTGTAAGGAGGAACTCAATTATCTCCATATTCAGCTCATTATCCTCTGCCACCATGATATTGAGTCCGCTGATATCTGCATTTTCGGCTTCCTCTGACTGCTTAAGGCTTGCCTCATGGTCGATTTCAAATGGAATCACAACTGTGAAGCAGCTTCCCACGCCCAGTTCGCTTTCTACACTTATTGTTCCACCCATTTTATCTATGAGCTGTTTGACAATAGACATTCCCAGTCCGGTTCCCGTATAATTTGACCTGGATGATGTATCAGCCTGTACAAAAGGATGAAAAAGCTTCTTTTCTACAAATTCCTGAGACATGCCAACACCTGTATCCCTGATTTTAAACTCGCAGGTTATGGTATCCTCTGTCTGCTCCAGCGTTTTCATGCTCATGTGGATTTTTCCATTTGGCTTATTATATTTCACACTGTTGCTGAACAGATTTATAAGAATCTTCTTCAAGTGTAGAGGGCTTCCCAGAACATTTATTCCGGTGTAGTCATCATGCTCACCTGTTACCTCAAGCCCTGCTTCCTCTGCCTGAAATGACACCGCTTCCACTGTCTCAATACAGATTCTATCCAGATTAAATGGCTCATGACTCAGCACAACTGCGTCTGTATCAAGCTTTGCCATGTCGAGGACATCATTTACCAGAGATAAAAGTAGTTTTGACGATACTTCTATCTTATCCAGACATTCTTCTTCCTTATCCTGATTGCCTTTTGTCTTCCGGATTATCTCAAGCATTCCCATGATTCCATTTATAGGGGTTCTGATATCATGAGACATATTTGCCAGAAACTGTGATTTTGCGGCGGCAGCCTTTTCCTTGCTGGCAATTGCCCTTCGAAGCTGCTTATTTATTTCCATTGATTCCTGAAGCGACTTCACATGGTTTTGCTCTGACTGCCGGATAAGCAGATCCTTGTAGTGGTTTTCCTGCTCCAGGGCTTCCAGCATAGCCACTGTATCCCCTCGCTTGCAGGCATAGTTATACTTAAATTCTGCGCCTGTGATTCCAACCTTTATCTCATTAGGATGTTCTGCTATATGCTTATCCATGGCACTAAGTATGCTGTTTATAAGCTCATCATCCCCCGAATCCATTCCACAGTCAAACAAATCTCTGCAGGAATCTATAAATTCTGCCGTGTACATCTCATCCAATCTTGAGAGAATCTGTGCCTTGTATATCTCATACCTGTCCATCTCTCCCAGCTTGTACGACAGCATTGCCGCACATAAATGCGCATCATTTGGTATGATGCTGTCGGCATGGTATTTTGTGATAGAGGTCTCATAGGCTTCCACTGCGTCCTCCAGCAAATCCATCCTCATGAAAAGGAGCGTCTTGTTGATGTATACATAAGCCCCCATATCTGATGCACTATTTGAAATGTGCTTTTCGGCAAGTTCAAGATATTCATATGCCATGTCATAGTTTTTTTCAGCACTATATGTAATTGCAATATTATTGTATTCATATGGATAGTAATATATATCCTCATTATCCTGTGCTATTTTAAGCGCAACAGAATAATAATAACGGGAGACAGCATATTCCTTCTCGCAGTGGGTAGCAACCCCCATCAGATTAAAGCAGGATATCATCTTTGGTATGTAGGGATAGCTCTGATAATCCATCAAAAACGGCTCAAGAATCTCCATTGCTTTTCTGAAATCACCATATTCGTACATAAGAACAGCATAATTATAATACAGATATATTCTGCTTTCCGTTTTTTCCTCATCCCTTTGTAGAGCCTTTTTGTAAAAATCAATCTGCTCCTCAACAGGTCGTTTCTGTATTTCCTCTATCTCATTTAAAATGTCTTTTGTATCCATACCCCATGCCCTCATCGTAATTACAGTTACTACAGTTCCCTTAAAATCTCTCTTAATGACTCCTCTACCTTCCTGCAGCGCTTCGCAGAAATATCCTCCATAGTGGGATTACAATTTTCCATCAGATATGGATGTCCCACATATGAAAGCATTGTCCTGTCATTTTCATTATCTCCAAAAGCAGCCATCTCCTCAGCACGGATTCCAAATCTCCTGCCAAGCTTCTCAAGGGCTTCTCCCTTACCTGTTCCCTTTGCCACAAAATCCACCCAGCTGTTACCTGATACGGTTATCTGGCAGTCAGCCCCTGCAAACTCATCAAAAAACTGCTCAGTTGCGGCCTTTTGCTTTTCAGGCTCTGCAAAATAAGATATCTTTATGATTTCCTCTTCTATCCGCTCTGGTGAATCAATCACTGTCACATGATTGCCCACCACATCTCTTACATGCGCCACAAAGCCCGGATTTTTAGGTATCAGATAGCAGGTTCTCTCTCCAGATATTACAATCTCACAATCCGGATGGTCTAAGATCCTATGGCATATATCCAGTGCCAGACTATCCTCAATATGGGTCTTTACCTGCACCTGATTCATATGCATTATCAACGAACCATTTTCACACAAATATGTGATTTTCTCCTTTACCGGTGCAAACAAACGCTGCAGGCTGTGGTACTGTCTGCCGCTTGCCGCCACAAAATATACACCCTTTTGGGTCAACTCGTCTATCAGGGGAAAAAGCTCAGGGTCACAGCTCTGTGCCCCATTTAACAATAATGTCCCATCCAGATCACTGGCAATCAATTTTATTTTCGACATATAATCCTCCGAAAATTTATTATCTAACTTTATTCTATCTATTCTTTCGTACCTCTTAAATTATAGAACAAGGCTGATGCCAATACAATCACTGCTCCAATCAGGCTCATCCTGCCCATTTTTTCACCATAAAATATGGCTACAAGTGTTGGATTTAATATTGGCTCTATCATTGAAATAAGCGACGCTCCCACCGGCGGTACCTTGTCCAGTGCCATATTGAGAAATATATATGCCAGACCGATCTGCACGATTCCCTGCAGCAAGCCCGTAGTAAGGTTTGTCATTCCCCAGTTTGTCTCCTGCATATAAAAAGGTATGCCTATCACAAAATTCAAAGCAAAGGATATAAGGGCTGATGACTCAAAATCTGCCTCTGGAATCTGCTTGATTAAAAACACCACAGCATAGAAAAATCCCGATATAAGAGCCAGTATATTTCCTATCATTCCTCCTGCAGATAAGCTGTCAAAAAAGAAAAACATAATTCCAACTAGTGAAATCACACCTGACATAAAGGAAACCCTGTCAGGCTTTTTCTTCTGAAATATCCACATGAGAAGCATGATATATATTGGCAGGGTAAACTGCAATACTATAGCATTTGCCGCTGTCGTCATCTTATTTGCCATGACAAAGGTCAATCCCATCATGCTGTTTGCAATTACTCCTAAAAGCACCTTGCTGTTAAACCTGAACCTGTGCTTTGTGAGCTTCATATATAGCAGAAATATGAAAAAAGCCACAATAGACCGCATCCCATTTATAGTAAAGGATGACCATGTATTTAATTTAATTAACAATCCACCTGTAGCGAAGCATACTGCCGAAAGAGCTGTATATATAATGCCTTTTTGCTGCGCTGTCATTTTACTAACCTCAAATCTATTTTATATTATTCTTTTTAATCTTTCTGACCAAATCATTCATGAAGGCATCGCAGCCCTCTGTCGATTTACTTAAAGTCACACCATTTTCACCCGGCACCTGACGCCAGCCTATGATGTCCTCCTTGCTGTAATACTCTACCATTCCCGGCTCATCCATCTGAAAGAAAAGATATACTCCCTCCTTTAACATAGTTTCGCCCTCAAGTATTCCTGACAGCTTTGAAGCATCACGGATGTCACTCTCGTACACATGTGCATAATACCTCACCCATCTTGCGAGATTGCTGCTCCAATAGTTTCCAAGCCATGACTTGTCAAAGTCATCACCATTTTCGCTCTTGTATACAATAAGTACAACAGGAGCAAATCTGTTGGGATTCAGAATCAGCTCATATAAAGCATTCTCCGGATTCTTATCTCCCTTTATTATCTTAGCATAGTCCTTGAATTTCTGGACATCGCGCACCCTGATTTCATCATCATTGCATATTCTTGAGTAGAATGATGGGCCGCTGAAATTATTTACACGCTCATCATCTGTTATCTCACTTATATCATTAAGAAAGGTACTCACTTCAAGCCTTATCACGTCTCTATCTATATAGAGGCGGGCACGGGTATTCCACATTCTGCCTGCCACATCATCATCTATGTGGAGAGTATCTATTTTAATGGATTCCTCTTCGTAGTCCACCTTCACAGAATATCCGTTATCCTTTAAATCTATAGAGCTCAAATCCTTTGGAATATTGCCAAACACAGGATTGAACTTGTCCCTTACCCAGAAATATATGATTTTTGCTGCTTTCTCAAAGGTATGCTTTTTATTGTCATTGGCATAATCTATTGTAACTCTGTTGTTGTATACAGGATAAGCAGTCATTTTCTTTAGGTTTCTTTTGGACTTCTCACCAGCCGCCTCTGACACACCATCATGATAAACCCTGTGCTTTCTGCATATTTCCTTTACCTGTGGATCCTGCAGCACCCTGTCATTAATCAGGGACACAATCATATTTACACTGATTGGTATATCCCTGTAAAAGCCGGAAAGCATCTCAATCAACTGGCGTCTGCTGAATTTAAATAGAGCCTTACCTATGCGCTTCTCATTATCCGCCAGTACCGGTATCAGCTCATCATAGAGCTTCTGCTCTGACAGCCTGATTCTGAAATGCATACGGAGCATGCCTTCCCAGTCGCTGTTTTTGTACAGCTTGTAGGCAAAATCCTCTAATAAATCTATCATGGCATTGTCGCAGAGCTCAAGGGTTGCCACAATACTGTTAAAGCGTCTGGAATATGACTCATAGCGGGACCACAGCTGCTTGTTCTTGTAACGCATGTCATGCTCAACCTCATGCCAGCCCTCGAAAAACATGGTCTTTAACTGGATTTCAAAGGTCTTGTCTATAGCCATATTCCAAGTGGCAGGGCTGATTTTAGTACACAGATACTCCGGCAGCCTGAACACACCATTCAGTTTGATTGGCTCAAAGCTTGTGGTATCTACCTGTTTTTCTACCCATTCACCATCTAAGGCAAAAAGGTTCTCCATTATGTCCTTTACGATATCGGAATCGTCCTTGAAATAGAGGTTAATTCTGAGACCGATTAAGTCCTGTATTTTCTTGTCATTATCATATTCTTTGTCGTTATATTTGCGCTCTAAAGAGGACGCCTTCTTGATACGGGAATACACCCTGTAAAAAACCCCACACTGATTTAATTTTTCTTCTACCAAACGTATAAGCTCCATCTCCACACTGGCTGGAACTATCACGTTTTCTCTTATTTCTTCCTCTGTAAATTTCATCCCTGCATCCTATATATTATTTGACTTGTCTGCACTCATTATTTCTCTATAAAACTACACCGGAAAAGCCTTCATAAATTCAAAAAGTCTGTCTGTTGCCACCAGAACCAGCAGATATTCATCTGTATCCTGAACCACAGTCTCATTATTCACAAGCCTTGCGACCTTGCCCGTCACACTGGCAGGCATGCTCTTCCTGATTATGATTTTATCGCCTTCTGCAGCATTTTCAAGCCATTTTGCAATAACTTTACTTGCAATTTCGCTGAAGAGGTCTTCCTGTATCATATTTTCTATCTCGTCTTCATCATCAGCGTAAAATGACGAGTGATTGGCGCAGGACATACAGTCATCCTCCTGATCTTTCAAAAAGAAACAGTAATTTGTGTCGCATGCATCCAACTTGTCATTTAAAGCATCCTTGTCCTCTATATCAAGTGCAGATACGACTGGTATCTCTGGCATATTTGAGGCTTCGCGCTGTTTGTCGCATGCCTGGTCCAGGATTTTTTGTATCTGTTTTAGTGTATTGTCCATTTTGTTCTCCTTGTGGTATATATCTTTATTTACTATTCTACCATATTTATTATACAAAGGTTCCTGTAAGTGTAATATTTTTATTTCTCGCACCAATGGCGCGAGTATTTATCTTCTTTCTATTTTTTAATACACTATTTTGTTCCGCACCATAGAGATGCCCCTCACCAGATTCCTAAGTTCATCTTCCCAATTTTCTTTTGGAGAATAATACACAGTCCCCAGTATATCAGGGATTATGTATCTAACCGACGAGCAGACTATGACAGGCAGTTCCCAGCCCTTATCCTTTATCATCTGAATCAACAGGCTGCCTGACTCTTCCTCTTCTCCCCCTGCTTCCCTTGGGTACCACATGTCAGTAATTACAAGGTCATACGGAGTATCACTGCTCATATGGTCTTCTATCATTTTCACACCCTCATTCAGGTTTCCAGCCCAGTCTACATCCCTAAATCCAGCACCTGACAGAACCTTACATATATCATTGTGCTTTATTACATTGTCTTCTATATTTAAAATTCTCATATGTTACCCCCTGCTTTATATCACATACATTCATGTATATCTAATTTTACCATATCCCAGCTATTTACACTTCTTAAAATACTTGCATTTTGCCATAATGCCAAAAAGAGAGAATACAATCCGCAATCCAGACATATTCTCTCCCTTATAACACTATTTATTTTTCCGAAACCTCTTCACCTGAATTTACAGTAATAAATCCATAAGCCTCAAGCGTCTTAATATACTGCACCAGCCTGTTATACAGGGGTTCAGCCTTGTCACCAAATTCCTCATGGACAAGCTCCGATATCTCAATAAGATTTCTCTTACCATCTATCAGAGGCCAGATAAAATTCCCCATCTCGTCCAGATGAATCTGTGAAATTCTTGGTTTTTTAAACAGCTTCTGCGCTATCCAGTTAAATAGTCCTGTGTTTTCCTGAAGCAGAGTCACCTTCTTGTCCCCGGATATGTCATACTTTATCTCCTGCTTGTGGGCAGGTATATATTCCAGGTAGTTGGCACTAACTGTTTCATTTTTCTTTTTATTATGACTCATAATTAGTTAGATTTTTTCTTGCCTTTCGCAACAAACCATACAATAGCAACCATAGCAGCCAAGAGAACTATTGCAAGCACAGTTGAAACTGATGCCGGGACATATGCAGATAAATTAATATATTTATCAATTCCTAAAACTGCAAATATTGCAAGTAAAATACCTACAAGTCCCTCTCCTGCAATCATTCCTGAGCAGAAAAGAATACCGCTGCCGGCGTCCTCATTCTTCTCTTTAGAATTTGCTTTTTCTTTCTTTTTATCCACAATCAGACGGATAAGTCCACCCAGCATAATCGTTGTGCTGAGCTCAAGTGGGAGATAAAGTCCAATAGCTACCGGCAATGATGAAATACCAATTACCTCTACAGCGATTGAGATAAACACTCCGATAAAAACAAGTGCCCATGGGAGATTTCCACCCATTACACCCTCGACAATCATCTTCATGAGAGTTGCCTGTGGTGCAGCGATTGCCTCTGTGCCAAAGCCCCATGCCTTATCGAGAAGCATAAGTACTCCACCGATTGTAAGTGCCGCAACGATTGTTCCGATAATCTCACCAATCTGCTGCTTCTTTGGTGTAGCTCCTAAAATGTAGCCTGTCTTTAAGTCCTGTGAAGTATCGCCAGCCATAGCTGCGATGATGCAGATTACAGAACCGATTGCGATTGCTCCCTGCATGCCATGTGCTCCAGTATCTCCTGTCATCTTGAGAAGAGCTGTAGAGATAAGAAGGGTTGCAATAGCCATTCCTGATACAGGGTTATTACTGCTGCCTACAAGACCTACCATTCTTGATGAAACTGTAGCGAAGAAAAATCCAAATACTACAATTACAACTGCACCGATAAGCGATACCGGAATCTGTGGCACTAACCATATAATTAAAATCATAACGATTACACCGATTCCGATGATCTTCATGCTCAAATCCTGCTCTGTACGAAGTGTGCTGCCTGTATTTGTACCCTTCATGGATTTGATAGCATCCTTAAAGGTTGTCACAATAAGTGGAAGGGATTTAAAAAGACTTATGATTCCACCTGCAGCCACAGCTCCTGCTCCGATGTACCTGATGTAATTGCTCCAGATTGCACTGGCACCACCTGCAGCATACAGCTCACTGATAGGCAGGCTTGCCGGATAGAGTACAGCATCCCCGCCAAAAGTTGTAATTGCCGGAATAAGTACGAACCATCCAATGATTCCTCCTGCAAGCATGTATGAAGCAATTCTCGCTCCACAGATATAGCCCACACCGATGAGCGCAGGGTATACCTCAGCGGAAAGCTCTGTCTTAAGTGACTTAATAGGTGCCGTAACAACCCCCGACACAACCTTAAGCCCATCTACTGCGAACTTGAATACTGCAGCGATTCCCATACCTGCAAATACAGATTTGGCAGATGAACCGCCCTCCTCACCAGCCAGGAGTACCTCTGCACAGGCAGTTCCCTCTGGGTATGGAAGCACTCCATGCTCTTTTACAATAAGGGCATTTCTAAGTGGTACCATGAAAAATACTCCAAGCAGACCACCACAAAGTGCAATTATGGAAATCTCTATAAGACCTGGTGTCTCCATAGTACCTTCCTTTGCCCAAAGGAAAAGGGCTGGAAGCGTAAAGATTGCACCAGCTGCAAGTGACTCTCCTGCTGAGCCAATGGTCTGAACCATGTTGCTCTCAAGAATTGAATCCTTATTCATGATAACTCTAATCACAGCCATTGAGATTACGGCTGCTGGTATAGAAGCTGATACTGTCATACCAACTCTAAGACCCAAATATGCATTGGCAGCGCCAAAAATTACCGCAAGAAGAATCCCCATCACTATTGATGACACAGTAAACTCAGGTGTAACCTTATCTGCCGGAACATATGGCTTAAAATCTTCCTGTTTCATAATATAATTCCTCCGTTTTGTTAATAACAGGATTAAAGAATATCATAAAAGCAGGAAATTTGCCACACTTAATTTAATTTTCCAATTTTTGCTTTGGAAATACTTAACTATATAAACTTTGGTCTGATTGACTCGTCCTTTAATACCTTATATATAAAGTTGTATGCCTGTTTTCTTCTGGCAGCTGTGACACGCTTTACATCATCCTCTGTGACATATTCAGAGTAGGTCAGGCTGTCCTCAAAGGGCTTGACACCCTCTTTTGCCAGATTCGGATTTAAGCTGCCAGCCCTTCCGACAGGCTTATTATAAGTCTCTGATTTTGCAAGGACATCCACACAGTCGTTAAATTTTGCCCAGATTGGTCCCAGTCCATGAGCTGGAATCCAGTGAAAATCAATATGACGGCTTCCATCATTTAATTTTCTGCAGAAGTCACCCACAAAGGCAGTGATATTGGAGCCCAGAGCCGGCTCCTTTGCCTTACCAGTCACTGCATAAAAGCAGTTTCCTACTTTACTTATAGTCTGGCAGTCATAGAATATATCCACATTTCTGAGTTTCTTTTCATTAAAGCAGATATCAAGGGCCCTTCTTGCCGCCTCAAGCTCTGATGAGTCGTTCCAGCTTGTCAGCACACAGCCATAATTGAATTCCTGCTCCTGATGCTTTATTGCAATTTTAATCTGCTCCTCAGAAGCTGCAAGCAGCTCTGCCCTGCCGTCCTTATCAATGGTAAAACCATTTCTATATGCAATCATGCTGGTCTCCTTACTGCTAAGCACCTGACCATCTATAAGTTTTGCTGACTCAACATAGACTGATCCATCCCTGAAGAAAATAATCATGCCATAGGGTGAATAGTAAAAGCCCTTATCCTTGTTAAGGCTTCTGTTGGGTTTCTTTCCGTCAAAATCCGGTACATCAAAGTTTCTGCTGCCATCCACAAATATGACAGCATCTGATTTAAACTCAAATGCCTCTTTTGCAGATGAGGCATAAGACGCTGCCGCCTGCTCCGCAGATGTGCCCTCCTTCAGGAACTCAAGTGCCTCTGCCTCTGTCTTAAAGCCCTTGAATTTTGGATTTGGAACACCTGTTATAAGGCTTCTCACCTTTGGCTCCACATCCTTCCACTCACCTTTTATTATTGTCTTTTTATTTCCAGCATTTACTGCATAATACTTCATATATTTGTCTCCTTATCAAATCAAGCTGCATATCTATCATATATCATTCATGCCTGATTTTACAAATAAAAAATCACATCCCATGAACCTTTTGGCACACAAGATGTGATTTTTAAAAAATATTTTAGTTTGATGAATGTGGCATATACTGGTAAAGCTGCATAGCTGTCGATGCGATTGGCATACTCTGTAAGGTGATTTTTCCCGGTCCATAGACCACTGTGTTGAAAAGTCCCTCACCGCCAAATAACACATTTGACACACCACTGATTGTCTTAACCTCCATACGGCAGGTCTCTGTCATGGCTGCTACATACCCTGTATCAACTATCTTGCAGTCTCCCGCTGGGATTTCATACTCATGAGCTGAACCATCAATCTCAAGAAATACTATACCATTACCTGTGAATTTTCTCATGAGGAAGCCCTCACCTCCGAAGAATCCACGACCAAGCTTCTGCTGTATATATACCTCATTTGTGATATTTCCAAATGATGCAAGGAATGACCCCTTCTGTACGATAAGTCCGTTTCCCGGTGTAATCTCGACTGCCTTGATTGAGCCTGGGAACTTAGATGAAAATGCAATCTCACCTGTCTTGTTTGCTACATATGTGTTCATAAATGCGTTCTCACTTGTAAGCATACGTCCAAGCATTTTGCCAAGTCCGCCTGCTTTTGTCTGCATATGGATTTCATCATCCATCCATGCCATAGCACCTGCTTCACACTCGATTGCCTCGCCCTGCTCCAAGAGCACCTTTAAAACCGGCAAATTGTCTCCGTCTATTCTGTATCTCATTTTCTTTTCTCCTCCTTTTTATCCCTGTTTAGGTATAAGCAATGCTGCCAGACCTACAATTATTAATATTGGCAGTGCTACTACCATTAAACCAGATAATGCTAAAACTATCAATACAATTGGCAAAAAGACTATACTAAAAAGAACTTTTGTAATTCCCCATGCCGCTCTCATTGCAAGCCATATCAGCTTTCCAAAAACAACAATCATTAACAGTAAAAATAAAATTGTCAGCATACTAATCACCTCCATTGATGATATATTATTATAAGTTAATTGTCTGGTTTTCACCCTAAGTTACATCTGCCAGATGTTTGACCACAATTATAGCACCTATTTTTTGCTAAACAATTATATTTTTCTTAATATATCCTTATATATTACTTTCTGGCGAATACTTCTTTGTCAACATCCTTGTTCTGGTAAGCAACAACTGTAGTACATACTGCATCACCTGTGACATTTACTGCAGTACGAAGCATATCAAGAATTCTGTCTATTCCCATGATAAGTGTAATTGCCTCCACCGGCAGACCTACTGCCGAGAATACCATAGTAAGCGTTACAAGTCCTACTGACGGAATACCCGCAGTGCCTATTGAGGCAAGGGTTGCTGTGGCAATAACTGTGAGATAACCAGAAATACCCAGATTAATGCCATATGCCTGCGCTGCAAAAACTACTGCTACCCCCTGCATAATCGATGTTCCGTCCATATTTATTGTGGCACCAAGAGGAATTGTAAATGAAGACACTTTCCTTGATACTCCTATCTTTTCCTCTAAAGTCTCGATATTCAGAGGAATGGTAGCATTTGACGTAGATGTGGAGAAGGCAAATGCCATTACCGGGAAAAACTTCTTTATAAATTTGAATGGATTTAATCTTGTAAATACAAAGAGCAAAATCATGTATACAACAAAACACTGCACACCAAGACATAATACCACGCTTCCCATGTACTTGAGAAGTGGGATAAAGGCATCAAAACCAAGGTTTGCAAAGGTTCTTGTGAGCATGAAAAATACACCTATAGGCGCAAAGCTCATTACAAGGTTTGTCATCTCCATCATCAAGTCATTGAACTGGCTGAAAAAGTTTGCCACAAGCTCAGCTCTCTCTCCCATTTTTGCAAGAAGAATTCCCACAATAAGAGCAAATACAATAACCTGCAGCATGTTTCCATTTGCCAATGAACTAAACGGATTATCTGGAATGATATCCAGCAGAGTATCAACAGCAGAGGTCTTTTCTGCCACTGTAACATTCTCAGCCTCTATAAGATTCATATTAAGTCCTATTCCGGGCTTGATGAGAGCCGCTACTGATATAGCTACTGTTACAGCGATTGCAGTAGTTGCCAGATAAAATGCAATTGTCTTGCCGCCTACTTTACCAAGCGTCTTTGTATCTCCGATTGCAGATGCTCCACATACCAGTGAGCAGAAAACAAGGGGTACAACAAGCATTTTCATAAGCTTGATAAAGCCATTGCCTATTACATAACATATTCCATCTATTATGATAGTATCCCTGACATAGCTTGCAGGGACAAATAAATTAAAAATCACTCCACAGATTACACCGGCTATAAGACCTATAAAAATCTTTGAGGTGAGTGATAATTTCTTTTTTTCGATTTTCTTTTCAGATTTCGCCACTATTAGTTTTCCTCCTTTATTGACCTGATATATGCAGCCAAATCCTTCTCCCATGAACCCATCTCATATACTTCTGTCATTTTCATCATCAGATTTTCCAGCACTGTAGACTCAGCCATCTCTGATTCAACCGGCTTTGCAAGGCTTACATCATATCCCATATCTGCAAGGATTGCCTGGGCAAACTCATAACGTGTGCACTGTCCTTCACTGGATGCATGGAAAATACCATACTCAGACTTTTCTATCATGGAAACGATAAACTCTGCCAATGCCTCTGAGCTGGTTGGAGAGCTGATTTTATTTGTGTAGGCATCAAAGGTGGTGCCATTTTTGCCATTTTCTGCTACAAATGAAAAATAATCGTCATGACCTATTCCGTATACCCATGAGCTTCTGACTATAAGGTGCTTAGGATTTAACTCTCTGACATACTCTTCCCCGGCAAGCTTTGATTTAGCATAAATTGTCATCGGTGCCGGTGTATCAAACTCTGTCATGCTGCCCTCGGTCTTTCCCTCGAAGATATCATCTGTTGAAAGATGGATGATTTTAGCATTCACATGATGAGAAGCGATTGCAAGATTTCTTGCCCCAAGAGCATTGACCTTATATGCCTCTACCTTGTTATTCTCGCAGTATTCTCCATTTGATAATGAGGCACAGTTTATCACGATATTTGGTCTGTACACCTCGGCATGCTGTGTCACATCCTTAAGGTTTGTGATATCCACGTCCATATCTGTTGCTACTACCTTATTTTCTATATCCTGCTTTAACATCTTTACAAGCGCAGAGCCAAGTCGTCCTGACGCACCTGTAACCCATATTGATTTTTTTGCCATGCTTCCTCCTATATAAATCTTTGCAATATTGTGGCTATATTACCATAAAACAAGTGATTAGCCTAGACTTTTATTTTGAGAAAATTTTCCATAAGTAAATTTTTTCAAAAAAGTACTTGACGAACCCTCTTGTCTTTGTTATTATAATACACGGTTCGTTGGTCAAGCGGTTAAGACGCCGCCCTCTCACGGCGGAAACACGGGTTCGATTCCCGTACGGACTGCTAAGCACTTGCATTTATTGCAAGTGTTTTTTTGTACCAAAGTATGCAAGAAAAGCTGCCGGTTGGTGGCAGGTTTTCTGTATTGCCATGCAATCGTAAAAGATGCCTGCCACACAACAAAATACTCATTGCAGGCTCACAATCCTTGAGCATTCTGACATGACAGGCTTTGATAAAAAAGAAAAAACAAAACCAATGGCAACCGCCAGACAAAGCAAAAGGCTGTCTGCTTTTTATTTTCCCTGATTATTGCTTTCTCCATGCACTCCATTGCTTTATCGATATGATCAATGTACATCGTCTGGTCTAATTTTGCACCCATTGTGACCAGCACCCGGTAAAAGGTTCCGGTATAAGTAATGCTTTCCTCCGTGACCGTTTCCCTTTCACTTGGGTAAATATATTATTCCAAAAGGAATGCCGCATGCAGCACACATATCACCACATAAAATACAATTCTTTTATACTTTTGGATCGTATATTTTGCTCTGTAAAATGTTTATGGAAAATTTATTCGACAAATCATGCTTTCCGAACTAAAATAGGAATGCGATATGATAATTTCATGATCCTATGAAAGGAGACAATATGATATGAAGAATAAAAAATATTCCATCGTTTATAGCAGCTTAACAGGTAATACCAGGGTGCTGGCTGATGCAATCCACGAGGCATTACCTCAGGATGAATGTGAGTATTTCGGTGTGTCCGACACAGTGATTCCTTCTTCCGAACTGCTCTATATCGGATTTTGGACAGACAAGGGGAATGCAGATACCAAGACATTACAGCTATTATCGCAGTTAAAGAATAAACAGATTTTTCTGTTTGGAACTGCAGGCTTTGGTGGCAGTGATATCTATTTTCGGAAAATCCTGAGTCAGGTTAAGCAGTTCATTGACGCAAGCAATGTTATCGTCGGAGAGTATATGTGTCAGGGCAGAATGCCACAGTCTGTCCGGGAACGCTACTTGAAAATGAAGGAAGCTCCTGATCATCCGGCAAATCTTGATGTATTGATCCAGAATTTTGACTGTGCATTGTCTCACCCTGATGCCAATGACCTGGAAAAACTGAAAGAAGCCGTTATGGATCCATCCTTCTGATAAGACCATAAAATAAGGCAGACCCACATAGCTGAGTCTGCCTTACTCTCTTTCCGACAACTTCACTCTATTCCTGCCATTTTCTAGAATAGCTTAAAGATATTCACACGGTCATGCATCTTGGCTGCTCCATCTGCCAGATTAATACTGATTGCAGTATTCTCTTCGGAGGATGCAGCATTGCCCTGTACTACGCCGGACAGCTGTTCAATTCCCTGACCGATCTGCTCCAAGGACTCTGCCTGGGAGTTGGCTTTCTCCATGGTGTTCTCTGCAAGCTCTGCAAAGGACTCCATATCCGCAATGATCTGATTGAATGCTTCTGCTGTTGTTCTTGTAATCGCATTGCCCTTTTCGATTTCCACTAAGGTCTTATCGATCAGATCTCTTGTATTTACAGCAGATTTTGCACTATCTGCTGCCAGCTTGCCGATCTGATCTGCAACCACCGCAAAGCCTTTTCCTGCTTCTCCTGCTCTGGCAGCTTCAATGGAAGCATTCAGGGATAACAGGTTGGTCTGGGATGCAATATCCTCGATATCTGTGATAATATTACCGATCTCCTTGGAGATTTCTGTAATGTGCTCCATTTCCATCAGCAGATCGTTCATTTTTTCTTTTTCTTCGTTCGCTTTATTTGCAGAGGCTTTTACACGTGCAGATGCGCTCTGTGTTTCCTTTGCTGTATCTGCCGCCAGATCCACGACCGTGTCAATGGTGGCATTCAATTCCTCGATGACTCCTGCCTGCTCTGTTGCACCGTCCGCCAGGGATTTTGATGCATTTTCCACCTCGGATGAATTCGATGATACCTGTTCTGCCAGATTGCTGATCTCGGACAGGGTACTGTTAAACCGTTTCAGAATATACAGCAGTGATGTCTTCAATTCCGAGAAATCACCCAGGAAATCTGTAATATCATCACCATTTCTGGTCAGGTCACCCTGCGCTATTGCCTTTACCTCCACAGAGATCTCGCTGACATAATCTGCCAGAATACCCATAGCTTCTTTCAGATTCCTGATGGTACCGCCAAGCTCATCCTCAGACTCATAGGTAAGCATTTCTACATTAGACAGCTCGCCCTTACGCAGGCTGGCAACTGCTGCCTCTATCTGTTCTACCGGCTCGGTAATGGAATTGGTAATGATCTTTCCGATCAGTGTCGTCACTACAGCAATCGCAAGACCCGCTGCCACGATCACAATAAATATGATTACAGTGCATACATTAGCCATGGTCTTTGCATGATCTAATTCTGTCTGGAACTTGTCACATAATATAGTTAATTTCTCAGCAAAAGCCTTATATTCTTCATACACATCTCCGGTCATCAGCTTCGATGCTTCCTGCTGTTTACCTTCACGGCTCAACTGCAGAATTTCATCTGAAGCAGCCATGTATTTTTCCCATGCAGTGTTTGCTGCTTCATAATCGTCCTGTCCTTTTTGAGCATCACTGTTTGCAGACATGATTGCAGCCAGATCCGCAGCGGTATCCTGGATCTGACTCTCCAGCTTCTGGATTTCTTCTTCGCAGGAGTTCATGGCTGCATCATCTGATTCTACCAGATGCTGATACTGGTTGATTCTGTATTTCGCAGTCATTGTCTCTAAATCCTGCAGATATTCCAATGACGGAGACCAGACCTTCGTGATCTTCTCTATATTTGAACGGATCACTACTGTCGAGATCAGTGCCACCAACACTAAAAATAATGTCATAACAAGCACTGTCATTTGATATACTTTTAATTTTCCTGCAACCTTTAAGTTAGCTATACGCTTTTTGATCTTTTCCATGATAGTTTTCCCTTCCTTTGTAAATTATTGACTCAAACTTCGCACATTAAAATGTGCCTATGCACCTTGAAAAT
>ERZ1031095.112-NODE-112-length-25029-cov-17.276528_pt1 | contig 25029 bp, 13 predicted proteins | sample MGYA00517108_ERZ1031095 | MGnify/ENA primary metagenome ERZ1031095 (study PRJEB33719, sample SAMN04261275) | wastewater metagenome | biome: rural village; feature: human; material: feces | host: Homo sapiens | place: El Salvador | collected 2013-01-07 ... | reverse complement strand
CTGGCTGGTTGAAAGCCACGGCAGTACATTCATGACCAGGGAACTGGATGAGATGTACATCAAGGCCCAGAATCTCGTGCACCAGATAGGCGTAGAAGATGGCGCGGTCCTCGCAGTCGCACAGCGGATAATAGAGCGTCTCCTCAAAGTAGAAGTACTTCTCGCGCTTAAACTGCTCATCGTCTGTGGCGTATGGGAAACCCTTCTGTATGAATCTCAGGATTCGGTTGGCAGCATCCTGTTCGTCCAATCCAGCCACCTGGGTGCGGATCTGCTCCACCACTTCGTTGCGGAACTTCTTGTCTACCACGCTGGAAGCCACGGTAGGAATATCTATCACCGGATATTCATCGAGCATCGGCATGATGCCTGTAGGCACTTCGCCCTTCAGGGTGATGCCCGCCGCCTCGTAGCTGAATGGCTTGGTGCTGCTTCCTATCACGGTCTTTCCGGTGAATCTCAGCTCCATGTCCTTACCCAGTTCTGCATCCTTAGGCAGGTCGCAGGTGCGGAAAGCGCCGCTGTCGTCGATGTTCGGATAGATATAGTACTTCTTGCCGTCGATGTTGATGTATGATTTCTCAAACACGTGCTCGGCGTAAGGCACGAGCATTGCCACCTGGTGGTCGTTCATACCCAGACGGATGTTGTAGCCGCAGTTCACCAGTACATACTGTGCCGCCACAATCTTTTCGTTCTGGCTGGCGTTCGGTATCACGGCGTTGATGTATTTCTCTACGAGCATGGCAGAAGCCCAGTCGCTGAGTCCCATCTTGCGCGATTCCGTGGCGAAAGCCTGGGTCACCTCCTTGAGGTCTGATTTCTTTAGGCTTTTCCAGTAAGCCACCACGTCGTTGGTAGAGGCGATGTCCTTCTTTGCCAGCAATATGGCCTTCTGGAACTGGATGTTCTCTCCGTAGTAATCCACGTCGATGGTCTGCTTGCTCACTGGCACCTTCACATGTCCGATATTCGGCAGTGCCGGCATAACTGGGATGGCAGATACGGCTGGCATCAGCGGGAGTTCGATGCCCGAACCGGTGTATTCGATGTCAGGAATATCCGGCTTCACCTCCGGCAGCTTCGGCTTGTTTACTGGGTCAACGCCTGGACGGATGGTAGGTGCCTTCGGATTCTTCTTGCTGGTAGGCACCTTTGCCAGTGGGTCGGTAGGCAGTGCCGGCACCTTGGTAAGGTCTGGCTTCTTGTTGATTTCGCCCAATCCACCTTCAGGGATATCGATGCCCGAACCGGTGTAGTCGATATCTGGAATATCCGGCTTCACCTCCGGCAGCTTCGGCTTGTTCACAGGGTCGATGGTAGGGCGCACCTTAGGTGCAATCGGACTCACCGGCATCTTAGGCTTCACGGTCACCGGCTTTTCCGGCTGCTTAGGCTCCGTATAAGTAGGTGGAGTCTTTGGCTTAGGAACCTGCGATCGTATATCTCCCTTAAATTTCTTATACTCTTTCCACACACCTTGCATGTACTTATCGTAGTCGGTAAGTATGGTGTTGCGGAACTTGTTGTAGTCGTCCATCATGCCTTGTCTTGCCTGCTGGAACTGCTTCACGAAGTCATCGTTCTGCGCAAAGGATGGTGTTGCCTGTAAGCCAAGCAACAGTATCATGCTGAGTGTAGGATATATTCTTTTCATAAGCTCTTTTTTATGTTGTATACTATTATAAAGATAGATATCTGTTGCAAAAATAATGCAAACGAGCGCAATGAAAGCTTGCTTTCAAATTGCCGAGTGCAGCTTATTTTCTGCAAAGATACTATTTTTTTCTTTATGGTCAAACAAAATTCATAAAAAAAGCTCTCCACCCCATTATTTTTTTGGGATAGAGAGCCTGACAGTATAGTTCTTAGAAGTTACCTGGCCCAATAATACCCCAATCTCTATTCGAACGTGGCAGGTTCGAATTGATGTTCGGGTTGCGGTCTGGCTGCCAGGTTCTTACCTTGATGGATGGATTCTCAGGGTCGTTGAAATCCACCATCAGGAACAGGTAGCCATGATCGCCATAGTTGGATGAATAGTAATCCTGTTTAATCTGGATGCCGTAGGTCTCGCCTCCGGCGCCCATCTTCACCACGTCGTTGTCGGCAAAGCGGATATTGATAAACTGGTTGCTCTGGAAGCACATTTTTAGCTTTCTCAGATACTCGCTCTTGGTCTGACGGGTATATTTTATCAGCGGCTTGTTGTCGCCGAAGGTTGATGCCTGATCCTCCATGCTGAGTCTTGGATTCCTTTTGATCACATGACCCGTGATGATGGTGGCATTGTCGTCGAACACGCTCTCCAGATAGTCGAGTCGCTTCAGGGCGAAGGCAGTCTTGTAGTTCTCCAGGAAGGTGGCTATCACCATCTTGGCATAGTCGCTCCAGGCACCCACACCCTTGTCGAAGATGTCGGTCTTTGCCTGGCTGCCCAGTCCGAATGCCACGCATTCTATCTTCTTGTCCTCGCCGAAGGTGAAGGTTACGTCTTCCACGAACTTGCGCTTGTTGTTCCTGAAGGAGAATGCCATTGGGATGCTGCGGCACACCACGCGCTTGCCCATGGTGTAGAACGAGAACTGCGGGTTGCCCAGCAGTCGTGCCTGTCCGTAGTTGAGCAGCTTCTTGTACATCTCCAGTCCGTCGGCAGAGAAGCAGTCGTTTACGCTGTCATATTGCCGGGTCTTGATGGCGTTCACCACGCGGTTCATGATTCCGGCGAGCTGTTTCTCGTCGTTCACCTTGCTCAGCGTTTCCAGGTTGGCAGCCGATTCCGTCTTCACCGATTTCTCGAACTCTTTCCTGGCTTCGCTGGATACCGCCGATTTCTTGTCGAGGTTGCTGATGTATACGGATGCGTTCTTGAACGGTGTACCCTTGAAGAGCTGCATCACGCTTTCCAGCTCCTTGTCTATCTGGCACTGGTCGGCGTATTCATACTCGTATTTCAGCTGCAGGCTGTTCACGTCAACGCCTGGGCGCAGTTCCACGATTCCCATGCCGTCTTTGGCACTGTAGAGGTTGCTCCAGGTCTGACCGTCGAAGTAGGTGTAGTCGATGCTGGTCACCGGTTCGCCCTTGTATTTGATGAAGAGATTGATGTCGTTGCCGTCTTTGCTGGCTATTTGGGTAGATAGATTACTCATGATCTCTTCTATCTGTTGTGGAATCCAGGTTACGAGCAGTCGCTGTTCGCCGTCGATGTCCATCTTCACGCTGTTGGGATACTGCAGACTTCTTACCATGGCGAAAGCCCAGTAGTAGTTGCGCAGGGCGTCGTCAATCTTCGCCTTTTCCTCGGCTCTCATCGCCGACCTCACATAGTCGAACACCTTTTCCTTGCGTTCGTTGAAAATCTTGATCACCTCGCTGCTCTTGATGTATCTCAGCACATGGGTCTGTGGCGCATTGCTGATAACGAGGTTGTTGGTGTTGGTGAGGGTAGCCTGAGCATAGCTGTTCATCACCGATGTCACCGCTGTCTTCGAATCGAATCCGCTGTTGGTGTTCAGTTCTTCTTCGTTAATCTGGAAGGAGTTGGAAACATGGAGCGAAATCTTGCTGATCAGGTCGTTGAGTGCAGCCTGGTCGGCAGAGGAATAGGTGTCACCCCATCCTTCTCCGCAGATGTAGCTCGCATCGTTTTTCAGTTCTTCCGCCTTCTGCTCTGCCTTCAGTTCTGCTTTCTGTGCCGCCTTTTTCTCGCTGGCACTCTGTGCGCAGCAGGGGATAGGGAGGCAGGTAATCAGTGCGAAGGCGAGGAGCATTTTCAGTAGTCTGTGCATAGGTTACTCTGGCTTGAATCCTTCCTTTACGAATTTGCTGACGAGACTTGCGTATTTCTGTGCGGCAGCCGATTCCTTAGCCGCATTCTCCAGGGCAGCCAGGCGTGCCTTGGTAGCCGCATCCTGGTTTACGATGAAGAAGCTCTGCATCTCGTAGGTGCCGTCGCCCAGGTCGTGAATCATGCTGAAGCTCTCCTGCATCTCACCCTTGATTTCCTTTTCTACCAGGGTCTGGTAGGCTGCATAGAAGTTGTCTTTCTCCAGACTGTCGCTGGCGGCGATGTCGCTCACGATTCTTGCCTGTATGTTGCTGCCTGCCTGGCGTGCATAGGTGTTGCAGGCATTGTTGATGGCAGTCTGATGACCGATATTCTTTGATTTGAACTTAGAGGCGATGCCTACGATTTCGAAGGCATTGTCTCCGCCCTTGGCGAGCTTGTCGTAATGGGAGAGCAGCGCAACTTCCAGGGAACGTGAAGAGGCGTAGATTTGCCATTTCTCTTTCTTGAATTGCTTCATCTTCACCTTGTACTCTTTCTTGAGCTGTTTCTCCAAGATTGAATTCTGTGCTTGTGCTGTGGTGCAGTTCAAGGTCAGTGCCAGGGCTGCCACCATCATGATCATAATCTTTCTCATAATTATACCAATTTTTATTCTATTATCACTTGTTTTTTATTTTCCCTTAAGGCTAAAAATAATTAGCCTTAAGGGTAAATATATTTAGCCTTAAGGGAAAATTTTCCTGTGGTTCTGGATGTATATCTTTCCCTTCACCATCTGTTTCACTTCCCTGCCGCTCAAATCGTAGATTCGGTGGTCGGCTGGTTGCTTTCTGTCATCTGCCGTCGGGGCGATGATGCCGTTCTCCACATCATCCTGTCCCGGGTTCTGCGGCTCGCCCGGAGCATCCGGGTCGTAGACGAAGTGGGCGGTAAGTGTGGTGTGGGCTTCCGGCATCAGGAAGTTGAAACCTGCCTCTTCGCTTACCAGACTGTCGCCTTCGTACCAACCTTCAAAGCGGAAACCCTGGCTGGCATAGGCTTGCAGCCATACCTCCTGTCCTGCCTCTGTCTTCTCGCCGCTGGTTCTGTTGAACGAGCAACTGCCTTCCTTGTTGGTGTTCAGGTAGAGGCGGTAGGGGTTCGAGGTGACTGGCTCATCGGGTGGAAGAGGGTCATAGCCGAACACAGCCACAAACTTCACGTTCTTCGCCTCCATCTTGTAGGTGAACTCCTGGTCGGTGGTATATTCCTTGCCGTCCTTCAGCCAGTACTTGAAGTAGTAGTTGCTGTTGGATGAGGAGGTTCTTATCTGTACCTCCTCGTCCTCGAAGTATTCGCCGCTTCCCGAAGCATAACCATACTCCGCTTCCCCGTTCACCTTATATCTCAGATAGGGCTCGGGTGGAGCAGGAGGGTCGAAATCGGGGGTGGTTGCCCCAAGCTGACCGCTGCCCACAAGGAGCAGCAGCCATGCCAGGATATGATATCTTAATAGTCTATTCATGATCATTCGATTTTCTGACTATACCTTATTATATATATAACCTGCTGAGGCTTTACTTCACCATCACCTTGGTGCTCATGCCGTTCACCTTGACGATGTAGACACCGGCTGATAGGCGGAGCATTCCGTCGCTGTTGCTTGAAGCCACCTGAGCACCGTTGAGGTTATAAACATCTACGTTCTTGCCGTTGCAACCATTAATCTGGATGCCCTCTTCAGTAGGCAGAATGTTCACGCCAGTCTTCTTCACTACGTCGGCGATGCTGGTTACGCTGCTGTTTGGTGTCAGCAGGAATCGCTTGTTGAAGGTTCCAGCCTCGCTGGTAAACTCATAGTCACCGTTGGTGAGGTCGATGGTGATACCTGCCACGTTATCCTTCAGCAACATTGGCTGGTCCATGCGGACAGCCGAGATGGTGAAGGTGCCAGACTTCTTGGCGGTGAAGCCGAGCTGAACGCTACCCATAGGACGCTCGTTGATGGCGAACTTGGTACCCTTGCCTTCCACGCTGTAGAGCTGAGGAGCCTGGGTCAGAGTCATGAACTTGGCTGCATCGCAATCCATTTCGTAGTTGCGGCTCTTCTTGTCGTTGAATACCACGCGGGTCTTGTCGCTGAGTGAACCGTCGCTTACGTTCAGGTTGATGATCATACGGCTAGGAACGAATCCGCGAGCCAGTCTTCTAGCCTTGGTTTCCTGCGCTCTGATTTCGCTACCGGTCTTGGTGAGTCGGTCTTCAGCCTTGAACTCGATGGTGCTTGAAGCGGTAGGCTTCTGCACGAAGAATGCCTGGAATGGGTGCAGGGTGTAGTCATCGTCGCCAGGGCGTACAGCCTCGTAAGAGTTTCCGTTCCAAACGGTGATAGGCGCCTCGTAGCCGAGGTCGTTCACGTTGTAGTAGCTGGTCTGAGGGTTACCGATGAAGTTCCAGCTGGCATCGAAGTTGTTGCCAGAAGGGAACACGTCGAGTTCCTTCATGATGTTGTTGGCATCGAGCTGTCCGAACTTCTCCTTGGTTACCTTGAGGGTGAGTGTACCAGCCTTGTTGGTCTGGAAGATATATCCCTTGCCCTGCTTGAGCCATTCCTCGTTATCAGGCAGATTAACCCATCCGCCGCTGCCTTGGTCGGCACGGATAGAACCGTCGTACATCTTCCATTTATATTCTCCCGGAGCCTTGGTATCCGAGAGTTTGATATCGAATGGGAAGCTGAAGAAGTACCATTTGTTATCAGAAACAGAGATATCGAATCTCATCTTCTTGGCGTTGAGGTTTCCGTCGGTGATGAGGGTACCTGAGTTTCCTTTATCTCCGTCGCCCTTGATGGTAACGTCGCCTGCCTCCTGGTTATCTTTTCCATCCACCTTCAATCCTCCGTCTTCCTTGATATCGATATCCGGTGTTCCGTCGAATCGCTTGTCTTCGAGTGTAAACTCCTTGTCGAGATAGAAGTATTTATAAGGTTCATTAAACTCATGTATCTCCTTAAACTGGCTCCACTGCGTATTGAGATAATAGTTATCCACGCTCTGGGTTGGGACGTAGAGGGCGATGTTTGAGAAGTTACTGAATGTGCCTTGATTGATAGAGATAGGGAGTACGGTGTAAGCGTAAACCTTCTCGAGGTTGCAGCCAGAGAAAGCTCCATTTTCTATCTTTTCCAGGGTACTAGGCACTCGGAGTTCTTTCAAATTTTGATTGCCGGAAAACGCCCAGTCACCAATATATTTAAGACCAGGGAGAGCTATGCTATCAAGTGAACAATATTGAAATGCACTTGAATTAATACTTTTTAGCGAAGGAGGAAATGAAGCGTATTTTAAATTAACACAATAATAAAAAGCACCGTTTCCAATTTCTTCCACACTGTTTGGAATTATAATAGAGTCTAGAGCTGATTCTCTGAAACTGCCAGGACCAATAATTTTTAAATTATTTGGCAAAATTATACTCTTTAAAGAAGTGCAAAAACAAAATGCCCAATCTTTAAGCTGTTGACATGACTTGATTTCGACATCTTTAAGTTTAATGCAATGATCAAAAGAATAAGTATCTAGGCAGATAAGATTTTCTGGTAAAGTAACAGATGTCAAATTCTGGCATAGAAGAAATGCTCCTTTGATTTGCTTGACGCTGTTTGGCAATTTTACAGATATGAGTTTATCTAAATGAGAGAAAGAATTCTCTCCCAAGATGCTATCTTGAGTACAGTTGCCTTGATAATACTCGTATGGATTAGCCACAATATCAGCATCCGACAAATCAAGATGATGCAGATTGTCCATCTTGTTGCGGAACAACATAATATCATAGCTATTAATCGTACCGCTAACCTTCAGTGATACGATATTATTCAAGTTATTTCTATCAAGTTGCTGCAACAAACCAGGCGCATTGTCTTGGGCTGTCGTTTTAACATCATAATCTAATTTTGCTCCAATAGCAAAGATTTGACCAGCAAAATCTTTCCAAACATCAGCTGTTTTATAAGCATTGAGTGCTTCTTCTGGTACCAATACAACTACATTTTGTCCGAAAGAACTGCCAAGTGATGGTACTTTTGTAGCGTTGATAGTGATATAGTTTATTTCAGGAAAAGCATTATATCCGATAGAGCTAATAGTTGCTGGAATAGTTAGGCTATCTATATTGCTGCCTTCGAATGCTGAGCTACCAATGGAGTTTATATTCCCTAAATCAACACTTTTCAGATTGTTACAATTTTTAAAAGTATTATCCGCAATATCTTTTACCGAAGCAGGAATAACCACGCTAGTAAGTCCTGTTCCTTCGAATGCTGAGCTACCAATTTTTGTAATATTAGTAAAATCAAAACTTGTAAGTCCTGTACAACCACAGAATAAATAATTGGGAATCTCTGTTAGAGTACTTGGGAGTTTTATTTCTTTTAGATTTTTACAGTTTCCAAATATACTGGCGTATGGCCATGATGAGCAGTTGGATAAATCAATTGAAGATAATGATTCACATCCATTAAATGCCTCAGAACCAATAGAAGTAATGCTAGCCGTTTCTCCTAAGGAAACCAAATTTGTACAATTAACGAAAGCTCTTTGTTCGATAGTATTACAAGCTTTAAGGATAACAGTCTTTAATTTTTTGCTACTATCAAAGCCACCAACATATTTACAGTTGCTTAAGTCTATTGAGGTCAGACTAGTATATTCAAAAGCTCCCATACAACATTTAGTAATGTATTGTGAATTGACAACTTCAGCCAAATTATAGCAATTACTAAAGGCTGTTTCTATTGTGATAGAATCTTTTGGTAATATTACTTTGGTTATAACTTCTGAATTTTTAAAAGTGTTGTCTAACCCCTTAACAGTATAGGCTGTTTCTCCATCATATATTTTTTCTGGCACAACAACTTCTGCCCCATAATTTGAGGCACCAGTAAGTGTTGCGTAATGTTTGTATGTAGACGTTTCTTGATCGTATTCTGAATAAGAAGAATTGCATGTCCATGTCACGCCATTCTCATCCGTATAATCGAATGCGAAGCCATGCAATATGAAGCAGAAAAGCATCAGCGTTAATGTAAAAAATCGTTTCATGTTTCTTTGTTTAATTAATTTTGTTTTTTATTCTTAATTGAATTTCTCCAGTGCCATTTCCCGTCCCCAAAGGGGGCGAATGTGAATAACCGCTGGTGGAATGACCGAAGGGAATGGAACCTGCGGATAGCAGTCACACTCTCTCCAAGCGTCCCCGGAGGGGGCGAACAGGAGCAAGAAAGGAGGTGCTCGATGAAGTCGAAGTATTCTTATGTCATAAGCCGTTCGTTTTATTAAGTTATTTTTATTATCATTCACCAGTTCATAGGCTTTTCGCCTAATATCACCTTTTCGCCGGCAAAGGTACGAAAAAAAAACGAAAGTGGATTGGTTCAATTTGGTTCAATTTCATTTTCCATCAAAAAAAAGAGGATGTGGTTTGTGCCACACCCTCTTATTTCTTCGTTTAAATCCCAGATAATCGGGATGGACTATCATTTGATAGCTATCTTCTTCTGGTTCACAATATACACTCCGGATGGCAGAGACTCTATGCTTTCTGTTTCTCCGGCTGCAATCTTCACGGTCTTGATGAGCATGCCCTTTGTAGAGAAGATGTTCACCCATCTCGTGATGTCGCTGTGGATATAGAGCGTCTTGCTTACTGACCATGCATCCAGGCCCGCTACCTGCTTCATCGGAATCGACTCGATGGAGGTGGTTGCCTCGTCGAAGACGGCCAGACAACGGGATGCCGTGGTGGTAACATTCTGGATGTACGCCTGGAACGGATGCACCACAAAGGCATCACTTACGAAGACACTGCCAGGCTTGTAATCCTGGTACGCCTCCCCAACATTCAATGCATACACACCATCCTGCTGCGACAACTGCTCGAAGTTGCTGACGAAATCCTTTTGACCATTGCTCTCCACCTCGTTGCGGGTCACCGCAATGGTGGCGTTCTCGGCAGAGAAGGTAACCTTGCCAGCCAGGATGTATTCATCAGAATAATACTCCGAGTTAGGCATACAGATAATGTATGGCTTGTATGCCTGGATATCGGCAGCACGGGTAAAGGTGGCTGCACCCTGACTCAAATCGTAGAGCCAGAATGGCTTCGCCTCGCCCGTCGGCAAGCCCTTGGCAAATGGCGCTATCTTGCCATTGGTCTCGTGCGTCATCTCCTGCACATCGAATGGAAGGGAAATCGTCTCGTTGCCCTCACTGGTTCCTATCACCGTGGACTGCTGGAAGTTACGGGTATACGTAATCTTCTTTGCCACAAAGGATGAAGGACAGAAGAAAGCACCGTCGGATGCTTCTCCATCGACGATGTCGCTCAGCGTAATCGACTCGGCTACGCCCGCAGCTACCACGTTCTTCAGGGTGGCTGGTGCATAACTCTTGGCATTCACATACAAGAGGAGGTTTGGATTGTTGATGCCATCCAATACCTCGGCGGCGATGTTGATGTTCGCATTCCAGGTTACTGCAGCCAACTTCCTGTTGTTGCTGAACAGCTGCTTGCCGCAAGCGGTGAGCGATGCAGGCAGACTGACGGTCTTCAGATTCATGTTGGCGAATGCCTGGTCTGCCAGGGTGTTATCGCCTACGGGCTTTCCGCCTTCGGTGCTGCCCTTGATGTTCGCCTTCGCCAGATCCAGATGCTGCAGCTTCTCGAAGGAAGCAATCAGGGCGATGTCCTCGGCGTTGAGGCTGCCCACTACCTGGAGCGTGTTGTCCGCAGGTTCACCGTTGCACCATTCCATCGCCTTCGCCAGATTGCCCGCCTCGGTGAGACTTGCCGTCTTGCCGTTGTAGCAATAGGCAGGAGTATAGGATGCCACCTTCGATGGGTTGAGCCACTGCTTCATGGCGATAGCCTTCACGGTGCAGAGGGTATCTATCTGGATGCCAGTCTCTGCGTCGTAGCGCAAGGAAGCGTCGCTTGGTTCGGTACCGTCGGTGGTGTAGTAGATGGCTGCATCCTCGGTAGGCACGTCGAGTTTCACGATTCTTCCGTTATAGGAAGCCTCCTTCACAGGCTCGCAGGCGAAATAGTCTGGCACATAGGTCATCACCTCCGAACTGTTGAAGCCCTCTGCCGTTACCATCGCCTTCACTGGGCGGTTGTCGGTCAGCGTCAATGCATCGGTATAGATGGTAGAGCTGCTGGTTGGGGTAGAACCGCCAATCTCATAATGAATCACGGCTCCCGCCATGTTGCTGCTGATGGTAAGCTTGCCATCGGCGAAGGTGCAGGTAGGCTCGGATGCCTTGAAGTAATCCACCGTATAACTGTTTACCACGGAAACCAGCAGTCCGTCCTTCACGGCAATCGCCTTGTAGGTGGCGTTGTGGTTGAGGCTGATAGGACCCGTATATTTCTGGCTATTCACGGTAGGCGTCGTGCCATCGCTGGTGTAGTAAATCTCCGCCCCCTCTGTTTCCGAAGCGATGGTCAGCAGGTTGTTGGATACGTTGAAGGTAGGAACCTTGCAGACGTATGGACTGAAGATGGCTACATCCGAAGTGTTGAAGTCCTTGGCAAAAGCGATAGCCTTCACGGTCATGTTCTCCGTCACCTCGATAGGTTCGGTATAGATAGGAGAAGACTCCGAAGGTTCCTTGTCCTCGCCAATCTCATAGTGGATAACCGCACCTGGGGTGCTGCACGAAATCACCAGTTTATCATCTACGATGCTCATCACCGGAGCTGCTGCCTGCATGTCGCTGATTACGAAGGTAGCCGTGGCAGAAGTGATATGTCCGTCCATCGCCGTAAGTGCCTTGATGGTTCCATTGTGCTGGATATCAATCGCCTTGTCATACTTCTGACTCTGGGTGGTAGGCTCCGTTCCGTCTGTGGTGTAGTAGATGCTGGCACCCGCTGTGGCGGTAGAAAGCTCCAGCTTGTTGCCGGTGCGCTTGAAGGTTGGCACGGCACAGATCAGGTTATCCACATTCAGTTGATAAGTGGTAACCGGCGAGTCGTGGTAATCGTTGCGCAGGGCTATCGCCTTCACGGTGCAGTTCTTCATCAGCTCCACCGGACCGGTGTAGAGATTGCTCTTGTTGGTAGGCTCTGTTCCGTCCAGTGTATAGTAAATCTTGGCATCGGCGGTAGGGGTGGTGATGCTGATGTGCAGATTGCTGTAGCTGATGGTTGGCGCTGCCACGGCATAGCTGTCTATCTGATAGGTGGCGATATAGGAGTCGGCACAGTCCTTGCCGATGGCTATCGCCTTGACGGTGGCGTTGTGGTCGAGCTTGAATGCCTCCTTGTAGAGTCGGCTCTGGGCATTAGGCTCTGTTCCGTCGAGGGTATAGTATACCTTGGCGTCGGCATCGGTGCAGGAGATGCTCAGCATCTCGTCCTTGTAGTTGATGACCGGCGTAGGCATTGCATTCTGCTTGTCAGAGAGGCGCAGACTGGTATTGCTGCCCAGGTTGTAAACCACGGCGTAGTAGGTGCCTGTATTGAAATAGGTGGCCTTGCCCTGCTGGGTATCTGTTTCGCTGAAGCGCTGCATCTCGGCTCCGTCCTCGTTGTAGAGGGCTATCCTGCTCGCCTTGGAAGATACCAGATAGTAGGTGTTCGCCTTGTCGATGGTGAACTTCACGGCATGGAAGTCGCCCCTGCCTATTTTGTCGAGACTGATGCTGCTGTATGGCTTCAACTCCACCGCCTGCCTGTTGATGTTGTCGGCAATCACGGTATCCTTGTGCAGGATGTTGCTCCACTGACGGTTGCTTCCCTGAAACTGCATGCTGAAGTTGAGTTCGCTTTTTCGGCTCATCTTCACGGTGCTGCTAGCCTTGTCGATGGAGAACTTTCCGTCTTCCACCTTGGCAAACTCGGTAGGGGCAGGGATGTCGAAGAGGGTGTTGGTGAAGGTGATTTCCTTCAGGTTGTCGAGCTTCACGTTTGTCACCGACTCGTTGAATCCGTATTTATATCCGATGAGGCTTGCCTCTGCCTCCGGAGTTGTATCTGGCTTTTCCGATGGGGCGATGTAGAACTTGTAGCTGTAGTATTTGTAGCTGCAGTCCTTTGCCTTCATGCGGATGTTGAGTGTATGGAGTCCCGGTGCATAGCCTGCGATGTCTATCTCGTTAGAGAGATTGCCTGTAGCCGTCTGGGCAGTCTTGGCGTTCTGGATGTCGTTGTCAATCCAGTAGGTATAGTTGCCCTGCAGGGTGTCGGCTGTCGCAGCTTGCGTCATGCATCCGAGGAGTGCTGTTGTAAATAATGTCTTCCACATAATCTTTTATTTTGCGGTTACTTTTGCGTTCACTTTTACTTTGGTCTTGGTGTCGTCCCAGTTTACCGATGCATTGGTTATCTGCGGACGGTTGGTTGGGGCAAGCAGGGTGGCTGCATCGCTGATGTTGCTCGGAATGCTGCCGCCGAAGATGCCCACCACGGTGCCGTCGGTGCCCAGATAACTGCTGGCTGCCAGTTGCTCCCTGGTGAACTTGCAGGTAAACGGAATCGTAGTTCCCAAAAGTGACTCTTTGATGAGGATGCAGTCTTGCAGGGCATACACCTGGTCGGTGGCGTTGTAGAGCGAATTGGTTACCACGCTGGTTCCGTTGCCCGGGTTGCCGTTGAAGTCGGTGTTGCTGATGCTTCCGATGATGGAGTTGGTAATCAGCGAATTGTCGGCTCCGCAGAGGTTCTTGATGTAGCAGTGGTTGGCACGGACGTTGTCGCAGTCGCCCAGGTTGATAAGCTCACTGTTGTAGAAGGATGCCTTGGCTGGTGTGCGCAGGGAAGTCATGTAGGATACCAGGCATCGGCGGCATTCGATGTCTACTGCGGCGATATCGGCACGGCTGGTTCTGAATTCCAGAATGCGGCTCTTCTGCAGGGTGAGTTTCACGGGATGGGCGAGGGTATAGTAGGTGCCGTCTTCCATCTCGTTGTAGAACTCGATGCGCAGTCCGTTGCTGGAGGTGGCATTGAGGTTCTCCAGGTTCACCTTCAGCGAATCCTTGCCCGGAGACTTGATTTCGATGCAGTCGCTGCTGTTCTGGCAGTTGATGTAGGAAGCATCGGCGCCGATGATAGAGATGCTTTTGCTGATGGTAAACTTGCTGGCGTAGTTGCCGTTAGCCAACAGCAGGGTGTCGCCTTCGGCTGCCTGTTCGATGGCCTTTGCCATCTCGCCTGGCGCAAAGGAGCGGGCGATGACGCCCTGGTGCTGCAGGAAGATTCTGCCCTCGTCGGCTGTTGTGGCTGCATGGCTTACTGTAGCTGTCAGCATCATGCCACAGATGCAGAGGAATTTATAGAGTCTGTTCATCATTTTATGTCGAGATTAAACATGAGTTTATGATTGGAACTGTTGATATCGAGCACCGGATTCTGAAGCTGGGGTGCTTCGAGGGTGAGCGAATAAGGAGTGGTTCCTCCCAGGGCGCCCATCACCGTGTTGTCGTTTCCGATGCATCCCTTCGAGGTCAGCGTCTCGGTGGTCCAGCGGCAGGCACCGGTGGTATCGAGAATCTCATCGTTCGAGAGCAGGGCGAAACTGTCGGTCTGCTTGCAGATCTTAAACGGATTGTAGGCTTCCGATGTCTTGCGGATCAGCACGTTGGTCAGGGTTACGGCTGGGTCGAAATAGCGGGTCTCTCCTTCCACCGCCTTCAGGTGGTCGATGATGGAGTTGCTGATGTCGCCCTTGAAACTGTTCATGTATTCGTCGCCGTCGTCGCCGCTTCCTCCCAGTTCGTAGATGTTGCAGTGGTTCAGACTGATGTGCAGGTTGTCGGAATCAACGATGCCGAAGTTGCAGCTGTTGATGAGACAGTTTTCTGCACGGAAAGCCTTCAGTTCTGTGCTCCATCCGTTGATGCTCAGGTTCAGCTTGCTGGATTTCAGCTGTGTATCGTCGATGCTGGCATTGATGCTGAGCAGCACATAGCTCTTCTGGATATCCAGTTTGGCGAGACTTTGTCCGATGGCAAGGTTCGACTTGATGCCGTAGAGATGGCATTCCTTCCTGGCATCCGTGATGTCGATGGCGAGGGCACCGATGTAGGTATCTTCTCCTTCGCCCACGATGCAGACGCTCTTGCTGATGGTAATCGGTTTGGCACCGTAGTAGATTTCCTTGCCGTTGCTCATCGCCTGGAAACCGTAGTTGCCGTTGGTGAGGAAGAGGGTGTCGCCATCTACACTTGCCTCCACCGCCTCTTTCAGTTTGTCGGCGGCAAAGAGGCTCACGGCTCCCTTGTGGTGCAGGAAGATGCGCTCGTTGCCTGTTGGCTTGCCCGGCATGTTGGCTGCATGAAGCTGACTTCCCGAAAACTGGAAGCCGCAGAGCTGGATGCCCAGCAGACAGGCTATCATGAATAATACATATCTATTTTTCATATTTCTGTTTCTTTCGTTAGATGATTTATATCTCTGGAGTCTCATGGTCGCCCTCGCTTGGTGTCTGACCCTCGGTCTTGAAGGTAGTCACCGGGCTGTATTCGATGCCGAGCGGACCGCGGGTATAGAAGCGGAGATAATAGGTGGTAGCCGACTTCAGGTTGCTCAGCTTGGTAGCGATGCTTCCCTGGCTTGCCGGTGCCGTACCCACCTTGACGCTCAGGGTGTTGCGGTCATCCTCGCTGATTACAGGCTCCTTGTTCACATAAGAGTAAACCACACCATATTCCTGTACCTCGAACATCGCCGAGAAACTGCTGGCCACGGTAGCCTCATATCGGGTGATGCCGCTCTTCTGCACCTTGCCGAAGGTTGTGGCATCGGCAGCCACCTGGTTCACGGTGATGATTTCCTTGCCCTCCTTGCCATAGTTCACCACGATGGTAGCCTGGCGAGGCTGCAGACTCTTGTTGTCATCCAGGGTCAGGGTGAAGGTGCCGTTCTCTGTTCCGCCGGTAGCGCTCAGGTGAATCCATTCAGCCTCCGTTTCCACGCTCCAGGTGGTGTTGGCAGTTACCTTGATTTCCTGACTGGCATTCTTGGCAGCAAGACTCACCTCGTTGGCAGAGAGGGTAGCCTTGGCAGCCGCCTGGTTCAGGGTCACCGTCTTCTTCTCGGTTCCGTAAGTCAGGGTGATGATAGCCTGGCGTTCCTCCAGCGAGGTATTGTCGTCCAGGGTCACGGTGAAGGATCCGTTGGCAATGCCGCTGTTTGTGCTTACGTGTGCCCAGGTAACATCCGAGCTTACGCCCCAGGCCGTGTTGGCAGTAACCTGAATCTCTTGTGATGCATTGCGGGCAGGCAAGTCTACCCTCGAAGGTGAAACCGTTACATTGAAGTCAATCTTCGTAGAAGCATAGACATCCTCTTCCTCCTTCTCGGTGCACGACTGCATGGTGCCAGCCAGAGCCATCAGGATGGCGAATGCCATGCTCTTGCTATATAGTAGTTTCTTCATATATACCTATTTTAATATATTAAGTTTAGAAATTCACGAGGATGCCGGCATGGGCATAGAAACCGCCTTCGGCAAATCCGCCCACATCAGCCACCGATTTATAGGTGTCGCTCTTCTTGTTTGGGATGGCATACTCCGGATTGAGGAGGATGCAGAGATGAGACACGGGGGCGATGAGCAGTTTGGCACCGATGGTGAAGGAGCCGCACGAGGTGCCGTCGGCATATTTGCCGTCGCTCTTGAGCATCTGGGTGAGATAGCCTATCTGCGGAGTGATGCCCACACGCATGCTCAGCGGGAACTGGTAACCCAGTTTCACGGCGAAGCTGTTGAGCTTGTAGGTGTCTATCTCCTGCTGCACGTTGGTTTCCTTGGAATACCAGTAAACCTCGTCGCTGCTTCCCAGCCCCATGGTGTAGGAAGCCTGAAGGTCGAAGTTGGAGATGATGAGGCCGATGGTTCCCGTTACGCCCATCGTGCTTCCGCCGTAGGTGAAGGCAACGCCGGCATAGATACCCGTCTTCTTCAGATAGGTGATTGGCTTGAGCTTGATGGTATCGTTGATTTCGGCATCACGCAATACGTTGTAGGTCTTGGTGAGCGGACGGTAGCCTTCGTGTCTGTAGGTGATTTCGTTGGTTCCGATAGGCAGTTTGGCGAAACCGTTCTCCGAGAGGAGCTTGATGTCGTTGTAGATGCCCACCACCTTCGGACTGCTTACCACGAAGAGGGAACCGGTGTATGGGATAGGGGCTTTCACCTCGATGGTCTTGTCTTTCTTGGCTTCCACCTCGAAGGAAGTGGTCTGGTTCTCGCAGTTCTTCTTGCGGGTTTCCACCACGTAGGTGCCGTATTTCAGACGCTGGTACCAGGAACCCGTTCCCACCTTCTTGCCGTCGAAGTAGATATCGGCACCGTCGGCTACGGTCAGGTTCACGGTTCCGTAGAGCAGGTCTTCATCCTGCATCTGCAGCTTCAATGATTTCGGACTTTCTTTAGTGATGTTCACGTTGCTGTCATAGTACATGTTGCCGTTTCGGGCTGTGATGTGGTGGATGCCGTAAGAGAGGTAGACGGTCTGTGGGGTCTTTCCTATCTTCTCATCGTCCACGGTGATGGTAGCACCAGCCACCGAAGCTTCCAGGGCAACATCCATACCTTCCAGGGTAAGTTTCATGGTGTAGGTTCTTGCTGCCTTGATTTCCGATGGGTAGTAATACTCGCAGGCACCGTACTTAGGATGTCGGATGGTAATCTTCTGTGCACGTTCCGGCACATAAACCCACCATTGTCCTGTCTTGTGCTGGGTGGTTACGATACCATAACTTCCGCCGTCGAAGGCGAGGTTGTCAAGATTGGTCTCAATCTTGAGCAGGGCTGCCGTCCTGCCGTTGTTGTCTTTCTTTTGTGTGCCCTTGAGGTTGGCTGTCTGGTCATACTGGTCATACTTGAAGTTTCTGATCACCAGGTTGTTCTGTGCCGACGCAGCTATCGCCGCAAAAGCCAGGATACAAAAGAGTAAAAGTTTTCTCTTCATATTATCAAGTTTAGTTTATTATCATTTGCAGAAAATTCACCGCCAGGTTACCTGGCGATGAATTTCTTGTGGTTTCTGATATAGACCTTGCCCTTCTGGAGCTGGGCAGCGCTCGTTCCGTCCAACTGGTAGATGCGGTTGGAGCAGGCTGATGGGCTTAGGGTAACTTCATCGATGCCGCTGCTGTTGTCTACATTGCCCTGTCCCGTTCCGCCCGGGTCGCTTGGACTGCTCGGACTGTATACGATGTGTGCCCTGAGCGTAACGTTCTGCTTAGGCATCTCGTATAGAAAGTCCTGGTCTGTGCTGATCAGCTCATCTCCCAGGTACCATCCCTTGAAGATGTACCCCGAACTGAGATATGCCGACAGCCAGACGAAGCTTCCCGCTTCCACCTTTTCGCCGCTGGTGCGGTTGAAGGAGCAGTTGCCCTCATCGTCTGTGGTCAGATAGAGGCGGTATCGGTTCATGGGCAGAGGTTCCGACGGACTCACCGGCTTGTAGTCGTAAACCGCCTCGAACTTGACGTTCCATTCTTCCACCTTATATATAAAGGAGGATTCCTCTGAGTATTTCACTCCGTTCTTCAGCCAGTAGGCAAACTGATAGTTCTCGTTGTTGGCAGAAGTACTGATGTAGGCTTCGTCTCCCCAGTTGTAGGTTCCGCCTCCCGAGGTATATCCGTATTCCGAATACGCCACCTCCACCTTGTATTTCATCATCGGGTCGGGTGGGTTTACGGGGTTGAAGTCGTCGTCTGGCAGAGCTGCCATCAGCATGGTGCTGCTCAGGAAGAGCAGCAGCCATGTGGTGACGCTATGGATGATGATTCTTTTCATAGGCTCGAATTTTATTTCCGTTGATCATTCTGCGTATGATTACTTCACCATCACCTTGGTTGAAAGGTTGTCTATCTTTACGATGTATACTCCCTTCATCAGGTTGAGCATGCCGTCGAAGGTGCGCGATGCGAGCATGGTGCCGTCGGCAGCATAGATGGTGACCTTCTTGCCGTTCACGCCGTTGAGGTTGATACCTGCATCGGTTGGCATGATGTTGATACCGGTCTTCTTCACGATGTCGGCGATGCCTGTGGTGCCTCTGCTAGGAACGAGAACGAAACGGTTTTCGAAGGTTCCGGCGTTGGAAGCAAACTGGTAGTCGCCTTCTGTCAGGTCGTAAGTCGCACCTGTCTGGTTATCCTGCAAGAGCATAGGCTGGTCCATTCTCTTGGCAGAGATGGTGAAGTTGCCTGCTTTCTTGGCAGCGAAACCGAGTTTCACGCTACCCATTGGTCGCTCGTTGATGGCGAGGTTGCCTGCCTTTGCCTCGATGGTATAGAACTGAGGGGCATCGTTGATGGCTGCAAACTTGGCTGCATCGCAATCCAACTCATAAGCCTGGCTCTTCTTGTCGTTGAATACCACGCGGGTCTTGTCGGTATGGTTGCCGTCGCTCAGGGTGAGGTTGATGAGCAGACGATCTGGGTTGATGCCGCGACCGATTTTTCTGGCGCGTGCATTGTTCTGCTTGTTGATGCTCTCGCTCTTGGTGATACGGTCTTCAGCCTTGAACTCGATGTTGCTTACATCCACTGGCTTCTGTACGAAGAATGCCTGGAATGGCTGGAGGGCAAACTCGTCGTCGCCTGGGCGCACAGCCTCGTAGGAATTTCCGTTCCAATAGGTGATAGGAGCGTCATAGCCGAGGGAAGCTGCATCCATGTAACTGATCTGTGGGTTACCGATGAAGTTCCAGCTTGCGTTCTGCTCGTCGGCAGATGGATAGCTGCTCAAATCCTTCACGATGTTGTTGGCATCCAGTTTTCCGAACTTCTCCTTGGTTACTCTCAGGGTGAGGTTACCGCTCTGGGCTGTCTGGAAGATATAGCCTACGCCCTGCTTGAGGGTAGTTTCGTCACTAGCCAGGTCAACCCATCCGCCTGTACCCTGGTCGGCACGGAGTGAACCGTTGTATTTGCGGAATACATATTTGCCTGGTGTCTTGATGTCAGCGAGGTTGATATCGAATGGGAAGCTGAAGAAATACCATTGGTTGGCATTGACAGTGATGTCGAATCTCAGTTTCTTGGCATCCAGGTTGCCGTCTGTAATGAGTGTTCCGGCAGAGCTGTTGCCATCTCCCTTAACGGTTACTTCGCCTGCATTCTGATTATCCTTTCCGTTTACGGTAAGAGCACCATTGTTCTTGATGTCGATATCAGGCGTACCTTCGAATCTCTTTTCGAGTGTAAACTCGTTGTCGAGATAGATATAGGTATAAGGCTCATCAAACTCCTTGATTTCCTTAAACTGTCCCCACTGTGTGCTCCAGTAGTAGTTGTCGTAGCTCTGGGTTGGCACATAGAGTGTAGTAGCCTTGAAGTTAGTAAATGTATTCTGGTCGATATTGATCGGCAAGACAGTGTAGGTGTATACCTTGTTCAAGTTGGTACAGTTTGAAAATGCATTGTCGCCGATACGCTCCAGGGTACTAGGAAGCTTCACTTCTGTCAGGTTGCTGCAACCAGAGAAGGTGTTTACTGAGATGCTTGTAAGACCTGGAAGGTTGATGCTGCTAAGACTAATACAGCAGTAGAAGGCATTAGCCTCAATGCGTTTCAATGAAGGTGGAAACTGAACCGATGACAGGTTGTAGCAGAATTCGAAAGCGTGTTCGCCAATTGTTTCAACTTCATTCGGAAGGATAATGTCCTTAAGCTGGTTGCAGTAATTAAATGCATAACTTCCAATATGCTTCAGATTCTTTGGCAATGTGATTTCTTGCAAAGAATTACATTGGTAAAAAGCTTTTCCTCCAATCTTCTCGCAATTGTGGAATATGATTTCTTCAAGATTGGTGCAATTTCCAAAGGCTCCACCATCCTTATTCCAATTCCAGTCTGCAGTATCGCCTACGCAAATCAGATTCTCTGGCATTTCAACAGAACGCAACTGTCTGCAGTTGTTAAAAGCCAGATCGATATACTTCACGCTTTTTGGCAACTTGACAGTCATCAGTTTGTCGAGATCGGCAAAAGAATGAGGACCTAGAATGTCATCTTGGGTACTATATCCCGTATAATAATCGTATGAATTACTCTTGATATCTGCATCAGACAAGTCCAAATAATGGAGATTATCCATCTTGTTACGCATAACCATGATGTCGTAACTATTGATAGAACCCTTTACTTTAAGGGTAACCACGCTTCTAAGATTCTTCTCTCCAATCGCTTTCTGAAGTCCAGAAGTACTAGCTTGCGCTGTAGCCTCTACGTCATAATCAAATTGAGTACCCAATGGGAAGATTCTCTCGCTCATTGTATTCCAAACATCAGCTGCCTGATAAGCAGCGAGTGATTCCTCTGGTACAATGATTAATACGTTTTTGCCCAAGGCTAAGGTATCAGATTCTGCCGTAGTTCCAGGATTGCGGTCTAAAGCAGGTACATTTTTTGCATACAACGTCAATGTAGTATTTCCGTTGAAGCACTTGTATCCTAACGATTTAATTGTATTAGGAATAGATGCGGATTCCAAGCGGGAGCAGCTAGCAAATGCATTCATACCAATTGATTGGCAAACAGGGATGTCAATAGACTTTAATTGCGAACATGTCCTAAATGCGCCTTCTTGAATTGTTGTACATAGAGGCAGGGACAAAGTTTCGATGCCTATACCCTCAAAAGCATAAGCAGGAATCGTTGTGAAATTCTCAATTCCTTTTATCGTTTTAAGGTTTGAGCAACCCCTAAAAACACTCTCAGCCAAAGATGAGCATGACGACAAATCAACTTCTGTCAAATTGGTACAATTATTGAAGGCACCATATCCTAAGAGATTGCATTTTGAAAGGTTTATATTGGAAAGTTTTGCACAATTGCTGAAAGCGTTCTCTCCAACAAAGGTGCAATTTGATAAATCGATGGTAGTTAAATTAGTACAACCCGAGAATGCGTTTCCTTGGATAGAACTTAGCAAAGCTGTGCTCCCGACGGATGTCAAGCTTTGGCATCCATTGAAAGCACTACCTCCAATCGAAGTACAATTGCTTAAATCGATACTTTTAAGGTTTGTGCATCCGTTAAATGTATCATCGTTTATTTTGTTTATCTGTTTTGAAAGTTTTACTTCCTCAAGCTTTGAACAATCTGCAAATGCTTCTTCTCCTAAAGAGGTACAATTACTAATGTCTATAGACTTCAATGATGAGCAAGATTGGAAAGCTCCATACATTATTGTTGTACAACTTGAAAGATCGCCTACTGATTGTAAATTGTTGCAATTAGTAAATGCTTGTGATTCAATAGTTATGCATTTTTTTAGGTTGACGGATTGCAGGTTGTAGCAGTTTGCGAAAGTAGCATTTCCTATTGTTTCACAATTACTTAAATCAATACTCTTCAAGGATCTGCATTCATTAAAAGTGCGAGAGCAATACAGAATTTGATCTGTATTTACAACTTCGGAAAGAAGTGTGCATCCTTCGAAGGTGCTAGATAATGATGTTACAGATTTAGGCAAAGTAACCTTTTTCAGGGTTTGGTTATTGCTGAAAATACTGCCAAGTTGAGTGATGGTATAATCTTTTCCTTCATATTTGACAACTCCAGGTACTGTAACTTCTTCCCCATAGTTATTGGCACCATTGATATACACATAGGTGCTGTCCTTCCATGAACCATCGGGCATAGCTAAACTAGTGTAGTTCAAACTACATTCCCAATTCACTCCATTCTCGTCTGTATACGTGAAGGAGGTAGATTGCGCAAATCCTTGCAGCACTCCTATACAGAACATGACTGATAAAAGTAAAAGTCGTTTCATACGCTTTGTTTTAAGTTATTGAATTTTTTATTATTTACTATCATTTCCTTCGCCTTTCACCTTAAAAAAGGTGAAGAGACATTATCGAGTGCAAAGGTAACAATAATATTCGAAACAAAGTTGGTTCATTTTGGTTCAATTTCATTTTGTATCAAAAAAACTTTGTTTCATCATGTAATATGCTCCCCAAACCCTCCATTTTGATGATTCAATTTTCGCAAATTGGCTCTACACGCCCTGCAAGGGCAAAAGCTCCTAGCCCAGGGCAGCGCCCTGGGTAATGATGGATGCAAGCCTGTCGCCCTGCAAGGGCAAAAGCTTTTAAATACCAGGCAATAATAAAGCTTTTGCCCTTACAGGGCGCCTTGCTGATTGCTAGTATACCCAGGGCGCTGCCCTGGGCTAGGAGCTTCTGCCCTTTCAGGGCGTGCGGGTGAGGTACTTGCGAAAGGATCTGATGCATGAACTTTACCATTTTTTTGTGCTGCAAGGCTACATATTACAAAAAGGCTTCATTTCATCCTTTTTTGCCTCTAATCCCAAAAATCATATAGAATTTTGGGATTACAATCCCAAAAATCAGTATAAATTTTGGGATTAGGATATTTTGCCGCACTATCGCAAGTAGTATTCTTCCGTCCCCAAAGGGGGCGAACAGGAGCAACACTGGATGTGGTTCGCCCCCCCCTGGGGGACCGGCTGTTACCTTCGTAACTTTGATAAAAACGATTTCCACTTTGTGCCCACGAACATGAGTAGTTATGCCCGCGAACATGAGCAACCATGCCCGGGAACACGGGTGCTTTTAACCGACAATCTCGGTTAAAAGTGCCCAAAGCTCCGGGCAAAGTTGGGCAAAGCCTCGGGGGACATTCCTTGATGCTTGAAATGAGTTTTCTTAATACTAAATACGAGCTTTTCTGATGCTTGAAAAGTGTCTTTTCCTGCTACAAAATTGGTTCATTTTGATTCATTTTCATCTAGTTGCAAAAAAAAGTGGGAGAAAATGAGGAATGAATGGAAAATAATGTGTATCTTTGTCACCGTAAATGGCTTATTTGTATAAACCGGACTAGAAAAAAGAAAGTGATATGGTAGAACATTTCAATCAAGAAGATTTCGAACGACTCAAACACGAGGTGGAAACATTGGTGGGAAGAACCATCATGTCACCTAAGGATTTTGAGTTCCTCACCTGTCAGATTCAGGGATATACCAACGAGACCATCTCCGTGAGTACCCTGAAACGTATGTGGGGATATGTAGTAACATCCTGCAAACCAAGCGTATATAACCTCAATCTCCTCTCCCGTATGGTGGGATATCCCGATTGGGAATCGTTTGTGGCAGGAAAGAATGCTGACTCTTCGAGCCGATTCTTCGTGAAAAGCAAGCTCGTGGCGGAAGCACTCAACCTGGGGGAACAGGTGAAGGTAAAATGGAACCCTGGAAGACTCCTCGTGATAGAATACTGTGGCGATGACCGCTTCGAGGTGATGGAAAGCGTGAACAGCAAGTTGTCGGTGGGCGATACCTTCGTGTGCCATCAGTTAGTAGCCGATGAGCCTCTCTATCTCTCCAATCTGCATCATCCCGGCATCCCGCTCTGCAATTATGTGGCAGGACAGAACGGAGGCATCAAATGGAGCCTTGAAGAAAAGGAAAATGCAATACAGGAGGATGCACGTGTAGAAGAATAGAATGTAAAAGTATAGATGATGAAAAAAAGCGAAGGGCATGGAGATCACGTTTGTGAACTTCATGCCCTTTAAACTATAAATTGTTAACTCTTAACTATATTCAAGCCCTGTTAACTATAAACTCTTAACTCTTAACTATCAAATCAAGCTTCATGCTGTCTTACACCCATTCGTGCCTCCACTACGTTCACCACGTAGTCGCCGAGCTTCTCGCACTCCTGGATGATGTCCATATACATCGTACCGATGGCGTAGGTGTAGAGATGGTTGTTTACATCGTTGATGTTCTGGCTCTTCAACTGGTTGCGATAGTTGTTGATCTCGTTCTCGATGTTGAAAGAGAGGTTGGCATCGTTATCCCCCTTATGACCCACCAGCGTGATGTTCATCTGGGTGAGGGCATTATCCGTAAGCTCCATCATCTGATGCATGTGCTCATACTGAGAAGGAATGAAGTCTTCCTTGCCACGGATGCGGCGGTTGAGGGTGCGGGCGATGTTGAAACAGCTGTCGCCGATACTCTCAATCTCTGAAATCTCACGCAGCATGGCGCGAATCTTCGCCTTCGTTTCGTCAGAAAGATGAGAATCACTCACCTGGTCGAGATACTTCGCAATCTCAATCTCCATGTTGTCGGAGATGCCTTCATACTTCTCGATGCGGGTATAGAGCTTGATAAACTTATCGTCGTTGGTCTCGCCCAGGAGTTCCTTCACCATGCCGAACATACGCTGGATGCGCTC
>ERZ1031095.110-NODE-110-length-25094-cov-4.890611_pt1 | contig 25094 bp, 9 predicted proteins | sample MGYA00517108_ERZ1031095 | MGnify/ENA primary metagenome ERZ1031095 (study PRJEB33719, sample SAMN04261275) | wastewater metagenome | biome: rural village; feature: human; material: feces | host: Homo sapiens | place: El Salvador | collected 2013-01-07 ... | reverse complement strand
TAAGATTACAGAAACACCTTCTGTGTATAGTAATGGTAAGAGCTACATCATTGATCATTTGATTCAAGCTCCAGTCATCAGTGTCAATGGGTGTTTGGAGGGACATAGTCAGTTCTCTGATTTTGTCAATATGTGTATGCTCCCAAATAATATAAATGAAATATTTAAGTGGTTGGGTATTACAAATGTAAGAGATCAGAATCAGTTTAGAGTATTTACAGATGATGTAAATGATTGCATAGACTACAATATTTCGTTCTTCAATAGTTACAACTATACCGTATATGCACCAAATAATGATGCTATGCGTGCAGCTCGAGATTTGGGACTTCCTTCTTGGGATGATTTGACACAGTTGATGGAAGACAATCAACACGTAGATGCAGAGACTGCAGCTGCTGCCAAGGCAAAGGGACTTGCTATGTTGGAGGCAATCAGAAACTTCGTGCGCTATCATTTCCAGGATTATTCCATCTATGCTGACAATAAATTGGATTACGGAGATGCACCTACCGAGAATGGTGGAAGAGTATATCAGACCTCTTGCAACATTAATGGTGTCTATCAGAAACTGAATGTCTCTGGTGGTAACAATGTAATGACAGTCAAAGACAACGCTGATAATGCAGTGCATATCAATGCGGCGAGCACAGGCAAGGTGACCAACTTTATGACACGTGACTATGTGTTTAGTGGAAGTAGGAATACCGGTAAGATTGAAACCTCATCATTTGCTGTAGTGCATGAAATCGGCACACCTCTTTGCTATGACAAGAGTGGTCGCTATGACGCAGCTTGGAAAAGCAACTCTGCTGCTGACAAGCAGCGCCTCGCCCAACATCGTGCTGCCGTCTTGAAGGCGCAGAGCAAGGGTGTTCAGTATTATAAATAATGTATTATCTAGTATGTAACAATGATGAATAATTTACGAACATACATAACGGTGGGAACTCTGTGCAGTGCTTTGACGGTGGCTGCGCAAGAACAGCGTATTTCCGGTGTCGTCAACGATGATATGGGACCAGTCATTGGCTGTAACGTAGTCGAGAAGGATGCCAACAACCGAAACGTGAATGCTACCATTACCGATATCAATGGTAACTTCAACATGACCATCAAGAACCCAAAGAATAAGCTTGTCGTTACCTTCGTAGGTTGCAAGCCTTATTCTACCGTCATCGGCTCTCGTACCTCTTTTAATATCACCTTGAAGAGCGAGACCGCCCTGAAGGAGGTGACCGTCGTAGCGAAATCTCGCTTCCGTGGCAATGGTTTGAGCATTCCAAAGAATGAGGTTTCTGTAGCTACACAGACCATGAACATGATCAATGTCGAAGGTCTTTCTTTCACCAGCGCCGATGAGGCTTTGCAAGGTCAGATCGCAGGTCTTGACATCGTTGCCAACTCTGGTAACTTGGGTGCAGGTACTACGATGCGTATGCGTGGTGTCACCACCATCAATGGTTCTTCTGAGCCTTTGATCGTTGTCGATGGCAACATCATGGATGTGCCAGATGCCAAGGATGTCGATTTCTCTACAGCGACAGAGGAAACCTATAGCTCCTTGCTTTCCATCAACGTGAACGATATCGAGAGCATCGACGTCATGAAAGATGCCGCTGCTACCGCTATCTGGGGTTCTCGTGGTGCCAATGGTGTCATCAGCATCAAGACCAAGCGTGGTTCTCGTGGTAAGATTAGAGTCGATTACTCTTACTCTCTCCAGGGTACATGGCAGCCAAGTGGCTACAACCTCTTGACGGGTGATGAATATACCATGTTGATGAAGGAGGAACTCTACAACCCTACACAGAATCCTTCTGCTACAACCAATATCAACGAGTTGAACTACAACAAGAGTTGGGCTGAGTACAACAACTGGAACGATAATACCGACTGGGTGAAGGCTGTGACCAAGACAGGTTGGAACCAGAGCCATTACTTGACCATCAATGGTGGTGGTGAGAAGGCTTCCTTCCGTGTGTCTGCTGGTTATGACCACCAGACAGGTACCATCATCAAGCAGGTGCTCGACCGTTTCTCCACTCGTTTGGCATTGGACTACTATGTGAGCGACCGTATCAAGTTCTCTACCACCTTCCCTCTGACTTATACCAAGAACCAGCGTAACTATGGTAACAACATCTTGGGTAAGGCGTTGGCGATGGCTCCTAACATGAGTATCTATCGTGAGGATGCCAATGGTGTGGATGGCAATGAGTATTATATCATGCTTCCACAGGGAAATTCCACACAGCCTGGTTACTCTTCTGAGGAGTTGAAGTCAGTACGTGACTTGGGCAACCCTGTTGCTATCGCCAACTTGGCTTGGGATAACGAGAGTACCTATCGTATCACACCAGAGTTCAAACTCAACTATTATCTCTTGGGAACAGACGACCGCAAGACAAAACTTGACTATGAAGGCTTGGTTTATCTCGATGTCTATTCCAAGAGTAACCCAGTATATTATCCTGGTACATTGAATACCAACGGATGGCAAGATGACAATTACAACATCTATACGATGTATGATTATAACTCTTTGGCATTCACCACACGCCATCAGTTGATCTTTACTCCAAAGTTCAAGACAGACGACCTCTACCTGACCATGTTGGGTAGATGGGAGATGACCAGTGGTAACAGTTATGACCAGAAGGTAGTGGAGAAAAACCTTCCTAAGGGTGTCAACTCATCTACCGTAGATGGACAGCTTCGTACCATGTACACCAGCAATGGTCAGTGGCGCAGCATGTCTGCCATCTATTCCGCTCACTTGTCTTACAAGACTCGTTACTCTCTCGATTTCACTGTACGTGCCGATGGTACCACCAAGTTTGGTGACAAGAATAAGTGGGGTTATTTCCCAGGTGTATCTGCTCGATGGAACATCAGCGATGAGCCTTGGATGAAGTGGTCTCGTAAGGTACTCTCTATGTTGTCATTCCGTCCTTCTTGGGGTGTCAATGGTCGTCAGCCAGACCTTGAGTACTTGCAGTATTCTAAGTATGCCTCTGGTAGTGTCTATGGTAATGGTACCAACAACTTGCCTGTCACCGTAGTGGATGGCTTGCAGTTGAGCAACTTGAAGTGGGAGCGTACCTCTTCATGGAACTTGGGTGCCAACCTTGGACTCTTCAATGACATGATTGAGGCAGACTTCAACTATTATTATAAGAAGACCAGCGACTTGTTGAACAAAAATGTAAGCATCTCTTCTCAGACAGGTTTCACCTCTGTGGTTTGGAGCAACATTGGTGCGATGCAGAACCACGGATGGGAGTTGAACATCCAGGGCAACAAGATTATCAAGGCAGGTAAGTTCTCTATGGACGCCAGCTTCAATATCTCCCAGAACTTCAATAAGATTACTGAGATGGACCAGACGGTCTTGGACGGTATCAATGAGGACTGGACAGCCGATAGCCGTGGTAAGTACTTCAAGCGTGTACAAGTAGGTAACGCCTTGGGTTCTATCTTCGGATTGCGCAACAAGGGTGTCTATCAATACACTTACGACTACTTGACCAACTTGCGTCGTCAAGGTTTCGCCATGGATGGTGACAAGCGAATCCCTATCAACAGCAATGAGGATCTCGTCAACTATATTAATAATGTATTCTTGCCATCTGGTAAGACCGCACCTATCGCCCTCAACAAGGAAGGCAAGGTCATCACTGGTTACGATGGCACTCCATTGCGTATGACTTACAACTCTAGCAATGGTAGTCAGACTTATAAATTCGATGGTGGTGATACCATGTACGAGGATGTCAACCATGATGGTACCATCAACGCATTGGATATGGTATATTTGGGTAACTCTAACCCTAAGTTCTCTGGTGGTTTCGGATTCACCTTCCGTTACTCCAACTGGTCATTGCGTACCAACTTCGTATATCGTACAGGTTTCAAGGTCATCAATGCAGCCCGTATGGGTTTGGAGAAGATGTGGGATACCACTAACCAGAGTTCTGCTGTAAACTGGCGTTGGCGTAAGAACGGTGATGTGACCGAGATTCCTCGCGCTCTCTACAATGCAGGTTACAACTGGTTGGGTAGCGACAGATACGTAGAGGATGCATCATTCCTCCGCTTCAGTTATGTCAGCTTGACCTACAATGTACCTAAGAAGATACTTTCTCGCATCGGTTTGGAGCGTTTACGTTTCGACTTGAATGCCCAGAATATCTTGGTGTTCAGTAACTATAGCGGTACAGACCCAGAGCATGCCACAAGTGGTTGGAACTTTGCGTGGGATGGTTCTCAGACACCACGTAGCAAGTCCATTACATTGCGTGTGAACATTGGAATTTAATTCTTTAACGAGTGACTAACAATGAAAAGTAAAATAAATAAGATCATAAGAAGCGCAGCTATCGCAACAGTTGGTGTGTTGTCGCTTTGCTCATGCAATGATTTCCTGACCATCACCCCTTCCGATAAGACGGTGTTAAAGGACTACTGGAAGACCAAGGATGATGTCGATCAGATGGTGAATGGTGCTTACTATAAGATGTTGAGTGGTAGTATCATCGAGCGTTTCATCATGTGGGGTGACTATCGCTCTGATGAGTTGCAGAAGTATCAGTCTATCAACAATTCTACATTGGACAACATCTCAATCTCGACCTCTATCCAAGTAGCTATTACAACTCCTGGGCTGCATTCTACAATGTCATCAACACCTGTAACTTGGTGATGAAGCATGCTCCAGCAGTTATCGAGATCGACCCTAACTTCACCGAGGGTGATATGCAGACGGTACGTGCCCAGATGCTGGCTTTGCGTGCGCTTTGCCACTTCTACTTGGTTCGTTCCTTCCGTGACATACCTTATGTGACACAGGGATATGAGAATACCGATGAATTGACCTTGGATGGTCAGTTGCCACCAGACTCTACCTTGCAAAGATGTATTAACGACTTGGAGGAGGCTGAGACAGGCTGCTATCAGTATGGTGTCTTCGGTGAGGGCGACTGGCGAAACTATGGTTTGTTCAGCAAGGACGCTGTTAATGCCACACTTGCAGACATCTACTTGTGGCGTGCTTCCATGTGGAGCGGCACCGACAAGAGCAAGAGCGAAGAGTATTATCAGAAATGTATCGAATGTGTAGATAAGGTGTTGGCTTCTCATCAGGCATACTATAAGAAGTACCATCCACGTGTCCAGGTTTCAGAAAGCAATCCATACTCTTTGTATGATGGCCGTCAAGCTTCCTTCAATATCTTTGGCAAGGGTAACTCAGAGGAGAGCATCTTGGAGTTGCAGTTCAATGGAACCAATAACTCGAATGATCAAGTACGTACCTATTATTATAAGGAGAAGAATGGTGCTAGCCACGGTTTGCTCGTAGGTACCTCTTTGGTAGGTATGGCTTTGAGTGATAACCCTACTCCTGCGGCATCCAGTGCATCTGTCAGTAGTTACTACCAGTCAAAGAACGACTATCGTTACTATGACAACAGTTATGGTGTAAACGCCGGCAATGCCACTGCTTTCGAGGTTCGTAAGATGGTGGATCTGTCGTCTATGTCAATTATCCCATCAGATGGTAAGGGGTATTCTTATAACCCTACACGTACTTTCGACAACTATCGTCAGAATTGGATTGTGTATCGTATTACCGACCTCTTGTTGATGAAGGCTGAGGCTCAGGTGCAGCTCTCGGGCGGCAATGATACCAAGCTACAGCAGGCTTGCAACATCGTGCGTATGGTGAACTCTCGTTCCATCATGGGTGCTACAGGTGACAACAAGGCTGATACCTTGGTCTATAAGTCCAACTACGATTCTCAGAAGAAGATGGAACTCTTGTGCTTGCAGGAGCGTGGTCGTGAACTTTGCTATGAGGGTAAGCGCTGGTACGACTTGGTACGTTACAGTTATCGTCACATGAAGGGCGTTGACCCTACCAAGACCTTGTATGAGCTTGACCCTAACGGCAGTCTTTTGCCATCCTTGAAGGAGAGCGACAACGACTTGACGACCATTCTTGCAACAAGATACCTTTCCAATATCTTCAAGTTGAGCAATGAGGGTCATCTCTATTGGCCAATCCTTCATTCGGAGACCAAGAATAATCCTTTGATTCATCAGAATCCAGTATGGGTAGAGACCAAGACCTCTGACCGAACTGAAGAAAAGTAGAGAACAAAGAACATATAAATATAATATGTATAGCTTTATGACAACAATCATGAATAAGATAGGTCGCATGATGATGGGCGGAGCACTGGGTGCGATGGCCTTGGTGTCTTGCTCTGAGAAGATCGACGAGAGCAATCTTTACACCTTCACAGGTCAAACCATCATCGACTACTTGCGTAGCAATGACCAACTGTCAGAGTTTGTGCAGATCTCTGATGCCGCTGGTATGTCAGACCGCTTGTCGGCATACGGCACCTATACTTGCTTTGCACCTACCAATGAGGCGGTGGATCACTACCTCGACTCTCTTTATAATGACAAGAGTCGTAACGACCACAACAAACTCGTTGCCGACGAGAGCCTTCCTTTGGTAGAGCGACTTTTGCAGTCGGAGAAGAAAGACTCCCTCTGCAAAGACATCGTGGAATCACAGGTTACCGGTAACAAGAAGACCAGTAACGACCTCTATGCAGGTACCGACCATGATGCTCGGCAATACCCAGACTCCTAAGCGTGTGGATAACGACATCTATATGGATGGTGTTTCCAAACTCACTGAGAGAGACTTGGAAATGGAGAATGGTATCGTACATATCATCGACCGCCTCTTCTATCGTTCTAGCAACTTGCTGACTGATGAGATGGAAAATATGGGTACTTACTCTATCTGGCTCCAGGCTTTGAGAGAGACTGGTTTGGACAAGCTCTTGACTGAGACGGAGCGTACCACAGGTATCGACTGGTTGACCATCGAGACTACTTCTGGTATGGACTACCCTAAGGCTTGTAAGGTCGGTTTCACTATCTTTGCAGAGCCTGATGCTGTATTGAAGAACAATGGTATCAACAGTGTGCAAGACTTGGCAAATTATGCTAATTCTGCTTACGCAAATTGTGCTGATTGGTATAGCTATGTGAAGGATGAAGGTATCAACGTAAGCACCGGTTCAGACTACACCAACCAATGGAATGCCTTGAATATGTTCTTGCGCTATCACATCATCAACTATATTGTATCATCAGATAAGTTGGTTTATTCATTCAATGAGTTGGCAGACTTGGATGTCTATGAGTACTATCGCACCTTGTTGCCAAATACGATGTTCAAGGTGACAGGTGTTAAGAATCATGGTACACTTGATGGTTTGTATATCAACCGTCAGTTGGCTAATCCATCTATGACAGAGACTCCAGGTAATACCAACCTCAATTCTTCTGCTTACCTCAATCCTAACATAGTGGTGGATCAAGGTAATAAGATTGGTAATGATGATGTACCATCCCGTCAGGCAGTGAATGGTTATATCCATCCAATCAATAATATGCTCGTCTATAATACCAACGTTCCAAACAATGTGCTGAATGAGCGTATGAGATTCGACTTCATGTCTTTGTTGGATGAGAGTATGTCAAATCGTTTCCGAGGTTATACGGGTGAGGATTTGAAATCTACTTTCGGTCGCTCGGAGGCGATCAGAAGCGTACGCTTCCCTAGTGGATATTTCAAGAACATGGTGGTTTACAACGGCAATGCTTCCAATGTAACTTACTTGACCAAGGATCATGCCAATGGCTATAATGGCTATGAATGTTGGAACGACTATCAGGGTGATGAGTTGTTCTGCTCTAAGTCAGCGTTCGACTTCGCCATCAAGTTGCCTCCAGTTCCAAAGGATGGTACTTATGAGTTGCGCTTCGGCTATACTGCCAACGGTAAGCGTACCATCATCCAGTTCTACCTCGGTAACTCTTCCGACCGTGCAGGTATGATGCCTGTGGATATTCCTTTGGACCAGAACGTGGATCCATCCAGTGCTACGGTAGGTTGGACAGACCCTGAGACAGATGACGACATGACGGGTGTAGCTGTCGATAAGGCTATGCACAACCGTGGTTGGATGCGTGGTCCTCACTACTTCACTCACTTCAAGAATGGCACAGGTAAGTCTGCTCGCTTCTTCTCAGCAGATAAGTCACAGCGACACATTCGTCGTATCGTAACCAAGGCCAACTTTACACAAGGTCAGGAATACTGGTTGCGTTGCAAGACAGCTAAGCCTGAAGATGTTAGTGCAGAGTTTGAGTTGGACTACATCGAGTTGGTTCCAGTGAATGTCTATAACAACTCAGTCTATAGTGAAGACGTGTTCTAATTGATTAGTCATAACAAAGTAAACGATTCAGATATGAAATTAAGGTATATGATATTGACAGCTGCTGTAGCCTTGGCTTGCCAAGGTTGCAGTGACTGGGACGATCATTATGACAATGGTGGTGCAGATGGCTCTGTGACATCCAATATGTCATTGTGGGAAGAAATCAGCAGCCGTGAGGATATGAGTCAGTTCGCCCAACTCCTCAAGAGAGTAGGGTATGACCAGCTTTTGTCTTCAGGTCAGAGCTATACAGTTTGGGCTCCGACCAATGATGCGCTCGACTTTGATAAGTATGAAGCGATGAGCGATAGCCTCTTGAAGGCAGAACTTCTCAACAACCATATTGCACGTGGTTACCATCGTGCAGTGGGTGCTGTCGATGAGCGTGTCTATTTGTTGAACAAGAAGGTTATGGACTTCGAGGGCGATGGCAGCTACAACATCGGTGGCATTCCTGTCGAGACTTCCAACGTGGTAGGCAAGAATGGTGTCATGCATGTGATGAACCAGTTGATCGACTTCCGTCCTAACTTCTATGACTATTTCTCTCGTAGTGGTGCGGATGGTTACGCTACTACCGTACTCGACTCTATCTTCAAGAGTAACCAACATCGTGAGATGGACTTGGACAACAGTGTGAAGGGTCCGATGAAGGATGGTATGATTACTTACTTGGATACTGTCTATGTCGATAAGAACTACTTGTATGATGAGTTGAACATACAGTTGGCTACAGAGGATAGTTCTTATACGATGATTCTTCCTACCGACCACGCTTGGGAGGTAGCCAAGAAGAAGATGAGTGCGTATTATACCTATCCTACACAGATAGCTCCATTTACTTATAACTTCGATAAGGATGGTAATGCTCAATATGTCGTGGAAAGTCAGAAGAAGATTGCTGCTGATAGTTTGACCAATGCGAATGGAGAAAGCAGAATGCTGGGTAAATTGACTTTCAGCAATACAACCAACCCTTGTCTTCGTGATGGTGGTCTTCCAACGTCAGCGCTCGACTCTATCCGTAGTACAAGAAGTAATTATTTTTGCAATACTTTGGATTACAGAGGTATGGCTTTCAATGGTTCAGATGCTTCCGACTTGTTTGTGGGTGCCAACAAGAGAGTCCTCTCCAATGGTGTGGCATGGGTGACAGATAGTTTGCGCTTCAAGCCTTGGCAATATGCAGCACCATTGATTTGCTTGCGTGCAACCAGTGGTAACTATCAGGCTGCCAATGCCAATGTGGCTCGTACACAGACAGTACGACTCAGCTCTGATGATCGCAATCCGTTAGTAGAAGGTTCACTCCATACTTCTTCATATTATAAGGTATCAGGTACTCAGAACTTGCGTCCTACACTTTACTTCTATATTCCAAATGTAGTAAAGACCAAGTATGCTGTTTATCTCACCATGGTTCCTGAGAATATTGATGATGAGACAAAGACTCCTGCTGATCAAACGATGCAAATCAGAAGTTTTGTTCATACTATGAGAGGTGTAGCACCTGGTAGTAATGGTCGATTGCCTAACCCTAGAAATCTTACAGGTAAGACAGGTGTGAAGTTTGCTTATGGAACACAGGAAAGTGCTCGTGTGATGACAAAGTACATGGGACAGTTTACACCTAATATCTGTTATACAGGTTTGCCAAATGGTATCACCGCTTATCCTATGTTTGCGGTATCTGCCACTTCTCAGACAGCTATTCCAACTACTACTCGCCAAATTACTTTGGGCGTAGCCAATATCATTTTGGTGCCTATGGATGCAGTGGATTATTACATGAAAAAGGGTGTCATTACTGGCTACACCGATGAAATGCCTGAGTTGTTCTGGCATCTCAACATGGTTACCTATTAATTATAACGAACTCAATATTTGAAGACAATGATAAATTTCAGAATATTGGCAATGATGGGATTGATGGTTGCCGCTGCGCAAGTCAAAGCCCAAGCTACGGATGCCGCTGAAGGAGAACGCAAGGCTCCTGTTGCAAAGCAACAACCTAGTTACCCTATGATTGAGGTGTCTGGTACAGTGCTCGATGCTGCTACTGGCAAACCATTGAGTGGTGTGCAGGTACAGGCTTTGGGTAATGAACGTTATGCTGCCATGACCAACGAACAGGGTACATTCACCATCAAGGTGCCTAATTTCACTACTTCACTTTTCATGCACACCTCACAGTATGCTAGCGTGCAGGTGGCTATTGGCAACGACCACAAGGTCAAGGTGAAGATGTTGAGTGATAAGTTCAATGAAATGTACAAGGGTGACACGCCGATGGGTAACGCTGCCAACTTGAAGGCAAATGTTACCACCCAAATGAGTGTGGATGACTTGATAGCAGACCAGTTGGGTGCTGATGTTCGTACCGTGAAGCGTTCCGGCACTCCTGGTATCGGTTCCGCCATGTTCATTAGAGGTCTGAACTCATTGAACGCCAATGCGCAGCCATTGGTCGTTATCGATGGTGTGCCTCAGAGCATGCAATACAATGCCACCACCTTGCAGACCGGTGGTTACAACAATATCTTGTTGAACTTGAATCCTGCTGACATCGAGAACGTAACCGTGCTCAAGAATGGTACAGCTCTCTATGGTGCAAAGGGTGCCAATGGTGTCATCGTCATCTCTACGCGTCGTGGGCACAGCCTTGCTACTCGTATCGAGGCGAATGTAGGTGTTGGTGTTAACCTTGTACCTCGTTTGCCAAAGGTAATGGATGCCAACCAATATATGAGCTATGCTACTGAGATGTTGGGTACTTATCCAGAGATTGGTAACATCATGACCAACAAGACATTCAATTTCTTGACGAATGATCCTAACAACTATTATTACCATACTTATCACAACAATACTGACTGGAGCAAGGAAGTATATGAGTCTGCGCTCTCTCAGAACTATAGCATCAATGTGCAAGGTGGTGATAATGTAGGTATGTACAACTTATCATTGGGTTATACCGATGGTCAGAGCACGGTGAAGAAGAACGGCTTCAGTCGTTTGAATGTACGTTTCAACAGTGACTTCAAGATTACCAAGGGCTTCACTACTCAGTTTGACATTGACTACGTGAAAATCTCACGTGACATCTTCGATGATGGCACACCTAATGATTTCTCACAGGGAACGGTGACTGCTCCAACCTTGTTGGCACTCATTAAGTCTCCATTCCTCAGCCCATACGTATATAGCAATACTTTGGGTCGTTTCTCTTCGACTTTGTCTGAGGCAGATGATTTCTTGTCACCACTCGGTCAGAACTTCTCTTTGGCTAACCCAACAGCCTTGTTGAAGAATGGTGAGGGCAACAACAAAAACCGTATGGAGAACTCTATGTTCCATGTCAGATTGGCTCCTAAGTTCAAGTTGATGGATGGTTTCTACCTCTCAGAAAACATCAACTATACCTTGAACCGTAACTCACAGCGTTACTACCGTCCAAAGGGTGGTGTGCCAACTTACTATGTGGCAGGTTTGGGTCAGGTACAGACGATGTCTGCTTCCATCTTCGCCAAGGAGGAAACCTTGATGAGTGACACTCGTTTGGATTTCTCTCGCATCTTTGGTGCTCATCAGTTGAAGGTGATGGGTGGTTTCCGTTACCTCTCTTATAATTATGAGATGAACAATCCATCTGGTCAGTATCAGACAGCAGGTAACGATAAGATTCCTAATGTATCCAACTCGATGGACTTCAAGGATGCTACCGGCGACGATTACAAGAATGCAAGTCTTACTTGGTATGCGCAGGCAGACTACAACTATCGCAACCGTTACTTCTTGCAAGTAGCTGCATCTTTGGAGAGCAGCAGTGCCTTTGGTGACAAGGCGACAAGCCTTCGCATGGGTGGTGTGAGCTGGGGCTTCTTCCCAAGTGTACAGGCTGGATGGGTGATGACCAATGAGAGTTGGTTCCCTAAGAATGCAGGTATTAACTACTTGCGTTTGGACGCAGGTTATGAAATCAGTGGTAATGATGACATCAATGGCAATGCTGCCCGCACCTCTTTTGAGGTATTGAAGTTCCTCCACAACTCAATTCCTGCTGTACAGCTCGACAACATTGGTAATGAGAATGTGACATTCGAGAAGACCCATCGTTTCAATGTAGGCTTTGATAGCAAGTGGTTGGATAACCGTTTGTGCCTCAGTGCCAATTACTTCTTCAACCATACTACCGACTTGCTTACCATCAAGAACTTTACTACTCCTGTGGCAGGCGTGAAGAGCTATTGGAGCAACGCAGGTTCACTCGACAACAAGGGTTTCGAGGTACAGGTAAGTGGCAAGCCAGTGGTCAATCGCAACTTCACCTTGGAGTTGGGTGCTAGCGTAGGTCACTACAAGAATACCATCAAGAGTCTTCCTAATGAGACCTACCTCGCTGTGGATGGTAACGAGAAGGGTGGTTTGGGTTATACCTCTTCCATCTATGGTACCGACAATGTGGCTACAATCGTAGGTCAGAGTGCAGGTGTCTTCTATGGTTACAAGACCCTCGGTGTATTTGCATCTGATGCAGAGGCGAAGGCTGCTGGTAAGGATGGCTATCTCTATCAGGTAGATAAGACAGGTGCTCGTCAGGAGTTCAAGGCTGGTGATGTTCACTTCGCTGATCTCAATGGTGATGGCATCATCTCTGATGCAGATAAGACCATCATCGGTAATCCTAACCCAGATGTATATGGTAATATGTTCGCACGTGCCACATGGGGTAACTTCACACTCTCAGCAGTGTTCTCTTATTCCTTGGGCAATGACATCTTCAACTACCAGCGCAGTGTCTTGGAGGGTGGTAAGAACTTCTACAACCAGACTACAGCTATGGTCAATCGTTGGAGAAATGAAGGTCAGGTAACGAATGTTCCTCGCATCTCTTACAATGATGAGATTGGCAACTCACGTTTCAGTGACCGTTGGATAGAGGATGGCAGCTATTTGCGTCTTCGTTCTTTGAACCTCAACTACAAGGTGCCAGTCAACTTCTCATGGCTCCAGGGACTTCAGGTTTGGGTAGAGGCAAACAACCTCTTCACCATCACCAAGTATCTGGGTGGCGATCCCGAGATGTCGGCAGCCAATGCTGTGCTCTACCAGGGTATCGACACCGGTTGTGTAGCACCAGGACGAGCATTCACTGTAGGTTTGAAAATCAATTTGTAATATAACAATCAGAAGCATAAAATCATGAAGAAAGTAATATATTTCATTGCGGCAGCCTTGATGGTTGTATCATTCGTTTCGTGCAGTGATATGCTTGACAGTAAGTCTGACAGATATGTTTATGATCCTGCTTTGGACCAGAAGGTGGATTCCATGTTCTACATCAATGGTATCTTGAAGGGTGTGCAGCAGGCAATCGACCAGACTGTCTTGACCAACGAGTTGCGTGGCGACTTGCTCTCCACTTCTGCCAATGCCTCTACCGACTTGCGCAGATTGGCAGCTTTCGACTATGCCGATGGCAACCAGTATGACTCCGCATACGTGTATTATCGCATCATCAACAACTGCAACTACTATGTAGCTCACCGTGACACCACCTTGGCAACGGGTTCTACCCAGGTAGCAATGAAGGAGTACGCAGAGGCAAAGGCAATCCGTGCATGGGCTTATATGCAGTTGGCTCGTACATACGGTTCCGTTCCATTCTATACCGCTCCACTTACCAATATCGCTAGTGTGGAGGAGGCTGCCAAATTGGAACGCAAGGATATGAAGGGTATCTGTGATGCCTTGGCACCAGACTTGGAGCAGTATGTCAATCTTCCAGTTCCTAACTGGGGTAACTTCGATGCAGGTACTACTGATGCCGGTAGTTCTAAGACTGTTGCCACTTCCAAGATGATGTTCCCAGTACGTTTGGTACTTGGCGATTTGTATTTGGAGACAGGTCAGTACGCCAAGGCAGCTGAGCACTACTTCCAGTACTTGAAGAAGGCAAAGGCTGTTTGCGGCAATTATGTGGCACACTTGAACAATTATCCTGACTATTTGAATCTGTCGTCAGATGTAATAAATGCTGATACTTATGCCAACCCTAACTATAATAGTTGGTCATCAATCTTCTCATTTGACAATGAAACTCAGACATACGTAGCGATGGCAACCAATAAATTGCGTGGTCAGATTACTCAACTGCCAGGTTTGTTTGGTTATAACTACTATTCTGCTTCAGATGGCTATACCTATAATGAGAAGATGTCATTGCAGCCTTCTTCTGCATTCTTGGATTTGTCCAACAACCAGACCTATTATTATCAGACCACCAATGGTCAGACCACAACAGTAGGTTCACAGGTAATTGGCGATATGCGTTATCACGCCATCAAGAATCAGATTCCATCAGCAGAGACAACTGCTGCTGAGCCTGTTTATGTCATCATGAAGTATCAGAATGCCAATATTCAGATTTATCGTACAGCTGGTATCTACTTGAAGTTAGCAGAGGCAGTCAACCGTATGGGACATCCTGATGTAGCTTTCGCTGTGCTCAAGGATGGTTGGAACAGCACCTTGGAGAAGGATACTACCTATATGACAGCTGAGGGTATTCAATTCTTGAAGACTACCGTTCCTTTCTTGACAGATGAGAATGAGGTCATCTTCAATGATGAAGATCATGGCTTGAAATATAGCTTGGGTAACCAAGGCATCCACATGCGTGGTTGTGGTTATACCGCAGGCAACTTGTCTGAGTATAGACTCAGCACAGAGTTGGAGAAGCGATGGAGTGCGTTGCGCCAGAAGGGTTACGAAATTCCTACTACTGCTGCTGATACGCTCAAGGCAAAGATAGATGCAGTAGAGGATATGCTTTGTGATGAGATGGCATTGGAATTGGCTTTCGAGGGTTCTCGTTTCGGTGACCTTTGCCGTATTGCTCGCCACAAGAACAATGACAATCCATATACAGCCAACTTCGGTTCGCTGTGGCTTAGAGATAAGTTGGCATTCAAGAAGCCAGCGTTGGATCTCTCAGATCCTAACAATTGGTTGATGCCATTTAAATAACAACTAAACAATAATTTAAAACAACTTTTAATCAATTAACAATGAACAAACATTTACTTTATTCAGCCATATTGGTAGCTGCAGTCAGTGCCAATGAGGCAAAGGCGCAGGTTACTGCACCAGATGCTCCTGTTCCAGTTCAATTGAACTTGGATGGCAAGGACACCGTGTATGTTTATAACGTTGCAGCTAAATTGTGGCTGAACGCAGGTAACGCTTGGGGCACACAGAGCAGTTTGTGCAAGAAGGGTATGAAGGTACTTTTTGTACCTAATAAGACCAAAGGAGAACCTAATGGTACTTATTCTATGTACAATAATTCTAAAAGCGATTGGTCTAGAAGAGTGTTCTACAATGGCAAGGATGATAATGGTGGTACGTCTTATGTAGATTACGCAAGTCAGGGCATCAATAAATGTAACTGGGAGGTTTATCTCCACAACGACAAGAAAACTTTCGAGCTTCAAGCAGATACAATAGAGTTCCAATCAGAGACCACCAATACTCGTGCAGGATGGAACGCAAAGGATCCTAAGAAGATTAAACAGAACGAAGATGCTACCGATGAGATCTTCCGTCCTATCTTGAATATGAAGTCTGAGAACAGAGCTGATTATGGTGTCGAGTGGATGGCAGTTTCTCCAGAGGCTTACGACTGCTATATGTATCGCAAGGACGAGATGATGGACATTATCAACAAGGCTATTGATGCAGGTATCGATGTTGGCAATGCAGTCACGGTCTATAATGACGAAAATTCAACATTGGCTCAGTTGAAAGAGGCTGCTCAGTATGTGAAAGATATGACTCGTAACAAGGCTATGGAAGGTGCTTCTTCTAGCAACGTAATTGATATAACAGAGTACATTCCTAATGCAGATTGTAACAGCGCAACAGGATGGGACATCGTCTGCCCAGATGCAGACAATGATGGAAACAAGGGCTCTGGAGGTCATGGCTTCACTTGGAAACATAACGGTAGTAGTTATACTGCACCAGAAGATGGGCATGAATGTAAAGGATTTCTTGAGCGTTGGGTTCACCGTGACTCTAAGTATGGTAGTTATGATAAAGAAGAGTCTGAGCCAAATAACGGTCACTTGAGCAATAGTTCTGTTTCTCAGACTTTAAAGAACTTGCCAAAGGGTGGTTACATGATTACAGCTTATGTCAACGCTTGTCAACAGGGTAAGCAGGAAGCTGACGCATCTTATCGTGTTGATGGCGTCTATTTGTATGCTAAAGCAGGAGGCAATGAAAAGACCGTAAAGGTAGCGACCGCTGCAGGCAAGCCTGAGAAGGTGACACTTTCTGTGATTGTGGATGGCGACACAGACTTGTCTGAGATGACCTTCGGTATGAAGACAGAAAATACCACAGCTAACTGGGTGTTCTTGGACGATGTAACCGTTCAGTACTTCGGTGCTGATGCTATGGTGATGGCAGTAAAGGCAGCTCAGGATGAGGCTTATGTCACTACTGATGCTGTTGATGCATATCAATGCAACCCAGGCTATATTGATGATGTTGACAATTTGTACGCTGATATTTCAGCTTTGGATCCAACAACTGCTACCCAAGAGGAAGTTGATGATTTGATGGCTAAGTTCCGTGCTGCAGTGGCAGTGGCTGACAAGAGTGTCGCTTTGTATGAAAAGTTGGGAACTTTGGGAAATGACATTACTCTCTTGATAGATAATGACAAGTATGATTATGCGAATCTGAAAGCTGCATATACGGACTGTGGAACTGGTGTAGGCTATGATGATCTCTTTAGTTCTTACGTTTTGAATAATGAAGAAGTGAGTGCCTATATAGAGAAATTACAGTCTTTGATCGCCTCTACTCGTAAGTCTGCTGTCAAGGAGGGTGCGGACTGCACGGAGGACCTGCTCACCAATCCAACATTCGAGAGTGCTACTGGTTGGAACAATACAGGCGCAGCCATCAATACGACCTATCAGAATGCTGAGTCTTATCAGGGTACCTTCAATCTCTATCAGGATATAACAAATATTCCTGATGGTGTATATGAGATCACCGTACAGGCTATGCAGCGTGTTGACAACAATGATAATGCATCTCAGTTGTATCCTAAAGATGTAGATGAGATGACAGCTTATCTCTATGGTAATGACATCACAGCTAAGTTCGCTTCACCATATTCTTATGGTATGGCTGAGCAGAAGGTAACTTCTGGCAATGCAGACTATGCTTTCAATGGAAAGTATATCCCTAACTCCATGGAGGGTTTTGCTGCAGCATGCGCTGAGAGTAACGAAGCTTACTTGACCAAGGTTTATGCGCTTGTTACTGATGGTACTCTCCGTGTTGGTGTTAAGGAAGAGGCTAGACCTGCTGGTCATAGTAGTGACTGGGCTATCTTTGACAATTTCAAGATTACCTATAGAGGTACTAGCGAGGCAGTTCTTCAGCAGTGTGTAACTCCTTTGATAAAGCAAGCAAACGCTCTGTTGGAAGGCAAGATGTATGAGGGTGCAAAGAGTTCTTTGCAGAAAGCTGTTGCTGCTGTGAATGCAACTCTCGACATGGACAACATCAAGGCTTTGGCTTTGGAAATTAAGAACGCTCAGGCTGCTATTGATGCTTACAAGCCATTGGCTACAGCTATAGAGAATGTCAAGGCACGTTACGAGAGTAATGAGACTACTGCTACTACTTCTGCTGAGGCTAAGGCTATCTACAATGCTAGCTTGAAGACGGCAGAGGATGCTTATAACAATGGTACTGTAGCCGAAGATAATATCGAGGCTGCCATCAAGGAGTTGAACAAGGGTTATACTCAGTACTTCATCCATGATGTGGTTGCTGCCGCTGAGAATGGTGCTAGTGTTGATATCAGTAAGGTCATCAACAACTATGACTTCGCAACTATGGACAAGACGGGTTGGACCATCAAGGTGACCCAGAATGCTGCCGGATTCCAGAAGGACAATAATATCAAGGCGGTAGAGTTCTATGACAATAAGGGCTTTGACCTCTATCAGGAATTGGTTGGTATGCCAGCTGGTACTTATAAGTTGTCTGCTCGTGCTTACTATCGCCTGAAAGGCAGTGGTGATATTGATGATGCCATCAACGCATTTGTATATTACGCTAACTCTAAGGAGGCTGATGCTGAACCTGTTAAAAAGTCAGATGTGAAGTCAATTTATACAGGTGCCATCACTGCAGATGAGGTGGGTAAGGTTAATCTTACTTCTACAGATGGTATGAGCCAATATAATGGTTCATATTATGTACCAAACAATATGACTACTGGTCAGAGATTCCTTACATCTGATGAAATCGGTCCTAAGTATGACTCAGAGGAAATCACCTTCGACTATGATGGTACTAGTCCATTCTATATTGGTGTAGCTAATACTAACAAGGAGAAAGGCAACGACTGGACATTTGTTAAGTCATTCAAGTTGTCTTACGTGAAGGGTACCACAGGCATTGAGAATATCAATGGTGAGAAGGCTGGTGATGTAGTATCTACTAAGATTTATGACATCAATGGTGTTCAGTACAACAGATTGAAGCCAGGTGTCAACATCGTGAAGTCTGTCATGAGCGATGGTTCTGTAAAGGTTAGAAAGGTAGTTGTCAAGTAATTCTAAGTCTTTATAGACCTAGTATCTTAATAGGTAGGCGGTAAACAGAGAGTGGTTAACTGTCTGTTACCGCCTATTTTCCTTTTCCTAAACCTCTATTAATACGACGAGTGAATATGATTAACTTATACATCAGAAAGAATTTACTTTTTAGCTCTCTTCTTTGCGCCTCTCTTTCTGCAAATGCACAGGTGTCGATGACGCTGGATGCTCAGAAACGTGCTGCAATGATCAGTGATTACCAATATGGTCTTTTCTTCGAGGAAATCAACCATGCTGGTGATGGCGGTCTTTATGCCGAATTGATCCGTAACCGTTCGTTCGAGGATAATTCGACCTCTCCTGAGTATTGGTCTGCAGTGAAAGGCAGTTCGCAAAGCGTGTCGCTTTCATTGAACAAGAGCGACTTACTCAATAAGGCTCAGAATACCAGTCTTCGAATGACGGTATCTGGTGCTAGTAAAACCCGAAAGGCAGGTGTTTGCAACACTGGTTTCTGGGGAATAAAATTCACAACAGGTTCTACCTATCATCTCACACTGTGGGTGAAAGGAGCGGAGAACTTGAATGGCAAAATATATGGTCAACTCCAAAAGGCAGATGGAAGTGCAGCTTCTGAGGAAGTGCTACTCCAAGGGACCTTGAAAACAAATACATGGGTGAAACTTACCGCAGAAATCGAGGCTACCGCTGATTGTGCGGATGGTCGTTTCGCTCTCTTGATGTCAAGTAATGGTACGGTCTATGTAGATATGGTATCGCTGATGCCTGATACATGGAAGGGACGCTCCAATGGTTTGCGCCCTGACTTGGCTCAACTTCTATATGAAACTAAACCTACCTTCCTTCGCTTCCCTGGTGGATGCTATGTGGAAGGTCAAGATAATTATGACAATGCCTTCCAGTGGAAGAAAACCATCGGTCCTATAGAGCAGCGCCCTGGACACTGGAACAATAACTGGAAGTATCGTTCTTCGGATGGCTTGGGATATGATGAGTATCTCCAACTCTGCGAGGACTTGGGCGCAGCCCCAATGTTTGTGGTCAATGTAGGTTTGGGACATGGTTTTACCATTCCTTTTGAACAAGTGGATACCTTGGTTCAGAATACCTTGGATGCCATTGAGTATGCCAATGGAGACGAGACCACCGAGTGGGGACGTAAGCGTATCGCCAATGGTCATCCTCAACCATACGGATTGAAATTCATTGAGGTGGGTAACGAGAACGGACAGCCAGAGGCTCGTGCTGAGTACAGCCGTCGTTACGCTAAGTTCTACGATGCCATCCATGCCAAGTATCCAGAGTTGACCATCATTGGCAACGTGGAGGCATGGGGAACGGATAATCCTAGATGGGTTCTCGATAGTCCTGTGGATTTGGTGGATGAGCACTATTATCGCTCTCATTCTTGGATGCGTGACAACTACAACAAGTACGATCGTTATAATCGTACCATTGGTGTCTATAATGGTGAATATGCAGCCAATGCCAGTGGAACCTACGGCAAGTATGGTAATATGAACAGTGCCTTGGGTGAAGCCATCTATATGTTGGGTATGGAGAAAAACTCTGATGTCTGCAAGTTGGCTAGCTTTGCGCCAATATTCACGCATGAGCAAGACCCTTGCTGGGCATACGATATGATTCACTTCAATGCCGCCAAGAACTTCTGTACTCCTTCCTACTATGTGCAGAAACTTCTCGGTAATAACCTCGGTAAGCAAAACCTCCGTTGGACAGAGACGGGTAATGCTGTGGCTACGGGTAGCAAGCAAGTGGGCGTAGGCTCCTGGGCAACCCAAGTAGAGTATGATGATGCCGCTGTGATGGATGGTGCGGGTACGACACTTTTATCTGACAACTTTGTCGAGACATTGGGTCAGTGGACAGCAGGTACTGGCAATTGGTCTGTATCTGATGGCGTGGTTTCTCAAAAGGGCAGTGCCGAGAATTGTACCTATATGAACAAGACCGTCATCAATGCTAACCATTATATATATAAGGTATCTGCTCGTAAGACAGGTGGCAATGAAGGTTTCTTGGTGGTATTCAATTATAAAGATGCCAATAATTACTGCTGGTGGAACTTAGGTGGTTGGAACAACAGCAAGCATGGGGTGGAGATGTGTGTCAATGGGAGCAAAACCACGATGGCTTCTGCTAGTGGCTCCATCGAGACTGGTAAATGGTATAACATCGAGATAGAGGTGGATGGCAATCAAGTGACATGCCGATTGGATGGAAACACTATCCATGAGTTCACCTTGCCGTCGCAGCAACTCTTGTATCAATCAGCTCAGATTGATGATGAGAAGGGTATTCTTTATCTCAAGGTAGTCAACCCGAATGCTACTGATGCCACCCTTCAACTCCATCTCCAGCACATGAAGGCTGAGAGTGGTACGGTCGTTCGTTTGGCTTCTGCCAATGGCACGGACGAGAATACGATGGATGCACCAACTCAGGTAATCCCATCTGCTGAGGAGGAACTCAATGATTGCAACAACCTCTCTGTTCCTGCCTACTCATTGAATGTATTTAAGTTGAAGGTGAGTGACGTTGCAGCCGAGGTCCAGGATGGAGTGCTGGACGAGGATGCTGATAAGTATGGTTATCTCTATGCCCACATGCACTCTTCCAATGAGACGACTTGCTTTGCGCTGAGCCAATATGGTAATAGTTTCAATGACCTCTTCAATAGTGGTGAGGTATTTGATACCAAGAAATATACCTCCACGGGTGGTATGCGAGATGCTTATGTAACTCGTATGGAGAATGGCAAGTTTATGTTGGCTGGTACTGATATGGCTTCTCGATATGGATGGACGAGCAATCACATCATGGTCTTGATGTTGAGCAATGACTTGGTGCATTGGGACAAGAGCATCTCCATCGACTTGGAGAGTGAGGAGAATATGAAAGCATTGGGATTGACCAATGTGGAAGACATGAAGGCAGCTTGGGCACCTGAGGTCATCTTCGACCCAATGACACGTAAATATGTGGTCTATTATTCGGTAGGTTTCCCAGATCGTCATCTCATCTATTATTCTCTGGTCAATGAGGATTTGAGTGGTTTCACATCTCCAAAGCTCTACTTCGACCCTGGCTACGACATCATCGATGCTGACATCGCTTACAACAAGTTGGATGATCAGTATGTGATGATTTACAAGACTGAGAGTGGAGCGCACCATCTCAGACAGGCTACAGCTAAGACCTTGGTACCTTCTGGTGACAAGACCACAGGTGTATGTCAGTGGGAGATAGACCCTAACTTTGACTTCAGTGATAATGGTCAGGCAGTGGAGGCTCCAAGCTTGTTCCGTCCTATCGGTAGCAAGACCTGGAAGTTGGCTTATATGAACTATGGTGGCGGTGGCTATCGTATGGTATCGCTGGATGAGCATTGCAAGAACCCACAGGACAAGGAGAATATCCAGGGGAATGTGAAGGCGCAGCATGGCTCTTTCTTGACGTTGACAGAACGTGAGTACAATCATCTGTTGACATGGGAAAAGGTGGTGAACCTCTTGAATGAAGCCAAGAAGTTGCAGAGTGCAGTGAGCGTGCCAGCTCTAGATGAAGCCATCCGTAAAGGTGAGGAAACCTTGACGACCTCAGGTACCTTTGATGAAGAGGTAGAGGCGATGCAGTCTGCTGAGCAGGCATTGCAAACAGCCTTGGCTGATTATGAGGAAACCTTACGTCAAATGGCAGAAGAAGGTAAGGTATCGGATATGACCTTCTTGCTCCAAAATCCAGACTTTACCAATGGTGGAGAAGGATGGAGCGGTACATCTTTTACGGCTGCATCGAATGGAGTGGCAGAGCATTACAACAAGACGTTCGATTTCTATCAAACGTTGTCGCATCTGCCAAATGGACGTTATCGTGTAGAGGTACAGAGCTTCTATCGTGCAGGTAGTAGCAGTGTGGCTTCTGCTGCTCATCGGGCGGGCACAGAACAAATCAATGCTCATTTGTATGCCAATGGAGTAGAGCAGCCAGTTTGCTCTCTGTATGACAACGAGCAGTTTACCTTGTCACCTTACACCTATCCTGACAATGTGACCCAAGCCAACCAGGCTTTCAATACGAAGGATTTGTATCATTGCTCTTTGGAATGTGTGGTGACGGATGGCACTTTGACATTGGGTATCAAGAGTAGTAATCATATTAATGCTGACTGGTGCTGCTTCGACAACTTCAAGTTGACTTATCTTGATGCAGCTACAGGCATCAAGGGAGTTGAGGCAGACAAGGCGCAAGCCCAGAAAGCCATCTATGGATTGGATGGCACTCGTCTTCGCATGGTTCCCAAGGGTAAAGTCTATGTGACTAAAGGAAGAAAACAAATAACTAAGAAATAATAAGACGTAAAACCTATGAATGGATATAAAAAGTTTTTGATGGCATTGGTGCTGGCTTGTGGAATCAGCACCGCTATGCCAGTTTTTGCAGCAGAAGCTTCCGTTGTAACCAATAAGGTGTGGTTGAGCGGTGCTACCCATATCTTTGGTAGAATGACGGTCTCTGGTATTACATCTGGAATCAAGAGCCAAGGCTTTTGCTATTCTGAGACGAATGAGCGTCCTACCGTTGATGACCAAACCTGTACTGCTTATTTGTCGAACAATGGCTATATCTATCGCATTTCTAACTTAACTCCATCCACGGTGTATTATATCCGTGCGTATGTGCAGAAGACCAATGGGGATGTGGTTTATGGTGAACCTATTAAAGCAATTACCCGTCCAAAGGGTGGCGTGAATTATGGTATTCGTGATGGCTTCCCTGCCGATGCCTTGGCTCGTATTCAGAGTGCATCCAAGCAAGCGATTGATTTGTGGAATGAATATACGGGTATCAAGGGACTCTATGTCAACATCGGCTATGGCGCAGATACTCCGACCGCCGACTGTAGCTATGGTGGTTGGATGCGTGTCGGTCCTAATGCGTCTTATCAGAAGACGGGTACCTTGCTCCATGAGATGCTTCATGCCATTGGTGTCGGAACCCATGCCACTTGGTATGGTCCTTCATTCTTGCGTGCCAATAGTACCAGTGGGTATTGGTTGGGCTCACGTACCACACGTGCCTTGCGCTTTTGGGATAATAACCCTACGAAACAATTGAATGGTGATGGAACCCACATGTGGCCATATGGTATTAATGGCGCACATGAGGATACGGGTAATACTGAGGTTTTATATATTGGTAATTCTGTCTTGGCTGAGGCTTTAGGTGAGGATGGATTGCCAACAACGAATAGCCAGTTTGCAATTCCTGCATACGTTTTTGAGCAGGACGATAATACCAAGTATTATATCAAGAATGAGAGCTATGGATTAGGTTCCAAGTTCCTCAGCGTCACTAGTGATGGCAATTTGAGTTGGGAAGAGATGCCATCTGACGAGGCTTTGACTAACGACAATGCTGCTTGGTATGTTACCTTTGATCCTGTTACTTGCTATTATTCTTTGAAGAATGCGGCAACAGGACGTTACATGACTTATTACTCTAAGGGAGCCAATGGCATCAGAACTAAGGATGTGGATGTACCTACGGCTTTCGAGAAATTCCACTTTTTGCCTTCACCAGTGGAGGTAGCTACCATCAATGGTGAATCGAGAAGTGCTTTTTGGATTGCGTTTGTGAGCAGCAATACGGCTAATTGCCTTACTGCTCAAAATAATAAGACCCAATTGTCCGTAGAAAACTTGTCTTTTGCTCAGAACGCTGGTGCGCAACGTTGGTTGCTGCTCAATTCACAAGAGGTATCGGTGTTAGGCGAGAGCTTCCGTCCTGCTTTGGATAAGTTCAATGAGAAGATGGTGAAGTGGGAAGCTTTGCTTCAAGTGCCTCATTCTGAATTGACCGAAGGCGCTGATGCAGAATATAAGGCTTCCTTGGAAGAATTGGCTAGCAAGACACAAGGTTTGTCTGCAGATGAGTTGGATGCTTTAGCTACTGATGCAGAGGATGCTGCTCGTACATTCTTGTCGAAAGTACAAGCAACTGATCCTAATCAACCTTTCGACATCACCTTCTTTGTGAAGAATCCTACATTGGCTTCTTCAGATGGCTGGACTGCCAATAACTCAACTGAGTTGCCTACAATCAACTA
>ERZ1031095.108-NODE-108-length-25298-cov-5.116032_pt1 | contig 25298 bp, 24 predicted proteins | sample MGYA00517108_ERZ1031095 | MGnify/ENA primary metagenome ERZ1031095 (study PRJEB33719, sample SAMN04261275) | wastewater metagenome | biome: rural village; feature: human; material: feces | host: Homo sapiens | place: El Salvador | collected 2013-01-07 ... | reverse complement strand
GATCGGTCTCGGCATTCCTGCTGAACCGCTCTTCCGATCTAACTATCTTGCTCCATGCGACCTCAATAGCATGTCGTATTGCTCTCTCGACGCGACTTGGAGTTGTTGCAAACTTTTTTGCAATTGTAGGATACAATATCTTGGTAATTGAATTGAGCATATCCATGTCCTCGACTGACATGATGATTGCCTCCCTTAAGTACTGGTAACCCTTGATGTGAGCGGGTACACCCACCTCATGTATGATTTCGGTAACTTCTTCCTGTAAGGATTTAGTCCGCTGTTTTTCCTCCTCCGACACAAACTTTGCCACAGGAATCTCCCCTGACAGCATCGAATCAAAATTCTCTGGTTTTTTTACATAAACCAGCACCATGTCAGGTTCTTCATCATCATTCGTCAATCTGGTATATTTCAATTCACTCAGTAATCGAAATATTTTTTCATTATCCTCTGCAATTGCGACACTTAAATTTTCCATAATTTCTCCTATGCCGTCAATTACTGTCAATACAAATCATATTATATACAATATTAAAACATCTGTCGGATTTTGTCGATAAGATTATACTAAATCCTTTTTCATTCATTTACAAAGCCTTTTCAATTGCATCAATCACAATCTTTAAAGCCTTGATTCTTGCATATTTTTTGTCATTGGATTCCAGCACATGCCATGGTGCATAGGAGGTATTAGTCTTAGCTAACATTTCATTAACGGCATCCTCATATAAATCCCATTTTTCTCTGTTACGCCAGTCCTCATCTGTTATCTTCCACTGCTTCTCCGGTGTATTCTGCCTGTCTGTAAATCGTTCAAGCTGGGTGTCCTTGTCAATCTGAACCCAGAATTTGATAATTACCGCACCCCAGTCTGACAGTTCTCTCTCAAACTCATTTATCTCATTGTAGGCTCTCTGCCAGTCGTTTTCACTGCAAAAGCCCTCAAGACGTTCAACCATCACCCTGCCATACCAGGTACGGTCGAAAATTGCTATATGACCTGTCTTAGGCAGACGCTTCCAGAATCTCCATAGATAGTGTCTGGCTTTCTCATGAGGCTCTGGACTTGCGATTGGATGCACCTCAAAGCCTCTTGGGTCCAAGGCTCCTGTGATTCGTTTTATATTGCCACCCTTACCGGCTGCGTCCCAGCCCTCATAGGCAATGATTACCGGAATCTTCTGCCTGTAGAGTCTGTTGTGAAGCTCACTGAGTCTTGCCTGCAGGTCTTTAAGCTCTTTTTTGTACTCCTCCTCCGGGATTTCCTTATCCAATGGAATCTGGCTCAGCTTAGGGATTTTCTCAAGAGGAAATACATTCTGTAAAAGTGGCACTGCAAGACTGCTGTTTTTAAGAGCTGTCTCGATACCGCTTATTATGGTTTCAAGCACCTGAAGCTCTGCCCACTTTTTATTTTTGGCATCAACCAAATACCATGGGTCAGCTGGCGCATTGGTGTCGTTTAAGTACCTGTCAAATACCTTAAGGCACTTGTCATAATGCTTGTTCTGCCAGTCATCATTTGCACTCACCCGCCATTTAGTATTCTTGTCATCTTTCAGTATATCAATCCTCTTTTTCTGTTCCTTCTGGCTTATCTGGAAAAAGAATTTCATGACAAGATATCCATTGTCCGTGAGCTGACGCTCAAAACGCTTTACACTCTCAATCTTTCTCTTGTATTCTTTTTCACCCATGTTCTCATGCAGACAGTCTTTTACGATTTCATCCATCCAGCCGGAATCCAGAAACACAAACTTGCCCTGTTCTGGAATTTTGACAAAATAGCGGTACAAAAATGGCTTACGCCTTTCTTCCTCCGTTGGCACATCCATTGTCTCCACTTTGAAAAATCGTGGGTCGATGTTCTTAATCACCTTGCCAAGCACGCTGCCCTTTCCTGCGGTTCCCCAGCCTTCAAAAAGGACAAGCACCGGTAATTTGTGCTCCTTAATCTGCATCTGGAGGGCTGATAATTTAAGTCTTGCCTTATCGAGCCGCTCTTCAATCTCTGCATCCTCTGGTTTCTGTGGTTTGTTCCAGTTTTCTAACATAAAAATACCTCCTCCTGTTTTCTAGAGCTCCAATACACATATTACACTATAATTTTAGTTTATCCTTAAACTACTATTTTATCAAGAAAAAAAGCCTAGAGCTGGCACTCTAGACTTTTCCTGGCGGTGTAGTTCTCCGAAATGAACTTTAGAGCCTTGAGGACTGGACATTCTCAAGGTTCTTTTATATCTATTCTTTCTCCTTCAGAATCGGCATCCTGAATATTTTCACAAGCAATGGTATAACCATTATAAACCACACGATAGGCTCTGCCACGATAACACCAGTATAGCCAAGCATAGGAACCAGCGTAAAGGCTATGATAATCTTTCCTATCATCTCAAGTGAGCTTGATACAAGAGGCGTGATCTGTTCTCCCAGTCCCTGCATGGCGTTTCTGACTATACATATCACAGCTGTCACAAAATAAAATATGGTATCAAACTTAAGATAGTTGGTTGCATTGGTTATAACCACCTCATTATGGGTCCCTGTCACCAGATAAACCAGCCATGGTCCGATTGTATAGCTGGCTATAAGCACCATTGTACACCATATGCAGGTATATAAAATTGCAAGCCTTATGCCCTGCTTTACCCTTTTCACCTCGCCTGCACCGATATTTTGTCCACAGTAAGTAGCCATGGTCTGACCAAAAACTGTAAACATAATCATGAAAATCTCTGATATTTTTCTGGCGGCTGTGTGCGCCACAATAATATCCTGTCCCAGCTTGTTTATCGCTGTCTGCAAGGTAAGTGAGCCTATATTTATAAGCGAGCTCATAAAGCCCATAGACATGCCTGCACTGAGCATATTCTTAAGCATCTGCCTGTCCGCATCAGATTTATCTCCTATGAAGTCCTCAGTTTTTACCCTGAGCACCTCATATTTCTTCACCATATATATCCAGCATATGATAAAAGCTATGGTCTGTGCAAGCACCGTGGCAAGCGCAGCTCCACGGACTCCCATCCTGACCACTACAACTAAAAATATATCTCCAACTATATTTAAGCAGACTGACACCAGCAGTATGATAAGGGGTGTAAGTGTGTCTCCAAGTGCCCTGAGCGCTGCTGCACAGGCGTCATACAAAAATGTGGCAAGCAGTCCTGCTATTATCACAAAAATATATGACATGGCTGTTTCCATAAGTGTATCTGATACATTTAAAAACACAAGTATCTGCCTTAAAAATACAAGACAGACTATAGTTATTGCAAGCGCAATAGTACATCCCAGCTTAAGGGACATGGCAAAGGATTTTCGCACTCCGTCATAGTCCTTTGCTCCAAATTTCTGGGCTGTAATTATGGCAAAACCATTTGACACACCCATGAGAAACTGAATCATAAGATTGCTGAGTGTGGTTGTCGCTCCCACCGCAGCCAGAGTGCGCTCGCCCAAATATGAGCCTACAATTCTGGTATCTACTATACTGTAGGTAAGCTGTAAGAGATTTGCCAGAAAAATTGGAAGGGCAAAGCCAAGTATGAGTATGGATGGTCTTCCCTTTGTAAGATCCTTCATCTGCATATCCTCCGATTGTTTTCCATAGACGAATATACATACTTTTAGTGACAAATACAAGATTTATTTTACAAATTATTTTCCTCTAAAATCCGCAATTCATCTATCCCCACACCACAGGTGAGATGCAGAACCTCCACCCCCGCAGTCTCAGCCTCACGCAAGGCTTCCGCAAACTCCTTATGGGTCTGTTCGTTAGGTCTGACTTCATCTATGCCCTCCATCTGGATTACAAAAGCAATATAACACTTATATCCCTGCCTTACAGCCCTTGTCAGCTCACGAAGATGCTTCACCCCCCTCTCGGTAGGTGCGTCAGGGAAATAACCCACACCATCTATCTCAAGTGTGCAGCCCTTGACCTCCATAAGGTATTGGGTCTGGTCTTTTTCCATATAAAAATCAATTCTGGAATCACCATAGACATACTCCGGCTTTATATAATCAAAAGACTGGGTCTTAAGCCATTCCAAGACGACCTGATTTGGTGCCTGGCTGTCCATATTTATCCAGCCTATGCCTTTCTTGTATACCGACACCAAATCATACCTTGTCTTGCGGTCCGGGTTATCAGACTTAACCAGTCCAACTGCTGTATTTGGCAGTAATAGCTCCTTGCAGCGGCCGGTGTTTTTCACATGTACTGTCTCTGTTTTTCCATCAAACTCCACATGGGCTATAAACCTATTGGGTCTGTCTATAAATTTTGCTTCTGTAATGTTTGAATACTTCATAATACTTTCCTAATAAAAATCCTTTAAGGCAGGATAGAGCTTTCTAAACTTCTCATATCCTTTTTGATATCTGGCTGCAAGCTCTGCCTCTGGCTCGATTGTAGATTTAACCCTGACAATTTTCGCTGTGGCTTCCTCTACATTTTTAAATACTCCATCAGCTACAGCAGCAAGTATGGCACCGCCATAGGCTGGTCCCTCCTCCACCTCAACTGTATCAACCTTGATATTCATGATGTTTGCAACGATTTTTCTCCACAGCGGACTCTTGGCACCACCGCCACAAATTGTTGTCCTGTCAATATTTATGCCAAGCTTTACTGCCACTTCAAGAGAATCCCTGAGTCCATATGCCACGCCCTCAAATACAGCCTGCAGCATATCCTCCCTCTTTGTATCCATGCTCATGCCTATAAAGGCTGCACGGGCTGCCGGATTGTTGTGTGGTGACCGCTCTCCCATCAGATATGGCATGAAAAACACATGATTCTCCCCTAATTCTCCATTTTTCTCACGCAGGTCAAGCGGCTTTTGCTCTTCTACAAAATTATCGGTTTTTAAAATATCCTTCATCCACCAGTTATTACAGCTTGCGGCAGAAAGCATACAGCCCATCAGGTGATATCTGCCGTCAGCATGGGCAAAGGAATGAAGTGCATTAAATGAATCTACCTTATAAGCGTCATTTGTGATAAATATTGTTCCGCTTGTGCCGAGAGAAAGATTACATTTTCCAGCACCGACTGTACCGGTTCCCACGGCCGCCGCTGCATTGTCTCCTGCTCCCGCGGCTACTATACAATCCCTGCTAAAGCCAAGCTCATCCGCCACTTCTGGCAGTAAAGTGCCAATTTTCTCATAGCTCTCATATAGCTTTGGCATCCACTCCTTTTTCACATGGCAGATTTCAAGCATCTGGTCTGACCAGCGTTTATTTTTTACATCCAGAAGCAGCATGCCTGATGCATCAGAATAGTCTGTGCTATGTACACCAGTCAGGCGGTAAGCAAGATAATCCTTTGGAAGCATTATCTTATTTATCCTTGCAAAGTTTTCCGGCTCATTTGTCCTGACCCATAAGATTTTTGGTGCTGTAAAGCCTGCAAACGCTATGTTTCCTGTATATTCTGACAGGCGTTCCTTTCCAATCTCCTGATTTAGGTAATCAGTTTCCCTGGTGGTTCGACCATCATTCCACAGGATTGCAGGACGTATTACATTATCATTTCCATCTAAGATAACAAGTCCATGCATTTGTCCACCAAAGCTTATGCCTGCGACCTGACTCTTATCACAATCTGCTGTCAAGTCTTTAAGTCCAAGCAAACTCTGCTCCCACCAGTCCTCAGGCTTCTGCTCAGACCAGCCCGGCTTTGGGAAACTAATCGGATATTCCCTTGAAACTATTTTTAATACCTTTCCTGTCTCGTCCATCAGGAGTAATTTAACTGCTGATGTTCCCAAATCTACACCTATATACAACATATATCCCCACACCTTTCTTCTGTTGATTTTTATTTATATTTTGCTTTATCTTTGCACTTAATTTTACTATTACATTCTCTTAATTTGAATAAATAATTAAGTTATTTTCATAAAATTTAGGACTTAATATCCTTAATTGAAAACATTTCTTTATTCATGCATATAGAGTTATCATTGCCATGACATAATACCAAGGAGGAACAAGTTTATGAAACTAAAAACCAAACAAATTACTATAACCGCAATTATGCTTGCCATCTGCATTGTAAGCCAGTTTTTCAAGAATCTAAGTGTATACGTTACCGGTCCGATTGTTAATGCCGCCCTTATATTGACAGTAGTTTACGCTGGTCTTGCCTGTGGCATAATTTTAAGCGTTATCACACCAATCACTTCATTTTTTATTACCGGCAGTCCAATTATGGCAGCCATTCCTGCTATGTTTCCATGTATCATGATTGGAAATATTATTCTGGCCGCTGCAGTAGGACTTCTTCGTAAGAAATGCGGTAAAGCAGCTGGGCTTCCAATATCGATTGCAATTGGTGCTGCACTTAAAGCTTTATTTATGGGAATCCTGATATCTCTTATCATTCTTCCAAATATGCTTCCAGAAAAAATGCAGCCTATGATGCATGCATTACAGCTCCAGTTTTCTGTTACACAATTAATTACAGCATTAATCGGAGGGGTGTATGCAATAATCATATTCGCCGCCCTTCACAAGACGTCACTTGGCGGAGAATCTTAATACACTTATTCATTTTTAATTATCTAAAAGTGAGATTATTATAGCATTATGAGTGAATATTATAAATTTTTTCAAAATAAACAATGTGAATATTTTCCCTGCCATAAGGGGATTAAGGAGGAGGACTTCAACTGTCTCTTCTGCTACTGTCCTCTCTACACTCTGGGCAGAAGCTGTGGCGGTCGCTGTGAATTTCTGGAGAATGGAGTCAAATCCTGCATGAACTGCGGCTTTCCTCATCACCGCAATAATTATGACAAAATCAACGACCGTTTTAAAGATATTGTAGCAGCTATGGCAGCCATTGATAAGGAGAATAAGACTAATGAAAGTTAAACTCATTCCCCGGCTGTCCGCTGCCGACTGGAAGGATTTTTGCAGCCGCTTTCATTTTGCGTCTGCTGATCTGCCTCGTATTAAATCAATCTATACTGCACTGCTTCCACTGACAGAAGCCTATGCTTATTATTCTCTTAATCAGGATTTGAATGAGGTCACACTCTCTAGTTATGCCTACGGCTTTGTAACTCTTGGAAATGGTGTTGATGAGCTGTCAGAATTATATCTGAATCATGATCAGATTGAGGAGGCCTATATCATAGACTGCTTAAGTATGGTGCTTTTGTCAACAGCCTATGAGGAGTTTGCACAAGTCGTAGAAAAAGAAACTAATCTGCACCTTGCTGAGCTGTCCTTTCTGGGGGATAAGTATTCTCTGGATTTGCTTCCACAGATTTATGAGAGTCTTACCCCTGAAAACATAAAGCTTACAGATGGTCAGATGCTTATGCCGCTTAAAACTGCAGCCCTTATACTTGCCTTAGATACAAGAGCTCACTCAGATATAAAAAAGATGTGCAGCAGCTGTGCAGCCTGCAAGAATCTTTCCTGCCCATCCAGAAAAAAACAGGCTGCGCCACTACCACACACCTATGGTGCTATGCAGATATTCAGTTAAATGTATTTTACAACGTTCGGTTGGCATGTACATTTTGTATATGCTTAATCTCAAGTTTCTTCTGCTGATATAGATAATAAGCAATAATAGCAGCAGCACAAATCAGCCAGCTAATCGGGTAGCATAGGACAAGCTCCCTGAGTCCCACATCTGTACCAAGCACATTAACCCAGGCAATACGATAAACACATATTCCCAATATGGAAATTGTAGTACAAACCAGGGTCTTTCCCTGGGCACGGAGAACTCCTGATAGTATCTCAATGAATGCAAAAAGGAAATAAGTTGGTGCTATTGTTGTAATCATAACCATACCTATCTCTATTACATTTACATCCTCTGTAAAAATACCAAGAAGCATTTGTCCTGCAACAACAAAAATCAGGCTGAACATAACAGCACAGCCAAGTGCCATCAATAGGCAGACTCTCGCCCCTCTTCTCATACGATGGTAAAGCCCTGCTCCAAAATTCTGCCCCACAAAAGTAGATGCCGCAATACCAAAGGAAGCATTTATCATCCAAAACAGCACATCTACTTTTCCATATGCTGTCCATGCTGCCATTGTATCCACACCAAAGAGGTTTAATGCCGACTGCACAATCATATTTGAAATGCAGTACATTGAGGACTGTATGCCGTTTGGTATTCCGATTCTAAGGATTGCCTTGAGTGCATCTGGTTTAATGTGGATCTGCTTTAAGTCAAGCCTCACCTCGTCATTTTCACGCATAAGCCACCAGGTGACAAGACATGCACTTACCCCCTGCGCCACAAGGGTTGCAATTGCAACTCCCAGGACTCCCATGTCAAAGCCAATTACAAACACCAAATCCAGTATAATATTTACAATTGAGCAGACAATTAAAAAGTACAGCGGCCGCTTTGAATCCCCGATAGCCCTGAGCACCGATGAGCCCATATTATAAATAAATACAAATAGAAGTCCCACAAAATACACTCTGATGTAAATTGTTGATGCCTCCATCAGCTCCTGTGGTGTATTCATGAGTCTTAATATGGAAGGTGTCATGAAAAAGCATATTATACTCAAAACAAGTCCACCAACAATTGAAAAGCCATATGCTGTGTGAAGGGCATCCTTAAGTTTCTTTTTGTCCTTACCTCCATAATACTGGGCGATAAGTACACTGGCTCCACCTGTAAGTCCTGTAAAGAATCCCACCACAAAATTTATAATCCGTGCAGATGAGCCTCCTACTGCTGACAATGCAATTTTTCCAGAATACCGCCCTACAATCAGCGCATCTATAGTGTTATAAAGCTGCTGAAAAAATGTTCCAATCAAAATTGGAAAGAAAAAGATTAGAATCTGCTTCCAGATTGTACCTGTCAGCATTTTATTTTCTTTTGCATCCATATGAATTACCTCTTTTTATTTATCTACTAAATACCGATATACAGAGAACCTGCCACTGGCAGCTTCTATTGCACACTTTGGCATACATAAGACCTGCCACTGGCAGCTTTTATTACATACTTTGGTATACAAAAAACCCTCTGCCACACATGACAAAGGGCTTTATACGCAGCAAGCGAATTTACGAGTTTACTCAAGTTCGTTTGTCAGCTTCTCAATATCATCAATGATTCCACCAATAGTATCTATTGTATCGAGAAGAGGCGTATCTGTTGTAATGTCTACCCTGGCTAAAGCAGCAAGACCAACCGGGTCTAAGGTGCTTCCTGCATCCAATACCTTCTTCCAGTCGTCAACTGCCGCCTGTCCCTCGTTTTCAATACGCTTGCAAACCTCTGTTGCAACAGTAAGTCCTGCACTGTATGTGTATGAATATAATCCCATGTAATAGTGTGGCTGACGCATCCATGTAAGCTCAGCACCCTCTGTGATTTCCACTGCATCTCCCCAGAAGTTTTCCAGAGTCTCTCTCATCAGGCGGTTAAGCACCTCTGCACTGACAGAGCCGCCCTCGTCAATGATTCTATAGACCTTTCTCTGGTAATCTGCCTCCAGAAGATGAGTAACGAAATTATGATAATAGGTGTTCTGAATCATAGAAGAAAGCACCCATCTCTGGAATCTCTTGTCATCACTTGTCTTTAAGAGGTAGTGAGCCATAAGAAGCTCATTCATGGTAGATGGGGCCTCTACCATATATGTAGACACATCCGTGTCAAATAAGGACTGCTTGCTGTTGCAGCGCTTGAAATGTCCAGCGTGCCCCAGCTCATGGGCAAGAGTGAACACATCTGACATTCTCTCATTCCAGCTCAACAGTATGTATGAATGATTGCCATATGGGCTGGCACAGAATCCACCTGTTGATTTTCCTACGTTCTGGGCAAAATCAACCCAGCGGTCCTTATAAGCTGTGCGAATCATTTCCACATAATCCTCACCCATAACAGCAAGTCCCTTTTCAATGTACTCTCTTGAACCATCGATTGTCACCCTAGGAGAATACTCAGCATCCAATGGCAGCTTCAAATCGCAGAATGTCATCTTGTCCATTCCGTAGGTCTTCTGGATGAGTTTTGCGTATTTTCTCATATGTGGGGCAAGCTTTGTTGTAATCAAATCAATCTGGCGGTCATACATTTCTCTGGTTACATGCTGATTGAACAAGAGGCTGTCAAACACACTGTCATAGCCGCGCAGGTCTGCCTCAATCTTCTCCTGACGCACACAGGCATTGTAGGCTGTGGCTGTGACATTTTCATACTCCTTAAGCTTCTTTGAAAATGCCTCAAAAGCAGCCCTTCTCACTTTGGTATCTGTCTCATACTCATAGTCATCCTCATAGAGAGAATAGCCAAGGGGATATACCTTTCCATCAACTGTAAAATCAGGGAACTGCATATCTGCAAGCTTTGTCACGTTGTAAATCTCATATGGTGTCTGGATTGTCTGACCCATAGCCTTCATCACACGTTCTGCCTCTGGTGCAAGCATATGCGGCTTCATGCGGAGCAAATCCTTGAGTGTGTTTTTGGCTCCTGCAGCTTCATCAATAGCTTTCTTAATCACATCCTCAGACTGCTGTAAAACCTCACTCTCAATAAAGCTGAGCCTGCTTTCCATAGCTGTCAGCTCGGTCATTACCCTTCCATTTAATTCCTGAAGCGCACTGTCTGTATAATCAACTGATGCTCCAAGGTCTGCATAATGGCTTACAATAGCTGCGATTTTAAGCCAGTCCTCATAGTCCTTATAACAGGCATTTATCGCCTCTGCTGTGTTTAACTTGCCCTGATATTTTGCAACAATCGAATCACAAAGCTTCTTTGCCTCATCAAGGGCTGCAAACATTTCCTCATCACTTTTATACAATGCTGTCAAGTCCCATGTAAGTTCTACCGGAACCTCACTTCTTTTCTTTAACTGTTCTGCCATTTTCTATTCCTCCTGCTTAAATGTCTGATTGTAATTATAGCAATTAATTATGGAAAATGCACTATTTTATACAAGAAAGGAGACGAAATACCTGCTCTGCTGTATTTTCCATGTTCCTCTCTGCAGTTTCACATTTCATGGCTTCATCAAGAGATGTAAGGCTGCGTATTATAGGGAAAAAGGCATCTATCCCCTCCCTGTTGCACTCTCTGGCATCATCTGATACACTTCCTGCGAGAGCAATAACCTTACAGCCATGTCTTTTGGCTGCTTTTGCCACACCAATAGGTACTTTGCCCATAGCAGTCTGGGAATCCAGTCTGCCCTCACCAGTTACAACTATATCTGCATTTTGCATTTCATCCTCAAAATTAACAGCATCAAGCACGATATTAATTCCTGATTTAAGTTCTACATTGTTAAATCCAAATATAAAAGCAAAGCCCAAGCCGCCTGCAGCACCGGTTCCAGGAATCTGGCTTATTTTTCTGCCAGCATAGGCTTCAAGACAGTCAGCATAGTGTCTCATCAGCCTGTCCATATCTGCTTTTTCCTCTTCTCTCACGCCTTTTTGACCTCCGAAAATATATATGCTGCCATTCTCACCGCATAAGGGATTGGTGACAACACATGCTATCTCAAAGTGGCACTCTTTTAATTCCTCCGGCACCTTATCTGCACAAGCCTTTTTAACCTTTCCAAGCGACTCAAAGACAGGGGCTAACTTATTACCAGCCTCATCATAAAATTCATATCCCAGTGCTGACAGCATGCCAATGCCGCCCTCCGTGGTGGCACTTCCACCGATTCCGATTATGAAATTGCGACAGCCTTTTTTAACAGCATCAAGTATAAGCTCGCCCACACCAAAGGATGTAGCCTGCCATGGGTTGAGCTGACCTTTCACTAGAGTAATTCCCGCAGCCTCTGCCATCTCCATCACTGCGGTTTTATCCTGCAGTATTCCATATCTGGCACGCACTTTTTCTCCCATAGGTCCAGTGACTTCGGCATATTCGTATTTTCCATTCAGCCCCTCAACCAAGGCTGTGACTGTCCCCTCACCGCCATCTGCCAGAGGTTTGACTACCACGTCAGCATCCATGGCTTTAAGTATTCCTGCTTTGCAGGCTGCGCCAGCCTGGAGGCTTGTCATGCTGCCTTTGAAGGAGTCCATTGCTACTACTATTTTCATGTTGTGTTCCTCAACTTTAAATAATACATTGTCATAACAATGCACATTTTATATTTCTGTATCTTTAACTGATTTTGCCATCAATATCATTTTTTCAAAAGACTGGGCAAAGCGTACATCATCCTCGTCTGTCCTCTTTCTTGGTCCTCTGACATGCTTCTTATGTGAGCTGCGCCTCGCTTTCTTGTTAATATGTCTCTCCATTAGCATCTGGTCAATATTTTCATCAGTGTACCATCTGCATGATTGATGAATAGCATAGGCACCCTTGCTGAGAGCCATGGCTGCTACACCATAGTCCTGAGATACTACAATATCACCTTTATGGCAGAGACTGATTAGCTTATAATCTACGGCGTCTGCTCCTGCACCAACAATTATGACTTGGCTATAGTCGGAATACAGCACATGGTTGGTGTCACACAACAGGGTGGCTGGGATATTGTATTTTTCTGCGAGTTCTTCTACGATGCCTACTACCGGGCATGCGTCTGCGTCTACGTATATGCGCATTGTTGCCTCTCCATTTCGTTTTGAAAATATATCATGATTGAAGTATTAATTTAAAACTTATTACTTGATTTTAATTATTTTTATATAGCCTATTAAAATCATGCATAATACTCCTAATATATTATAGGTGAGTTTTTCATGTATAACAATAAAAATCTCACCTCTCCAACATATTCTCAATAAATATCCCATACCCCTGCGTCGGATCATTCACAAACACATGGGTCACCGCCCCGATTATCCTGCCATTCTGTATTATCGGCGAACCTGACATTCCTTGAATTATGCCCCCGGTCAGTTCTATCAGCTCATCATCTGTGATTTGAAGCACAATCCCCTTATTCTCATCCTTTGTACCCAAATCCACTTCTGTGATTTTGACATCATAGGTCTTTAATTCTCCTGACACCTCAGATATAATCTGGGCACTGCCTATTTCTATGTCCTGCTTGTGGGCTGCCTCATACAAATGGTCGGTCTCCGAGTAGGCTGTATAGTCCTCGTCGTCCAGAGTGCCATAGATTCCAATATTTAAGTTGTTATCCAGATGCCCTATATGGCTCTTGCTGCCAAAATATATGGTGCCTGCCACCTGCCCCGGCTTTCCTGCCACACCCTTGTCGATTCGCTGTAAGGACATATTGTATAGGTCTCCGTCATGGACTGACAGGAGATTTTCTGTGACTCCGTCTCCGATTCCGTGTCCCAGGGCTCCAAACTCCTTGTCTATGGTGTAGTAGGTCATGGTGCCGATGCCTGCCAGATCATCCTTTATCCATATGCCTGCCAGATAGCTGCCCTCGGAGGATTTCTGCGGCTGTATGAGTACCTCGGATTCCTCATTGCCCCGCAGTATGCTAAAGCGCATATATTCTCCCTTGGCAGAATCTACAAGCTTCACTATGTCTTCCTTACTGTTTACCTCCTGCCCATCTACCGCGGTTATATAGTCTCCTCCTCTTATAGCTCCCTTTGCCGGCTCTACCACCTCACCATTTTGATTTTCAAAGCTGACAGAATCAAGCACCAACACTCCCTTCATCTGCTCATATATGCCCACCAGCCTGCCTGATGCAAATACACTCTCGCCCTCTACCAGCTGCACATGTACATCCTTTATAGGGAAAACGCCCCACAGATAACAGCCCAGAGTCTGCCCGCTGACATTTCCATCCTCTATAAAGCTGGTGACGGTGTTGCTCTTTATATCTCCAAAGGTAAGCGTGGAAAACTCCCTGTCTGTGCTGTTTTCACGCAGGCTTAGTCCCTTCATCAGGATTCCGTCCAGACTGTCGCCCTTTTCCACAAAGATTTCATCCGGTATCTGCTCCATGAAGCTTCCGTAAAATAAAAAGAGCAGGCATACAAAATAAGTAAGTACCGCTGATTTATGAATAAAATAAAAAAATTTCCGCATACCATAACCTCCAAATGTGTCTATAGTATGCGGAAAGTATTTATTTCTTATTCTGTGCCATTTTCTTCATCTCTCTGGCACTCTCGATTACTGTGTCGGTGATTTCCACTCCTCCAAGCATTCTTGCAAGCTCCCTGACGCTGGCTTCCTCATCCAATTTATAAATATTGGAATAAGTTGAAGAATTTTCCACTGATTTTTCAATCAGGAAATGTGAGTCTGCCATGGCTGCTATCTGTGGCAAATGAGTGATACAGATTATCTGGTGATTTCTTCCCAGCTCATTCATCTTTTCTGATACCATCTGGGCTGTTCGTCCGCTGATACCGCTGTCGATTTCGTCAAAAATCAGGGTTTCGATTCTGTCATTTTCTGCCATAACAGTTTTAATACCCAGCATGATTCTTGACAGCTCACCACCTGACGCGATTTTTCCTAATGGCTTCACAGGCTCACCCGGATTGGTAGATATCATAAATTCTGCATCATCGATTCCGTTTGATGTATAGTCTGCCAGTCTGTCAAAGCGCATCTCAAATTTTACATCAAGGAAATTCAAGTCCTTTAGAGCTGCTACAATAGCCTTTACCAGACTCCTGCTCTTTTCCTGTCTGAGCTTTGACACCTTAGCTGACACTTTTTCAAGCTCTGCCTCTTTTTTATCAAGAGAAGCCTTTAGATTGCTTAGATAAGTATCATAATCATTAAGCTGGGCTATGCGCTCATTATTTTTCTCAAGCCTGTCCAGAATTTCTTCTATGCAGATGCCATACTTGGACTTTAAATGATTAATTTCATCCAGTCTCTTCTCAAGCTCATAGAAGCTCTCCTCATCAAACTCTGCCGCTGATATATAGGCTGAAATCTCGTGGTTAAAGTCCGAAAGCAGACTGTCTATCTCTGCCAGCTGGTTCTCGAGCTGTGCCACCTCTTCATCATAGGCTGACGCTGCACCAAGCTCTCTGACTGCCCTGCCTATCATCTCTGAGGCACTCTCGTTTTCTCCATCGGTGCAGGTAAAGGCAGCATTGACTGCCTCCATAATCTTCTTACCATTTGAGAATTTGCGGTACTTAGTCTCAAGCTCCTCGTCCTCTCCTGCCACAAGCTTTGCAGCTTCTATCTCATTTGATTCATACTCTAAAAAAGATAATTCCTTTGCCCTCTCCTGTACGTTGAGGTTTGAGTTCTCATAGTCTTCCTTAAGCTTCTTGTACTCCCTGTAGAGGGCTGCCATCTGAGCCTTTAAGCTCTTCATATCCTCTCCTGCATATTCGTCAAGTATCTGCAGGTGATTCTTTTTGGACAAAAGTGACTGGTGCTCATGCTGTCCATGGATGTCTATCAGCAGGGAAGCTGCTTCCTTCATCTTTGACACAGGCACAGCCTCGCCATTTATCCTGCCTACCGCTCTCTGGGCTGTGATTTTTCTGCTCAAAATCACTGTCCTGTCATCCTCAATCTCGATGTCAAGAGCCTTGAGCTTGTCTAGGATATCATCATTATCCACGTAGAAAATCAGCTCCACAAAGGCTGTCTGCTCATTGTCCCTTAACATTTCTTTTGGCACTTTTTCCCCCAGTGCCAGATTGATTGAGCCTATAATTATTGATTTTCCAGCTCCTGTCTCTCCGGACATTATATTAAGCCCCTCCGAGAACTCCACCTCACATTCGTCGATTAATGCCAAGTTCTTTACATGTAGATTTTGTAACATATTTTCTCCTTCCACTCTCCCAAGGATTATACTATTCTACAATTTTACGGATTTTTTTCATGAGTGATTCCGTTTCCTCTACTGTTCTGATGGCACACATTATGGTGTCATCACCTGCTATTGAGCCCACTATCTCGTGGATTTTCATAGCATCGATTGCTGCGCACACCGCTCCTGCCATTCCGGATACTGTCTTTATAATCAGAATGTTTTGAGCCATATCCATGGACACAAAGCCATCTCTCAGCACCCGCACATATTTTTCTGACAATTCATCATCTGTATCGCCCAGCACTGCGTACTTCTGTCTTCCATTATTCATGGAAATCTTTGTTAGCTTCAGCTCCCTTATATCTCTTGATACAGTTGCCTGAGTTACGTTATAGCCCTCTCTTAGCAGATACTCTGACAGCTCTTCCTGAGTCTCTATGTCGTATCTTTGAATCAATTCAATAATTTTCGACTGACGTTTTGTCTTCATTGTGCCTCCTACGTATATGTCTCCATTTTCTTTCTTAGTATCTCCAAAAAACTGCGTTTGTTGAGCTTGCATATCTGGGTATAGTTGTCAGACTTTTTGATTACAAATCTGTCTCCCACCTTAAGCTCTGCTACATTGTCACCATCAAAGCTCACATATGCCCTCTCATCCTTCTGCCATCTCCTGCTGCCCATCTCTATTTCTACCACGTCCTCTGAGGATAATACAATGCTCTTTGAATTTAGGTTATGGGCATTGTTTGGAGTTAGTAGTATCAAACTGCCCTTTGGGTCTACAATCGGACCTCCTGCCGACATATTATAGCCGGTTGAGCCTGTAGGTGTGGCAACAATTATGCCATCTGCATGATAGGTATTTAAAAACTCACCATTTACATAGACATTAAGACTGAGCATCTGTAAGCCGCCAGCCCTGTGTATTACTATGTCGTTTAAGGCAACTCTTTTCTCCTCGCAGCCACCCTTGTGGCCTGTGAGCATGATTCTGTTTTCCATCATGTAATTGTCACCCATAAGCTTATCTATAGCAGGAAATACATTAGCTTCCTCAAGCTCGCACAGATAGCCCAGAGTCCCCATGTTGACTCCAATAAGCGGTATCTTAAGTCCTGAGACCTTGGTCGCTGCCCTTATGAGGGTTCCATCTCCTCCCAGAACCAGTATGCACTCTGTGTCTTCCGGAATCTGCTCTATGTCAAAATCCCTGCCATCTGGTGACTCAACAATACTTATAAGGCTCTTTGCACTTCCACCCTGGTCTGTGATGTATTTTACTATCTGCTTAGTCAGTCTCAAGTCTTTATCCTTATAGGCATTAGTGATTACAACGAAATTTTTCATTTTATTTGTCCAGTTCTCCATGAGCTGCCTCTACAACAGCATGAATGTCCACTGACTCCTCCTTCTGCGGCTCATCAGATTTTTCAATATATACAAGATACTCTATATTTCCCTCTGGTCCCTTTATTGGTGAGTATTCCAGATTATGTATTGAGAAGCCGTTTTCCAAGGCAAAGCCTATTACCTTTTCAATAACCTCCTCATGCACCTTCTTATCTCTTACAACACCCTTCTTGCCGACCTTTTCCCTGCCTGCTTCAAACTGAGGCTTGATAAGGCAGACCATCTGCCCCGCATCCTTTAACAATGCTCTTGCCGGAACAAGTACCTTGGTGAGTGAGATAAATGACACATCAACCGATGCAAAATCCAGTGCATCCGCTATATCGTCAGGTGTCACATATCTTATATTGGTCTTCTCCATGCACACAACACGCTCATCCTGTCTGAGCTTCCATGCAAACTGCCCGTAGCCCACGTCCACGGCATATACTTTTACAGCTCCGTTTTGCAGCATACAGTCTGTGAAACCGCCTGTGGATGCGCCTATATCCATGCATATTTTACCATCCAGTGTGATACCAAAATGCTTCATAGCTTTTTCAAGCTTAAGTCCTCCACGGCTCACATACTGTAATGTCTTGCCATGGATTTCGATTTTGCAGTCATCCGGGAAGGTGGAACCAGCCTTATCCTCCCTGTTGTTGTTTACGAAGACATTGCCCTCCATAATCATGGTCTTTGCCTTCTCCCTCGATACTGCAAGACCTCTGTTAACTAATAATACATCTAATCTTTCTTTCATATTACCTCATTATGCTTTAAAATCCTTGATACAATAGTTTCTGCATCAATTCCCACTATCTGCTTTAATCTGTCTACATTTCCATGCTCTACATATGCATTTGGAATGGCAATTGTCATCACATCTATATCAATTTTATTCTCCTTGATATAGGCTGACACATGCTCTCCAAAGCCTCCGCTCTGCACATTTTCTTCCATTGTTACTAAAAGCTTATGCTTTGCGCAGAGCTCCTGTATGCATTCCTTGTCAAATGGCATGGCGAATCTTGCATTTATAAGGCTCGCGTTTATGCCATTTTCCCCTAACAAGCTCACAACCTTCTGTCCTGTCGCCACCATGCTGCCAAGTGCAAGCAGGGCTACCTGGCTGCCCTCATATATGGTCTCGCTCTTTCCAAGCTCGATTGGAGCCCTGTAGTCCTTTAAACCATCATATGCCAGCCCTCTTGGGTATCTGACTGCAATCGGGTGCTCATACTTCATTGCAAACTTAAGCATATCCGACAGCTCCCACTTATTCTTTGGTGCCATAATTGTCATATTTGGTATGTTGGATAAATATGATATATCAAAAATACCCTGATGGGTCTCTCCATCGCTTCCCACAAGTCCTGCCCTGTCTATGGCAAATACCACATGCAGATCCTGAATGCACACATCATGAAGTATCTGGTCAAAGGCTCTCTGCAAAAATGATGAGTATACGGCAAAAATAGGCTTCAATCCTGCCTTTGCAAGTCCTGCCGCAAAGGTCACAGCATGCTCCTCTGCAATTCCCACATCAAAGAGCCTGTCTGGATATACATTTCCAAATCTTCTGAGTCCTGTTCCATCTGCCATGGCAGCAGTTATGGCAACTACCTTGTCCTCTCTCTCTCCCATCTTCTTTATGATGGTAGCAAATACATCTGTGTAATTTGCCTTTACTCTCTTTGAAACCGGCACTCCTGTCTCTATATCAAAAGGCTCTGCTCCATGGAATCTGGCTGGATGTCTCTCTGCCGGCAGATAGCCATTACCCTTTTTAGTAATTACATGAACCAAAACCGGTCCATCCACACGCCTGGCTTCCTCAAATTTCCTTTTCATCTCACGGATGTTACTGCCATCTATAGGTCCGATGTACATAATCCCCATCTCTTCAAAGAACATGCCCGGCACAAAGAGCTGCTTGATACTGCTCTTGGTGGTTCTGATTTTCTTTACCATCCGCTCGCCGTAGACCGGGATATTATTTAATGAGTTAAGTACAGATGCCTTTAAATCACGATAGCTGTCTGCTGTCCTAAAGCCTGACAGATAAGCACTCATTCCGCCTACATTTTCTGAGATTGACATATTATTGTCATTTAAGACAATTATAAAATTGGACTTAAGGGATGAAGCATTATTTAGTGCCTCATATGCCATACCGCCAGTCAATGCTCCATCTCCTATGACAGATACCACATTGTAATCCTCTCCGGTAATCTCTCTTGCCTTGGCAAGTCCCAGTCCTGCTGATATGGATGTGGAGCTGTGCCCTGTATTAAAAGGGTCGCAGTCACTCTCCTGCGTCTTAGGAAAACCACTCATACCACCATACTGCCTTAAATTATTAAATCCGTCTTTTCTACCGGTTAAAATCTTATGAGTATATGACTGATGTCCTACATCCCAGATTATCTTATCTTTTGGTAAATCAAAGGCCAGGTGAAGTGCCATAGTCAGTTCAACCACACCCAGATTAGATGCTAAGTGTCCTCCGGTCTGTGAAATATTCTCAACAAGAAAATTTCTGATTTCAGTTGCCAGCTCAGCCAGTTCTGTGTCTGTTAACTTTTTTATATCATTTTCCTTTTGAATCTTATCTAAGACCATACTTATTTCTCCCGATGAATTAAGTATACAAATAAGTTTTGTAAAAATTCATCATTTTTTCCCAGTGCTCTCAATTCGTCACATGCCTCCTTAGAAATCCTCTCCACATCAGCGATTGATTTCTCAAGTCCTTCAAAGGCTACATATGTCATCTTACTGTTTTTCTCGTCACTTCCGATAGGCTTTCCCAGAACCTCAAGTGAGCTTGTTACATCTAAGACATCGTCCTGTATCTGGAACGCCAGCCCGATTTTTGAAGCAATCTGCTCCACCTTTTTGACATCCTCATCTGACGCTCCGGCAAGAATAGCTCCTACCATCATGGAAGCTTCTATCAGGGCTCCTGTCTTCAGCTTATATATAAAATTAAGTTTGTCTCTGGAAATTTCCACTCCTGGTGTCTTTTCACTTTCCACGTCCACAACCTGTCCGCCGACCATGCCATAAATACCAGCCTTTCCTGCTAAAACAGCAAAGGCTCTTGCGACCCTTATATCGGTCTCTATATCAAAGGCTTTTGAGACAGTCTCATATGCGTAGTTTAAAAGTGCATCACCGGCTAAAATTCCCATTGCCTCCCCATAGACTGCATGGGTGGTCTTTTTTCCTCGTCTGTACTCATCATTATCCATGGCAGGCAGGTCATCATGTACCAGGGAATAGGTGTGTATCATCTCTATGCCAGCCATAAATGGCTTGATTACCTCTCCCTGTCCTCCAAAGAGCTTATATGTCTCCTCCATCAAAATAGGGCGAAGCCTCTTGCCCCCTGCCTCAATGCTATAGTTCATAGCTTCAAATATTGTTTTCTGAAAACCTGTTTCTTCTGGTAAATACTCCCTTATGACAGCATTTACATATTCAACCCTCGAAGAAAGTTCCACTTCAAAATTCATTAGAATTCCTCCAGTTCCCCTTGGTTATTTATAACTAACATGGATTTTTCTATATTATCCAAAAGCTTATTTGCTTCCTTCAATTCCTCTACTCCACTCTTGTATAGCTCAAAGGATGCGTCAAGAGTAACATCCTGAGCTTCCATCTGTCCAATTATTTTTTCAAGATTATCAAATCTATCCTCAAGCCTTGGTTTTTCCTCACTCATTAGGTATGACCTCCGAAACTACTGTCTTTATTTTTCCATCCAATAGATATATGGTAATATCCTGATTTTTCTCTACTCCCTCTACGCTTCTAAGGGACTTGCCATTACAGTCCTCAACATAGGCGTAGCCCTGTCCCAGCTTTTTGACTGGGGAGCAGGCTTCTAATCTGCCTGCATACAGCTCAAGCATATGCTTTTTTTCTTTTATTATCATGTCAATTCTAAGCTTAAGCTTTTCCTCGTATTCCATCAGTCTGCGCCGGTTTTCGTTTAACCTGTGCTCAGGGCTTAAGTAATCAAGTTTTAGCTTGTAGGAATTAAGCTTCTGCCTTGACAGCTCCAGTTTGTTGTAGAGACTGTTCTGCATGCGCCTGTTATACTCATACAGCTTATCCTGCACCTGCCTGTAATCAAATACTGCTAGCTCCGCTGCCGCTGATGGTGTAGGTGCCCTCATGTCAGCCACAAAGTCAGCAATCGTCCAGTCTGTCTCGTGTCCCACCGCTGATATAGTCGGAATCCTGCAATTAAAGATTGCATCAGCTACTATCTTTTCGTTAAAAGCCCACAAGTCCTCAATTGAGCCTCCGCCTCTGCCAACAATTATTATATCCACACCAATCTGCTCAAGGGCGTGTATTCCATTTACTATGCTCTGGGCCGCTCCATCTCCCTGCACCAGTGCTGGGTAAAGAATCAGCTCCACATAGGGATTTCTCCTCTTTGAGATATTTCTGATATCCTGAATTGCTGCGCCTGTAGGTGCTGTAACAATACCTATCCTTCTGGCATACTTGGGAATGGGAATCTTGTACTCTTTGGCAAAATATCCCATCTCCTCCAGCTCATTTTTGAGCTTTTCAAACTGGAGATAGAGATTTCCCGCTCCATCCAGCTCGATTTGTCTGGCATAAAGCTGATAACTGCCTGTCTTCTCGTATACCTCCACAGAGCCAGTGACTATGACCTTATCACCTTCTTTCATGGTAAAGCCAAGTCCTCTCCTGCTTCCTGCAAACATAATGGCACTGATTGTCCCTGCCGCATCCTTTATAGTAAAATAAATATGCCCGCTTGTATGATATTTGCAGTTGGATATTTCCCCCTTTACGCTTATGTTTCTGAGCATAAAGTCCTGAGAAAACATATTTTTTATATAATTGTTTATCTGACCAACGGAATATATGTTTTTATTCATTTCTACAAATTCTATACAAATTTAGCTAACACACCATTTACAAAGGATGCAGAATCATCAGTTCCAAACTTCTTTGCAAGCTCCACTGCTTCATTAATAGATACCTTAACCGGGATATCATCCTCAAACTTAATCTCATAAACCGCAAGACGGATAATTGATAAATCCACCTTACCCATTCTGTTGGTCTTCCAGCCCTGAGACTTTTCATTTATCTCAGCGTCAATTGTGTCGATATTCTCAACGATTTTGCTGAACTTGTCCTTTATATAGTTAATATCAGTCTCACTGATATTTCCCAGTTCGTCCTCTATCATGTCAAACTGTTCCTGCATTTCATCGTTGTCATGAAATTCTACTCTGAATAACAGCTTGAATATAATTTCTCTGATTTCTCTTCTTGACATATTTTTATCCTCTCATGTTTATTTAAAAAAGGGCGTCAAACGACACCCTAATTATACTACAAATATATAATTTGCAAAAGTATTAATTCTCACTCATTGCAACACTTGCAATTCGTACATTGACAACTCCGACTTTGAGTCCTGTCATGTTCTCAATTGTGCTCTTAACCTTCTCCTGCACCTTCTGTGAAACTTCTGGTATGCTGAAGCCATAAGCGATGTTGATTGCTACATCTACCTTTACTTCATCTTCAATAACTTCAACCATGATTCCTTTTGAAAGGTTCTTCATTCCGAGCTTGCTGACAATTTCGTTGGTGATGTTTCCAGCCATTGAGCTGACACCATCAACCTCTGTAGCAGCAAGTCCGGCAATAATAGCTACTACCTCATCTGCAACCTTTACTTCTCCAAACTGATCTGATTTGATACTGAATGTCTTTCTATTCTCAGCCATCTTTATTCCTCCTATCACCTAGACAATCTGCCCTTTGGCAACATATACCTGGAAGGTATCATTTCCTGTAAGGTATTTGTCCCTTGTAATGCGCACATTCTTGTCTGTTATAACGTATTCAAGACTAACATTGTCCTCAACAACTGTGTCCTGCATCAGAATACAATTCTTAAGCTTAGCCCCTTTTCCTATTTTAACACCTCTGGCAAGCACGCAGTTCTCTATGCTTCCCTCAATGACACAGCCATCTGCCACCATTGAATTCTTAGCTATGGCACCCTTAATATATCTGGTTGGGTTATCATCCCTGATTTTGGTATATATATTGATTTTTGTCTCAAAGAGAGCCTTTCTATTTTCATCCTGAAGCAGACGCATGTTTTCATTGAAATAACTCGTCAAATCAGATATATAAGCACAGTATCCAGTATACTCAAAACCACGGATATTCAAATCCTTTACATGTGGTGCCAGCAAATCTCTTGTGTAATATGTATATCCGTGAACATAAGCATCATCAACCAAATCAATAAGCTTCTCTCTCTCGATTACATACATATTCATGCAGTAATTAACCTTTCCGCGATTTTTGGGATTAACATATATCTTTGTAATTCTGTCTCCCTCTAAATCCATTGAATAGTAAAGTTCTTCGTTATTGCTTGGCTTAAAGAATCCTTCTGGTATCTCCATATTTCTATAGACAATTGTGACATCTGCCCCTGACTTCTTGTGAGCATTTATAAGCTGTCTGAAATCAAATGAAATCGCATAGTTTGCATCTGTCAGAATCACATACTTCTGTGTGCATCTGCGCAGATAACCCTTAAGGCTCTCCAGCGCCTCAATTCTGCCGCCATATACCTTTATCTGCTTCTGAGAATAAGGTGGAACGATATTTAGTCCTCCCTTTTTTCTGGCAAGGTCAAACTCCTGACCTGAACCAAGATGATCCATGAGAGAATGATAATTTTTCTTTACAATAAGTGAAATATCGTCTATTCCACTATGTACCATGCTTGAAATAATAAAATCTACTAATCTGTATCTTCCTGCAAAAGGTACAGAAGCCATAAGTCTCTCTGCAACCAGTTCTGGTAATAATGAGTCATAGCAATTAGGAAAAATTACACCAACAGCTTCTTCATTGTTTGCATTTAACATGTCTGCCCCTCCTCTACATCATCATAAACCATTGCATCAGGACCTATAACAACATTTGCTCCAATTGTCACTCCCGGAGCGATTGTGGCTACCTCACCAACCTCGTCCCCATCAGGCTTTGCTCCAACACAGGCATCCTCACCGATAACTGCATTTTCTGCAACAATACAATGAACAACCTTTGCGCCCTTTTTAATTAAAGTGCCGCCCATGACTACTGCATCCTCTACAACAGCACCTTCCTCTACCTTAACACCAGCGAAAAGAATAGAATGCTTTACAGAACCCTTTACTACGCATCCATCTGTAATCATTGAATCCTCTACCTTGGCATTGTCACCGATTACATGTCCTGTATGTCCGCTGTTTCTGCTGTAAATCTTCCAATTCTCATCAAAGAGGTTGATTCCGCTGTGCTCAGGGTCCAATACCTCCATATTTGCCTCCCAGAGAGATGGAATTGTACCTACATCCTTCCAGTATCCATCAAAATGGTAAGCATACATATTTCTGCCATCTCTTAAAAGATTAGGAATGATGTTATTGCCAAAGTCATTTTCTGAATCAGGATCCGCCTCATCCTCAATCAGATACTTCTTAAGTATATCCCAATTGAAAATATAAATACCCATTGATGCAAGATTAGATTTAGGATTCTTTGGCTTCTCCTGAAACTCTGTAATCTTGTCATTTTCATCTGCAACCATAAGTCCAAATCTGGAAGCCTCTTCCCATGGCACCTCCATGACAGCAACAGAAAACTCTGCTCCCTTTTCTTTATGAAACCTGAGAAAATCACTGTAGTCCTGCTTACAAATCTGATCTCCTGACAGGATAATTACATATTCCGGGTCGTATGTCTCTATAAATGCTATATTCTGATATATGGCATTTGCTGTTCCCTTGTACCAGTCTGAACCGGATGCTTTCTGATATGGTGGCAGTACATGTACTCCTCCATATAGTCTATCCAAATCCCAAGGCTGACCATTTCCAATATACTCATTAAGAACTAATGGCTGATACTGGGTCAGAATACCCACTGTATCAATTCCCGAATTTACACAATTTGATAATGGGAAATCAATAATTCTATATTTGCCGCCAAATGGAACTGCGGGCTTCGCCAGCTTCTGTGTCAGAGCGTACAGACGTGATCCCTGTCCTCCTGCAAGTAGCATTGCAACAATCTCTTTTGCCATCCTGCTAATCCCCCTTCAAT
>ERZ1031095.107-NODE-107-length-25327-cov-21.848093_pt1 | contig 25327 bp, 12 predicted proteins | sample MGYA00517108_ERZ1031095 | MGnify/ENA primary metagenome ERZ1031095 (study PRJEB33719, sample SAMN04261275) | wastewater metagenome | biome: rural village; feature: human; material: feces | host: Homo sapiens | place: El Salvador | collected 2013-01-07 ... | reverse complement strand
CACCCCCACCACCCCCTTTTTCTGGATTTCGGTTTTCCGATTCCCCCCCACCCCTAATTTTTCGAGAAGTGTTAAAAATGTCAAACATAGGTAATATGGAAGTAAAGATAGGAAAAGGTCTTTTGTCTCAGATTGAAAAGCCATTCGAGTCTAGCAATAATAAGATAACGCTAGATGATTTAACGAAGTTCCTAAAAGAAATGGACGAGCAGTATAAACATAAAGTAAATACCAGACGTAAGTATTACGCTCAGTTGCTATGCAAGGATGGTAAAATCCGCAATGTGATAGTTGTAGAAGAAAAGAAGGAATCAGAGGAGTGGGGTCCTAGATTCTACTATTATACAGAGACAGATAGCGGCATTATTCCTTCATCATTCGATGATATTATCAACAAGTTTGTTAAACATTAAAATAATATAGATATGACATTTGAAGAAGCAAAGAAGATATTAGAGAAGGAGTTTGCAGTGATTAACCTTCACAAGTCAACTGAGCCATTTGAGTTTGACGATAGCAACTGGTTTGAGCATGAGAAGCCTTCTGTGCTTGAAGCTTTCCGTGTTTTATCCAAGGAAGGTTATTATATAACCATTAGCGGACATGATTACGATATGCGTAAGAAACGTTTGGAGAAGGAGTACGAAAAGAACACCAAGGCTCCCGGTTCTGCTGAGAACAGCATCAAAGGCGATTTATCTGGAAATAAATCCATTGAACATTGCGGCGAGCCTATTCCTGGTTCTCCTTTGAGCGCAGTAGAAGGCATAAAGTTGAAGTGGAAAGATAACCAAAATACAAGTGAAAACCCTGCCCTTGCAGAATCAGCCTCCCAGTTTAACGATGCCTTGTTGGATGAGCAGGCAAAGAAGATTGAGAAGCTTGCCTATGAGAACGAGCGCCTGAAGGACCAGATTGTGGTTTTGGATGCTTGTAAAAAGCACAACGATAAAATCGACCGACTACAGATTAAGCGTCTTGGCAAGGAGATTGCCAAGCTGAACGGCATCATCCATGACAAGAACGCTATTTTGGCTGACGTTGCCGAGGAACTTCGCCTTTCAAAGATTCGTGAGAAGAATCTGACCGAGGTGTGCCAGAAGTACGTGAAGGAGGTTGAGGATTTGAGGGAGAAGCTTGCCAATAATGTTGTTGACAAGATTGATGCTCAGGCTTTGAAGAGTGCCGAGAGTGCTCTCGCTTGGAAGGAGAAGTTGATTTACTACAAGGATATGGCGATTGCCGACTTGCGTAAGGAGTTGAAGGCTCAGAAAGGCTTGGTAAACCATATTAGTAAGAAATATGATGGTGCCAAGATTAATCTTAATCTTCGCATGAAGGAATGCGAGAAGTTGGAAGAGGCGTTGGAGGAGAAGACCAAGCTGGTTGAAATGGTTCGTAAAGGTTCCAGAGAATATTGTGAATATGGTATTGCGGCAGAGAAGATGATTCAGAAGATGGCAAAGGATATTGTTAATGACAGACCAGTCTCCCCAAAAGATTACGAGCAATATCGTCATTGGGCGAAAGGTTACAGATTTAATCCTCAGCTGCCTGAACGTACCGATGAAGAGGAGAAGAAACTGAATACGGCAAAAAGTACTCTCGATGATCTGAAAGAGAAAGCTTATAATTCCTTTAACGCAAAGGCGCATAATCTCGGACCCGTAGGAAGCAAGGACGGAAACGGCATCATAGACCAGATGATTGGAGTTGATATTGCAGAGGAAGGTGGAGACCATTCTGCTATTATTGCACAATGCTATAAGAATATAGCAATATCAAAAGACGAAGCTGAAATCATCGAGCGTTGCACGAAGAACGGCACGGAGTTACACTATAGTGAAAAGGATGGATTTACCTATACAAATGTGTTTGGTGATGAAATGCCTATTATATGTCTTCGTGGTATGTGTCAAGTATTTACTGATGAGGAAATCAAAAATATGAAAAAGTAAGCTATGGCAGTAGTAAATAATCAGAATACACAGCAGCCTAAGAAGGTGCCCATTACGATTAGTGGGTATCCTCAGGCTGTTCAGGACATGATGAGGGCGAAGCATCCTGATTATGATCAGGTGATGGGATTGGGGAACCAGACTATGCAGGGCGGTCCTAATGGGCAGATTCCAGCGGTTGCTCCCCAACCTATGAATATGAACGTGTTTCAGCAGAATGGGGGCGTTAGTGGGAAGCTGGAGGCTCCTGCTGTTCAGCCTCAGCAGGCACAGCCGGCGGCTTCTTCTGTACAGACTCCCTATCTGGGTGATGCAGCAGAGAAGACTCAGCAGCCTCAGACCAGTTTCGAGGGAATGCAGCAGCCTCCTACAGGATGGAAGGCGGACGGAACGCCAAGCTATGATGCGCTTTCTTCCGCTTTAAGTGGCTATCAGACGGCACAGAGCAAGCAGGTTCCAGAGTTCCAGGCAGACCCTTCTCAGAGGGATGGCGGCTTCTTCGGTTGGCTCGGCAAGCTGATTCCCAAGAGCCGACCGGGTATGCGTGAGGGCGAGACTCCTGATGAGTATGACCGCAGAATCACTACCAACAGAGAGCGTATTGCAGCATTCGCCGATGCCGTCCGTCACATGGGCAACATCGTGAATACTTCCAAGGGTGCGCCTTTGCAGGTGTTCAATGACCCTACAACCATGATGGAAGAAGCTTACCAGAAGCGCAAGACAAAGAGAGAGAAACAAGCTGCCATTGATGCTGATGCGGCATATAAGCAGGCAAACCTCGACCTTAAGAGTGCGGCTGCAAAGGCAGACAAGGTATATAAGGAGTACCTGATGGGGCTTCGTGGTGATAACGCCCAGCTTGCCAAGGATAAGTTCGAGTACCGAAAGGGAAAGGATGAGGCTGCTGCCCAGTATAAGAAGGAGAAGGACCAGCGAGACTTTGAGTATAAACAGGGACGTGACAGGGCAAAGGACGAGCAGACCAACAGAAGACTGAACATTTCACAGTATAATGCTACCCATAAGGGAAGCGGACGTGGACGATCAGGCGGCGGTGGAGGCTCTTCTGCCAAATACGTAACTTGGGATGCAGAAGGCAAACCTCATTACGCATCCAACAAGACGATGTATGAAGCCAACGAAGCCTACTACAACGGTAATACTTCTGGCAATTCCTCTACTTCAAGCAGCAGGGAAGTGTTCAACAAGGACGGTTCTACCACTAGAACCACCAACAGACAAGGCGGTTCCTCTGTTGCACAGAGAGCAGGAGCGCAGCGAAGACAGAGGGAAGAAGCCCGAAAAAGAGCAGCAAAGCCTGCCGGAAAGTCGAAGAACGGCTATAAGAATACAAAGAAACTTGGTTTATAAACATTAATATATAATATATGGCTGGAGATAAATTTGACCAACTTTACAACGCCTTGAAAGCCGATGGCGCAGTATCGGGAACTAGAGAACATTTCAGACAGTTCGTGTATGCGCCTGGCAAGCAGGGCTATCATAACAGAAAGCAGCTCTATGATGCGCTTCACGCCGATGGTGCTGTTTCCAGTAAATCGTATGAGGAGTTCGCACAGCGACTCGGACTTCACGCAGTAAATCCGAAGCCTCAGCAGAAGACAAAGCCAGTAGCGCAGCAGCCTGTTCAGCCTGTGAAGAAGCAGACGATGAAGCAGAGAGCGCAGGAAGTGGCGGCTCAGTATCAGCAGAGCAGACAGCAGAAGGCTCAGCAGCCTAGAATGGCAACCCCTTCTGGTACAGACTATATGCAGAACTGGCGGTTGATGCACATGCGTAACGATCAGATGAACCCGATGCAGCAGGCTCAGGCTAGCAATGCGCGCGCACGCATGCAAAGAGCACAGGAACAGGCTGAACGTCAGGAGCAGCAGAGAGCAACCCCTATCAGCAGAAGCAGAATAACCCCTACTGCCAAGAACTTCAACGAGACGATGCAGCAGCTTTCTACTCCAGAAGCTCGCAGGGCTAGAGGTAAGCAGCAGCGTATAGACGATGCCAGAGCATTCGCCAAGGATGAGGTGGAAGAAGACAGATACCTTCATAATGACGGAGAAACCATCACCCGATTGAGCGATGACTTGCTCAGTCTTGTTGATTCTTCCATGAACGAGGCACAGGAATTGACACGCCAGCAGTATCAGCAGAACCTTGACAAGATGGGCGGCATCTATGCTCCTCAGTCAGTAAAGGAACAGGCTTTCCGTGATGCCCAGACTCAGGAGCAGGTGAACCGTCAGAACGTTCTGATGAACAATCTCAGTAAGAAAATCGGCGAGATTTATTCGCAGAAGGGTATGCAGCGCCATATTGCCGAGAGCGCAGAGAAACTGAACATGGGCATGGAGGAATACGTTGACAAGTACGTGACTCCAGAGATCATGAACTATGCTCAGAAGGCTCTGACGATGCGCAACCAGGAGGAAATCATGCCTCACGGTGCTCTTGATTATATCGCCAAGAATCTCAGCAACTCCATCATCGGTATGGTGCTGGCTCCATCCGTGATGTCTAGAGATACCAGACAGAGATTGCAGGAAGGTATCGCTATTGCGGATGGTGATGCGGAGATTCAGAAGGTGACAGGGCATAAGGATGAAACCTACCGCTCGGGCATCGGTACGAGATTTGCTTCTACTGCCGTCAATATGGCTGCTGATTCTGGTCCGCTCGCCGTAATCGGTGCGGGTGCAAGTGCTGCCGTGAATGCAGGAACCCGAGTTCTGACAAACGGACTGGTGAAGGCGGGCGTGATGAAGGCGGCACAGAAACTTACCGCCCAGCAGATGGCATTCAAGGTTGCCAATATGACAACGGCACAGAAGATCATGTCGGGATTGGGCACTAGAACGGCAACAAGTTCGCTGAATCTTGCAGGATATTCGGGCGTTACTGCTGCTTTGAGTCAGGCTTCTACTGGCGATGATACTTCTTTGCAAGCTATCGGTGAGGCTGGAATCAAGGGTGCAGGACACGGTGCGGTTACTGGCGCCATGTTTGGTGTATCGGGTGCGGTGATGGCTCCTTGGGTATCAAAGTTCGGTATTACCGGCTTGGAGAAGAGCACAGGCGAGCGATTGCTTCACGGCACGCAGAAGTTTGGTGCTACTGCTGCCAGTCTCGGTGTTGAGGCTGGAACCATGATGGTTGCCGACAACGTGACTGGCGATAAGGATATTTCCTTCGGCACTTGGCTGGAAGACGTAGTGATGGTGGGCGCATTCAAGGCTGGAGAGCCTAGCAACTTCGTGAAGATGGGTAACATTCTGCATCATCTTACTCATAATAGCGGTGGTAATTTCGTGATTGGAAAGAATGCCAACGGCTCCCCTATTGCCGTGGATATTCGTCTGACTCCTGACGAGAAGAATGAATTGATTTCTTCTGCATCGGGCAAGAATCTGATGGATGCTTTCGTGAAGGTGGACCGAGCATCGAAGACAGCTCCAAGAGATCCGAAATACAAAACGGCATACACGGATTTTATGAACGACCCAGACGTTTCTCAGAGCACCAAGGAGAAGGTGAATGCGGCCATGGGCTTGTTTAACACGACAAGAGGTAAAAGCTACCGAAGCGTGAACGACGTGAAAAACAAGCAGATTCTGGAATACACCAAGAATGGAACGCTGCTTACACGTACCTCTTATAAGAATGCCGATGAGCGCAGAGCTATTCTTTACAAGCAGAAGCTTTATCGTGATAATGACGATATGATGTCGCTGATTGGCTATTCCAAGATGAAGGATATGCAGCTGACTGATGAGGACGGAAATGTTACCAGTCTGGCACTTGGCTTCCTCCGTAATAACGGCTATGACACAAGCAAGGATGTTACAGACCCGATAAACGCCCAGCTGATTAATGACTTGCGCAACCCGAAGAGTGCGCTCTATCTTGACTGGGAGAAGTATGTGGACGTTTACGGTTCGTATGGCGATCTTAAAGTAGAATCCGCAGACGTTGTTGATGGTCTTATTGACACATGGAAGAAGATGATCAACGACAAGGGTAACATGACGGTTGATATTGACAACATCATGCGCAAAGACCCGATGAAGCGCACCGACCAGGAGAACAAAATCTTCTATTATGTGAAGAGCGAGCTTGAAAACAGACTTTTCCCTAGCGGAAAGCCACACGCAGACCAGTCTGCAAGCCAAGGTAAGACGGTTGCCGAGGAGCATAGTCTGGGAACAGACAATCCGGATAGCGGCGTGGTAGTTGATGAGTTGCGCAACCTTCGCAACGCAGAGCAAGCCCTTGATGCAGCGATGGATAGCAACGATGTGTTCAAGCAAACCTTTGAGAAATTGCACCAGCAGGGTTTGACACCGGCACAGATTTACGATGCACTCATTCAGAATGGATTGACTCAAGAAGAGTTGACCCCACTTGCCCAATATATCAATGCGAACGCTAGAGTGCAGGGTATGCAGCAGGCTACTGCTGATGTCATAGAGGAAAACGTGAAGAGCTTTATTTCTGATTGGAGCTATCACGGAACCTTGAACGGTCAGGCGATGAATGGCGAGCAGGCTCTGTATGTTCAAGACAGCAGCGGAAGAACACTTCTTGTTGGTTCGGGTGATGTTGCCTTCGACCAGACTACAGGTAGAGCCAAGGAAGGCAGCGGCGATATGCTTGTCTGCCTAGATCCTAATACAAAGGAAATGGTTTACGTGAAGGCAGACGAGGTTACTCTGTTCCAAAATCAGCCTCTCGACCAGTTTGCTGCAGAATATACTCAGAGATTGCAGATGAAGAACTCTGAACCGTATAATCAGGCAGCGCAGGAGCAGGCTCTGCAGGATGCAGCAAAGCCTCAGAAGGAGCAGGAGGCACCACAAGATAATACCACAAATGAGGAAAATAATACCACATCGGGCGAAAATAATACCGCATCGGGCGAAAATAATACCAAAACTGAGGAATTTGTACCACAAGAGCAGCCTCAGCAGACCCGTAAGTTTGCCGATGGTACAGATGTTCCTATGGCTACGGACAGCAAGGGAAGACCTACGCCAGACTATGCTAGTATGACTCCTGAGCAGAGTGCGGAGATTCTTACTGAGGATTTCGGGGAGAATGCTGAGAAGGTGGTGGACGGACAGATTAAGAAAGCTGAGAATGCTTTGAAGGATGCCGAGAAGATGAAGGTGGACTATACCGCCGAGCCTAACGACATCATGGAGCAGGAGGCTTTGAAGAATCAGACTATTGAAGCTGCCAAGAAGCAGTTGGACCACGCTCAGAATATCAAGAAGGCTATGACTGCCAAGAAGGTTGCGGAGACTGTGGGTAAGACAGAAGAGACTGAGGGCGCACATGAAGCTGGCAGCGTGGCTGCACAGAAGTTTGTGAATGCACCTAGACTTGTTGGCAACAAGCGCACAAGAATGCTGCCTGACGGAGAGACCAAGATTAAGGGACACTATGAGATTGTGCCGGCAGAAAGTCTTACTCCTTCTCACGATGTGAACAATGGCTATAAGAAATCTGAGGGATTCCCTACCGATGCTGAGGGCAGAACCGTGAATGACCGTGACTATGAGCACGACAAGGCGGCTCAGCAGAATACGGACCAGATTGCCCGAAAGTATAATGGTATGGCTATCGAGAATGTGCCAGTTGTATCTGACGAGGGTATCGTTTATGATGGTAACGGCAGAACGATGGCAGGACAGAAGGCAGCAAAGGAAGGTACGGACGCTGAATACATCAACGACCTTCTGGAGAATGCCGAGAATTTCGGCTTTACCAGAGAGCAGATTGAGCAGAGTGGAATCGAGCATCCTCGTCTGGTTATGGTGACTGATGAGAGACTCCCTTACGATGCAGCTACCTTCGCTAAGTTCAACCGAAACGAGAAGAAGACTCAGAGCAATACCGAACAGGCGGTTGCCAAGGCTAAGACCTTGACTTCTGACGAAGTAGGCGCGATTGTTGCAGAGATTGAAGGAAATGGTTCTCTTGATGCTTTCTTTAACAATTCCAAGGCAATAAATGACTTGGTAAAGACGTTAGTAGATAAAGGTATCATCGGACAGAACGAGGTGGCACAGATGATGGATAGTCCAGAGCGACTTTCTGCACAAGGCAGGGAGTATGTGAAGAACCTTCTGTTGGGTTCTATCTTCAAGCCTGAGACTATCAGAATGCTGGGCATCGACTCTACGGTGAAGAATAAGGCTATCAACGCTATCCGCTCGGTAATGGACAACATGAAGCTGGGTGAGTTCTCTCTTCGTGATGAGATTGATCAGGCTATCCAATTGCTCTATGAGGCAAGACAGGGTGGCAATAAGGTTGATACGTTGCTGAGAACACCAGACATGTTTGGTGAGGATGCAGCTAAGCGCTACCCTTCTATCTCTCAGATGATGGCTTTAGCCTTGGAGGGCAAGGTTTCTGATTTCAGAGATTTGCTTGACGAATACAACCGTATCGCTAAGGCTAGGAATACTGGCGAGGGCAATATGTTTGAGGCAGCTCCTACCAAGGAAGAGTTAATTAATGAGTATTTGAACTTTAAAAAATGGCAAGATTATGGAACAGGACATTCAGAAACAGAAGGAAGCCATGATGTTTCAGGCGTTGAAGAACCTCAACAAGAAGCATCAGGAGGAAATGAACCAGCAGAAGCAGAGCGACCAAGAGTAGAGGAACCTGACGATTTGGTAAACAAGGAACTCGAAAGTCGTATTGAAGTGACGGACGAGGAAACCGAGACTCCATCAAAGAATGGTCCTATCATGAAGCAGAAGATTCTGATTGATGGAGACAAGGAGGTTATCAAGGTTGATGAGCCTAACGATAAGGGCGAATACACTGGTTCATACTATGAGTATGATGGCAAGAAGTTTGGTGACCTGAAAGAAGTTGTTGAGTATATTGACAGCAAGAATGAAGAAGGTCCTCTCCCACTCCTTCCAAAGGAAGAGAACCCAGACCCTCAGTTTAACCCGATTGAGGCAGCTGCAGCAGAGTTCAAGAAGGAGCATCCTCTGACTGAGGATGAGATTATGAAGGCAGACGTGGACGATTTATCCAAGGATATGGCTTTGGACTATCTGAACGGAGAAGTGACAGACGATTTGCACCGTGCTATCTACGAAAGCATCTATGCAAAACGCAAGGGATTGAAGGCTGAGCCAAAGGTTGAGACTCCTAAAGCTGAACCATCTGCAGACCCAATGGAATCTTTCAAGAATGCTGCAGAAGGGTTCGAGAAGGAGAAGAAGGATAAAGCAGAACAGCCAAAGAAGCCTCAGCAGAAAGCTGACGATGAAGCGGTAGCGGCTTCTAACAAGAAGGTTAATGATCTTTGGGATATGCTCAAGAATGCCGGCAAGGATGAAATATCTGCTTCGTTCATCGGTCTTAACTCTAGACAACTGGAAGTGTTGCCTAAGCTGGTGAGCGCCATGGCAGAGAATGCTTATCTGAGAATCAAAAGAGGTATGCACAATCTTGAAGACGTGGTGAAGGAAATGCGCAAGGAGTTTGCTCCTGCTGCCAAGGTTTTCAAGAAGGAAGACGTGGATGCTATCTATGAGCAGATGATGAATATCCGCTATCGTGATGGCGAGCAGCGTATGAGCTTGAAGGAATGGGCTGACTACTACGAGAAGACTTCGCCTAAGCATCAGGAGAATCTGGTGGGTGACTCCAAGACTGCTGAGGAAAGAAAGATGGCTGAGAAGAAGTTTATTGATGCCGTGAACATAAAGTTGGGTTTCAAGCATAAGTTTAACGGTATTGTTGAGCTGAGACAAATCGCTGAGAAAGTTGGCTTGAAGGATATTAAGGACACAGACCTTCAGGAGCTTGCTGAAACAGCTATTGTTAAGCGAGCAAGAGGTATCGCTTCTTCTGAATCAACCAACGATGCCGTGAAGTTTGAACGCATCAAGACGCTCTATGAAAATCAGCCTAGCCTCAACCAGCGTGATTCTGAGCGAGTGATGAAGCAGCAGTACTCTACCCCTGCCCCTTACGCTTTCCTTGCGGATATGTATGTGAAGGGCAACGGTAAGGTGATTGAGAGTGCTCTGGAGCCAAGTGCCGGCAACGGTATGCTTACCATCGGCTTGCCAATGGATAAGGTACATGTGAACGATATTGATGCACAGCGATTGGCGAACCTGAGAAGACAGGGTTTCAAGAACGTGACCAGTCAGGACGGAACTCTGCCTTTTGCAGACAAGGACGTTGACGTGGTGGTGACAAATCCACCATTCGGTAGTGCTACCCCTAAGGAGTATGACGGCTACAAGATTTCTTCTTTGGAAGGACAGATGGCTATCAATGCCTTGGAGAGCATGAAGGGTGACGGTCGTGCTGCTATCATCATCGGTGGTAACACGGAATACGCCAAGAACGGAAGTCTGAAACCAAAAGACAAGGCTTTCCTTGGTTATCTCTATAGCCACTATAATGTGGAGGACGTGATTAATGTGGATGGTGGTCTGTATGCAAAGCAGGGAACCAGCTACCCTACACGTATGATATTGATAAACGGAAGACGCTTGAACGAGAATGCCTTTCCACCAGTGAAGGATAAGGCTAGAGCCGAGACCGTGAAAGATTATGACGAACTTTATAAACGAATTGAAGATGATATACTACGAGGTGAACGGATGGATTCTTCCATCGGAGGAGAAACAAGAAGTACTCAACCAGAACTTGATAAACAAGGCGCTGCTGTTGCTCCTAAAGAGGGAGTACGAGCAGGAGAACGAGGAGGAAGCAAACCAGATGGTGAGCGAGAGCCTGACTTATTTGACTCCACTTCCGTATCAGGAACCCATGATGACTTGGAGAATCAACGAGGAACCGAGCCAAGAGAAGATGGAGGACTTTCTGGTGGAGATACTGGAACAGACAGAACAGGGACAGAGCCTTCTCAGAGCGAAGGAGCAACCGCTGGAACCAATGAGCAGCGAGGAAATGGATCAGGAGGAGCTGGACGGAATGACGCTCAGCCAAGTGCTGATGAACCTGCCAGTACCGGGAGCGGAAGCGGACCACGGGGACAATTACAGCGGGTGGACAAATCCGTACGTGGACTAAGTACAGAGAAAGTCACCTATACCCCAAAGAGTGTAAACCCTTTCACTCTGAAAGCCGTGATGCCTGCCGATCAGCAGGAAGCGGTAAACAAGAACCTTGAAAAGCTGGGCGATGCCGACCAGTTCCTGGTTGATGAACTTGGCTATAATGATAAGGATGATTTGTATTCTCACCTTGCAGCGGAGCAAGTTGACTCAGTAGCTCTTGCCTTGCAGCAGGCGAAGAAGGGCAACGCCTTCATCATCGGCGACATGACCGGTATTGGTAAGGGAAGACAGGCTGCTTCGCTTATCAGATACGCCAAGAAACAGGGTCAGGTGCCAGTGTATTTCACCAAGACCGCAGGATTGCTGAGCGATGTATATCGTGACTTGGTGGATATTGGTAGCCCAGAACTGAGACCATTTGTATTCGGTAGTGCCAAGGAAGCTGCCATTACCGACTCAGACGGAAATGTAGTATTCGCCCTGCCATCGAAGAGTGAGGTGAAGCGAGTACTTGATTACATTGAAAAGAACGGCAAGCTGCCTGAGGAATACGACTATGTATTGACTACCTACAGTCAGGTAAGCAATGGTGTATATGAGTTTGATGAGGACGGCAACCGCAAGGAGAGAAAGCTTGCAAAGGGTAAATCATTCGGTGCTGCCGCTCTCAGCGGACAAAGAAGACGTGATGCCATCGAGAAACTGATGGGTAACGCCTATCTTATCCTTGACGAAAGCCATACGGCTGGTGGCAATAGCGGTCAGGGCAACTATTTCCAGCACATTATTCAGAAGGCAAAGAACGTTACCTTCTTCTCTGCTACCTTTGCCAAGAGACCAGACAATATGCCTATCTACGCTTTGCGTACTGCCATGAACGAGGGCGGTATGAAATCATCCGATTTGATTGATGCGGTGAAGCGTGGTGGCGCAACCTTGCAGGAGATTATGAGCCAGACCTTGACACAATGCGGTCAGATGATTCGCCGTGAGCGAGATATGACTGGCGTAACCATTGACTGGAAGGCTATTGATGATCCTGAGCGAGTTAAGGAGCAGCGAGAACAGTATGATAGTATCATCGGATTGTTTAATGATATTATCAATTTCCAGAAGAAATATGTTTCAAGTTACGTTGATGAGCGTAATATTGAATTGGCAGATATCCAATCTACTATGGATATCAAGAAGGGTACAGAATCTTTAGGTATCAAGAATCAGCCTTTCGCAAGCAAGGCATTCAATACCGTTCAGCAGGTACTTCTCTCTTTGAAAGCCAAGTCTGCCGCTGAGCGTGCCATTGATTATTTAAAGCAGGGGATGAAGCCTGTGATTGCCTTGAACAACACCAACGAATCGCAGACCGGCAACTTCGCACTTGGCGAGGAAATGGACGCACCAGACTTGGGTACATCTTTGCAGAAGGGTCTTGAAGGTACACTTCGCTACACCAAGAAGGATGCCAAGGACAATAGCGAAAGCGGTTATTTCAAGCTTGAAGACTTGGGCGAAGAGGCTGTTAAGGCTTATCACGAACTGGAGAAGAAGATTGAGCAGACAAGTACAGGTCTTTCTCTCTCCCCTATTGATGTTATCAAGAATGAGTTGGAGAAGGCAGGCTATAAGGTTGGCGAGCTGACTGGAAGACAGACCGAGTTTGTTTATAACGACAACGGAACTGTTACCAAGGTGAAGCGTGCAGACACAGACAAGAAGAAACTCGCGCGCGATTTTAATGACGGCAAGATTGATGCGCTTATTCTGAACAAGAGTGCTGCCACTGGTATCTCTCTGCATGCTTCGAGCAAGTACAAGGACCAGAAGAAGCGTGTGATGATCGTGGCGCAGCAGCAGCTCGATGTGAATGATGAGGTTCAGATGCGTGGACGTATCGACAGAACCGGTCAGGTGGCAAGAGGCGCATACGAGTATGTGGTTTCTCTGATTCCTGCCGAGCAGCGACTGCTGATGATGTTCAAGGCTAAGTTGAAGTCGCTTGATGCCAATACTACTTCTTCGCAGAAGAGCAAGTTCAACGAAATGGAAGTTGCCGATATTACCAACAAGTATGGCGATAAGGTGGTTAAGGAATATATGGCTGAACATCTTGACCTTTATGCTCGTATGGCAGACCCATTCGGATGGGAAAAGAGCCTTGGAGAAGATTTGTCACGCATCGACCCACAGAGACTTGTAGCCGAGGGCGGTGGTGTCGGTGATGGCGAGGCTGGTGCCGATGCAAGCAAGTTGCTTGGACGTATGGCTTTGCTGAGAGTAAGCGAGCAGGAAAAGATGTTGCAGGAGATTGGTGAGCTTTATGCCAACGAGATTCAGCGCCTCAACGAAATGGGTGAGAACGACCTGGAGATTACCGAGCTGCCATTGAAGGCTAATACTATCCGCAAGGAAGTTTGGAAGCAGGGTGCAGAGCCAAGCGGCGATAATGCCTTTGCCGACAACACCTATATAGAAAAGGTGAACATGGCTATCTTGAAGAAGCCGATGAAGGCTTCTGAGGTGAAGGCTTCGCAGGAAGGCTTGACTGGCGGCAAGACTTGGGAGGAATACAAGACCGAGAAGAAGACAGCCGTGAAGGAGTACTTCGATCAGAAGATTGCGGACGAGACTCAGAGGTATGAGGAGCGTGCGGTGAAGGTTGCTACCAAGGCTAAGGAGAAGTATATCAAGGATGCTAAGAAGGGTCAGAAGGATTCGGGCATGAGCGATGAGCAGATTGAGAAGATGGCTGGCTATCAGTATGACAACATCTACAAGCAGGAGAAAGATAAGCTGAACGATGTGGTGAAGAACCTGAAAGCTAAGGCTGAAATGTTTGAGCGAGTGCTTGATACATTCGATACAAACGAAACCTTCGTTCTGCCTACGGATATGAACAATCCTAACGAGTTGAGCGGATTCGGCAATAGTTACGGAAGGCTCATTGATATCAAGATTACGGATAACTTCTCGCCTAACGCCTCTACGGTTTCCTTTGCTACCTTGGATGGCAGAAGAAAGATCACCTTCCCTATTGCTGGCAAGGTGGGTTCTGGTGAAAACAAGGTGGATATTATCGGTTCTGTCGACCGCATGACCAAGCAGGCTGCCGGTATGGGAGACAGCCATCTCAGAGTATTGAACCAAAACTTTGATAACTGGGATAGACTGACCAGCAACGAGAGTCGCAAGGATGGCTATATCGTGACAGGTAATCTGATGCAGGCTTTGGTTGACAGCAAGGATCAGGGCTTGGGCGGTCAGCTGGTGAAATATACAACTGATACTGGCGAGGTGAAGACTGGTATCTTGATGCCGGACCGATTCGACCCTAAGGGCTTAACTACAGATGCGCCTATCAACAGCGTGACCGAGAAGTTTGAGCTTTCATCATGGCACGGCGGTATTGACGAGGTTACTTCATCGGACGGTGAGGTGAAGGTGAAACGCATAGACAACAATCGTGGTTACTACTATGAACTTCGTGTACCGAAGAGCAAGGCGAAGGGAGGCAAGTACTTCATGGATAATGACTTGCTAAAACTGGTTAATGGCAATAACTTCGAGACCAGAGGCAACAATATGCTTGCTGAGTTCAAGCCAGAGCAGTTAAAGCCAGTACTGGACCGCCTGTCTAAAATGGGCGTGAAGGTACAGGAGGAGCGCAAGACTTCTGAGGATGAAGGCACCCACTTCCGTGAGGACCGAGGCTTGCAGTATTCTAAAACAGATACAAAAGATGTTAAGAATAGTAGAATCATTCCCGAAGATGTAGATAAAAATGTATCTTCGCAGATTGAAAAGAAGTTTGATGATGAGATAGATTCTGCGAAGAAAGAGCTTGGCATTACCGATGATAGCTTTGACAGGCTTATTAAAGAAAAGGTAAGTCTGTATTCGGATCTCTCTGAATCAGAAATTAAAAATGATTTAGATTATGATAGTAATAAGACATCACAGTCAGGAGTATTGGGACAAGAGAATCCTAAACTCCACAATGAAAGAAGTAGAAGAGCTGAACATCAAGCTGCCAGAATTGCCGCCAAACGAGAGCTGGACTATAGAAAAGCTAGAAAAAGTGTTCTCGGAAATGATTACGGATTACGACAAGGATACGTGCTCTCTCCTATACAGATCGAGAAATGCTTTAAGACTATACTTGCAAAACAAGGAGAAAGCGAAGAAATCGAACGCCTCTTCAACAAAGCAATAGACATTTGCAAACGAATAGGTCTTCGCTTTAATGTACTTGGAGAAAGCAAAAATGGTAGTCTTGGTTATTCGACAACTGACAGAGAAGTAGGATTTAATATTGATGATCTGACAAAGACTAGAATATCTTCCAAGGAATTGCCTGTGACAATTCTTCATGAAATACTTCACCAAATGACATTGGGTTCTATTGACCTTGTAAAAAGAGGAAAGGCAGATGGTATTTTAACACCAAAACAAATTGAAGCTGTTAATAGTATTCTTGACATTTATAATAAGGTTAAGGATAATCGAAAACAGTTTGAGGAAAATACTTATGGTCTTACAGACGAGTATGAATTTGCTGCGCAGATGGCAGACCCAAGACAGAGAAAAGCTCTCGACCTTGACATTTGGGACAGAATTAAGAATGCTGCAAAAGAATTAGCCAGCAAGGGAGACCGTTCTTTGTGGCAAACATTTAAGGATGCCATCAAGAGGTTGTTTGAAATCTCAGATAAAGATAAAATGGATGAAGCCTTGAATACAATCATGGGGGATTTCAATGAGACCTTGGATGATATTGCGCTAAATGACATTGAGGAAAATGGTTTCGCCTACAAGGTTACCGACAAGGACGAGCTGGACCGCCTCAACAAGGAGAAGACTTTCAGAATGTATAGCGGAATGCAGGAGGTGGACGGTAAGCTCTACTCCCCTATGGCTGCTATCATTGACGGAAAACGTACCGATGCTACCGAGATTGGTGCGTGGATGGGCGCAGACGAGCGACCTGACCTTGTGAAGAACGGTAAGTTCCAACTTGTAAAGACCGACAAGAACCCTGGGGCAGGAGAAGGACCAGTGCCAGCGGCTTATAACCCTTACATGCACACCTCCACTTCGGTGATGAACGATCAGTTCTCTGGCGCTTACGCTAGAGGCAACATCAAGGTTGTGGAATGGGAGATTCCTGAGAGCGAGAAGACTAGCGGCTATCACGCCGAGGGCGCAAAGAACTCTGTGGGCTTGGTGCCTTGGACATCTGGAACGGTAAACAGCCTCCTGCCAAAGGACAGACAGAGAAGCGTGATGCTCTCTAGATGGAGAAAGGCAGTAAGAATATTGCCTGACGAGGAGGTTGCTGAGAAAATCGCCGACCAACTGAGAGGAACAGGATTGGCTATCCCTTGGAACGTAGTTACCCCTAACCAGTTGAGAGAGCTTGTAAAACTTGGTGTGCCTATCACTACCGTAGAGCAAGGCAGACAGAACCCTGAAACAAAGGAGAAGTTCTTGAAGCAGATGGCTGAACTGGAACAGGAGTTCCCTCAGGCTAAGTTCGTTAACGTGAAAATGACAAAGGATGCCTACAAGGAATGGGGCAAGAATGGCGGCACCAAGTTCCGCACAGATAACGGCGAAAGCAACTACCCTGCTTCATCGGTTGAGAGCCATGTGGAAAAGGTGGCTCAGAAGACTGGCGGCAAGGTGAAGATGGTTTCATCGGTTGATGAAATCACCAACAAGGCGGCGAAGGCTGCTATTGAGGAAGGCAGAAAGATAACTGGCTGGTATGACGAGAAGACTGGCGAGGTGCATCTTTATATGCCTAATATCCACGACAGATATACTGTCGAGAAGACTATCTGGCATGAGGTAGTAGGACACAAGGGAATGAGAGAGCTTTTCGGTGATGAACGATTCGACAAGTTCCTTCGTGATGTATGGTATGACTTGGATAAGCCTGAGAATGCGGCTTTGAAGAAACTGGTGGATGAGGAGAGAAAGTTCAATCCTCTGAACATCTACGATGCCATTGAGGAAGGTATCGCCCGACTCGCCGAGGACGGCAAGGGTGAAGCTGGCTTCTGGAATGGTATCAAGAATAAGGTATCTGATTTCCTTCATGAAATCGGTTATCGTATTGCTCCTAATACTAAAGATGTGAAGTATCTGCTCTGGTTGAGCAAGAACTTGCAGAAGAATCCGAATGATCCTTATTGGAAGATGAGAGCCGAGGCGGTGAAATACCGTCTCGACCATGAGCGTATGCCTGCTGTTGTAGCTCACGATGGTATGTTCTACGGCAACGATGGCAAGGTTCGCAGTATGGACAGTCTTACCAAGAGTGAGTGGAATGAGGCTACAGACGGACAGATTCACTTCCGCACTACCCCATCTGCCAGCACTGCTCTTGACAGATACCACCGTTCGCTGGATGAGCACGGCTATATGTTCACCGAGAGCTATATGGATAATATGCTTTCGTTGAAGAAGTTGATGAATGCGATTGTGCCTGACAAGAAGATTGAGGATATTGCCTCTTCCGAGAATCCTTATATGCTGCAGAACACTATGCAGGGTGCGATGAGCGATGCGGCTCAGATGTTTGAGCGTAACGTGATGAAGCCTCTGGATAAGGCGATGGCAGACGTACTGGATGCTTTCGATGGAAAGAAGGAGGATGAGAAGATCAGAAACTTCAATCTCTATATGATAACCAAGCACGGTTTGGAGCGAAACAGAGAGTTCTTCGTTCGTGACTTCCTCAAACAGATGAGAATGGATGAGCAGAAGAAGCAGGATGCCGATTTCCTGGAAAACAGTTATTATAGCGATAAGGAGTATCTTGACAATGAGTTGAAGGCTGGCAATATCGACCTGAAGGAGTACTACAGGCAGTTGGATGAGAGTATCAGAAACCACTTTGATGCTGACTTCGAGGCTGGCGAGCACGACTATTCGGGTATGCACGCTATTCAGGAAGTGGCGAAATCTTCTGACCCATACGATGATGCTGAGGCTATCCAGAGTGTGATGGATTCGGAAGCGAAGATGGAGAGCATCAAGAAGGGATCCGTGAAGGACTATTGGGATAAGGTGAAGGCTGCTACCCAGTATTCGATTGACAGCGACTACAAAAATGGCATCATCAGCAAGGAATTGCACGGTCACGTATCTAATATGTTCAACTGGTATGTGCCTTTGAGAAAGTATGATGAGGCTACGGCGGAAGACACATACGGCTACATTACCGAGCTGGGCGACCCGAAGAGTTACATCGGAAGCACCATTATGAGAGCGAGAGGACACAAGTATCTGAGTGAGACAAATGTGCTGGCGCAGATTGGTGCGATGGGCAACAGAGCTATCAAGAACGGCGGTATGAACGCTATCCGTCAGGCTTTCGCAAGATTCGCGCGAAATAATTCGGGCAACAATCTGATTACCGAAACAAGCGTTTGGTATGAGAAGGACCCAGTGGTGAACATCGTCTATGAGCGTTATCCTGATATTCCTGAGGATGCTACGGCTGACGAAATCAACCAGATTGTTTCTGACTTCAACAAGGATATGAAGATGAAGGAATCACAGGGCTTGGCATACAAGGTGTATCGCAGAGACAAGATAGGCTATAAGTTCCAGAAAGCGGAGAATAAATCGCAGCATGTCGTGGACGTGAAGATTGCCGGAAGGACCCATACCTTTATTATTAATGGTAATCCTAGAGCAGCGCAGGCGCTGAATGGATTGCTGGAGAACTCGGGCGCCAAGGGTATCATGAAGCCTCTGAGTTCTATTTCAAGAATGATGGCGCAGTTGTGTACATCTTATAACCCTGAGTTCGTGATGCGAAACATCATGCGTGATGCGGAGTTTGCATCGAGCAACGTGACTTCCAAGGAAGGTGCAAGATATGGTGCGCTTTGGGCGAAGTACTATGCGCAGCTGGGCTTCTATAAGGGCGCTTCTACCATCAGCTTCAAGGATTTGAGCGGTACAACAGGCTTGGGCTTGTTTGCCAAGTATCGCAACGGCACGCTCGATATGAGCGACAAGGTTCAGCGATATTTCAAGGAGTTTATGGAGAACGGCGGCGAAACTGGTTGGGTTCAGATCAAGAATATGCAGGACTGGACCAAGGAGTATAAAAAAGATGTGAAGAGCGAAAGAAGCAAGATTGACAAGGGCGGTGCTGCCCTTCGTGACTTCTTCTTCGGAAATCTTTCGAACATCAATGAGGTGGCTGAGAATATCGCCCGATTCGCTACCTACTGTGCGAGCCGAGACAGTAACCGTTCTATCATCCGTTCGGTCTATGATGCGAAGGAGGTATCTACCAACTTCAACCGCCATGGTAGCGGTGATGCCATCAAGAGCTTCAAGAACGGAGAAATGACTGGCGGCAAGGCGGCTGCAAGATGGGCTTACGGATTCACGGCTAGCTATCTCAGACACTGTTCTATGTTCTTCAATGCCGGTATTCAGAGTACCAATCTTCTGGCGAAGAACTTGAAGAATCATCCTGTGGGTACTTCTATCAATATGCTTGCCATTCCTTTTGCTCTCGGTGCGCTGGCTGCACTTGGTAACAATGTGCTGATTTCGAGCGAGGACGAGAAGGACAGAAAGGGCGTGAAGGACCCATACGGAGAGCTGCCTGACTACGTGAGAAGAAACAATCTCTGCATCTACAAGGGCGGTGGTGAGTTCGTAACAATTCCGCTTGCCATCGAGTTGAGAGCTTTCTATGGTCTGGGTGACTTGGCGGCTGGCTTGACCTTCTCGCCAAACGTAAGCGGACAGAAGAATCCTGCCTTGGATGCCGTGGGCTGCATGTCACAGCTTGTGCCGGTGATGGACTATCTCGGTAACTCTTCGGCTGGCAAGGAGCCATTGAACGAGACGATCAAGGCTATCTCTCCTTCTGCCCTGTCTCCTTTCGTGGAATGGGAGTTGAATACTGACTGGAAGGGTGCGCCGATTGAAAGACGTGGTGACTGGAATGAAAATTTCCCTGCTTGGCAGAGAGCCTACAAGGGTGTGCCTGACGGATATATGGCTGTGAATAAATGGGTGAATGCCCAGACCAACGATGTAGCCAAGGGTAACGAGGATATGCTGGGCAACAGTTTCCTGGATATGGTGACGAACCCTAGTATGCTGAATCATTACATCGGTGGTATCGGTGGCGGTGCTGCTACCTTTACTGAGCGTGCCATTGGTGTTGTGAAGCATGGCAAAGATACGGAAACCAAGGATATTCCTTTCCTCCGATCGCTGCTTTATACGCCAAACGAGCAGAGCAGCTTGCAGCGAACCAAGAGCAAGTGGTATAACTACAAGGACGAAATGGAGAAGACAATGGCGAACGTGGACCGCCTGAAATCGAAGAACGTTCCGCTGGATAAGAGAATCACGAATATCGGTGAGTATTATCAATTCCAAAACTCCAAGGAGGCTACCAAGGTGAGAGTAATCGAGCTGGCAGAGAAACAGATGAAGCGCTGGAAGAAGATGAGGGATAAGGCTAGCGATACCGAGAGCATCAACTTCGCTAATCAGAATATTGACAGGATCATGATGGATGCGGTGGATGAGCTGGATAGACTGGAATAAATATTAAATGAGGAGTGGGCTTAGTGCTCACTCCTTTTTTTGACTCAGCATAAAATGCTGAGGAACGGGGGCTAAAGGGAGTTTTTCTTGCTTGCGGCGGCTTGGCAGAGGGAGCCTAGGAGATAGCAGGGTTCTTCGGTGTACATATTTATAAGGAACTGCTCGGATATGTGCTGAACTACATGGAGCATTTCGTGGGTGAGGCTATTCGTGTATTCCCCTTTTGAGGTGGTCCAGCTTATTACTACTATCGTTTTTCTGGTGTCTATGTTGGAATAGGTTATCCCTTTGTTTGCTTCGCCTTCGAGCACGAGATTACAGGCATCTTCGAGAGGAATGCCGCTGCACCCCAAATCCCGAAGATGCCTTCTTACCTTCATGGCATCCTTTGAGTGAACATCACACATTACGTGTACGGTCCAGTCATACCTATCTATGTAAATCTCCTGCTCAGTCATATTTTACAAAATGTCTTCCCAAGGAATGCCCACACCATTAAACGATGTGTCAGCATAGAATCTATTGAAAATGAAACCATCCTGCTGATCCTCATCATCCACGTAGTCTTTGATGAACTGTGCCATCTGCTTCTCCTCTGTGATGGATGAACCGTAGAAATCAGCCAAGCACATGTGTGCGATGTAAACAGCATCGTAGCCCACATTATTCTCCAGCACGATATTGTTCTTCTTCAGGATTTCATCAATATCATCCTTACTCATGATGCGGATAGGTTTTCCATTCTTCCGCATCTGCTTGATTGCCCACTCGCACATCTTCTTATTGAAGTGCCAGCCATTGTAGCGAAGGTAAGCCTTCATTTCCTCTGGCTGGTAATCGTAGGCATTTAATGATTGTCTGTATTTTCTTTCCATAATCTTTATGTATTTAAGAAAGGGGTATGCCCACTTTTGAGCACACCCCCAAACTAGTTAGTAATCTTCTCCGTAATCACTTCTGTAATCACGTCCACGGTCGTCACGTTGGCGCATGTCGTCGTACTCCTCATTCTCTCGCATACCACTTCTGCCTCCACGACCTCTATAATCGGGCATGCGGTTGCGCTCTCCGTATCGGTCACGTCTGCCTTCACGCTTCATTTCGCCCAGGCAATTCATAGCCTTATCCAAGTAGCGCAAGCCCTTCTCCACGTTCTCATACAAGCCATCAAACTTGTCTTCAGTAATCTCAACCATTATCATAATCATAAGATTTTAAAAGTGAATAGATAGGAGATTACTTATTGATGCTCTGTTGGAGCCATCCCATCATCTTGTCAATCTTGCCCTCAATGCCGGAAACCTTGCCTTCCAGCTTGTTGATCTTCTCAGTCTGTTCCCTATCCTTGGCTATCTGGGGGTTGAGTTGCAGTAGCATTCCCTCACAAGATTTAACGACTCTCTCGTGGTAATCTACGCTCTCCAGTATCGCCTTGGATTGTCTCAGCATTGCATCAACCTCTGCACTCATGGCTTCCTTGCTATCGCTTACCACAAGATTCTTGTCGTTCGCTATCTGTCCGTTAGCAGGTAGCTGCTTGAAATCCGCCTCTTCGTCACCCAGCTTCACCCTAACGTCCACCACAGTCTCCATAGGTTGAGGGGTGAAGCCATTGTTGAAGGATGGGTATCTCGTCTGAGGGTTGCTAACCGAAACAACCTGACCGATCCTCAAGCTAGGGTTTTCGCCCTTGTCGAGCACATAGAATAAAGAATTTGTTCGTAGTCCTTGAAACATAATGTAATCTCCTATTATCTATTCTGTTTGTTAAACAATACCCGTCATCAGCTGAAGGGTGTTAGTATCTCGCTCGAACCAGAGCTGAACCACTCCAGTTCCCGGCACGTCAGCAACCGTCAAAGCATCACCATTGAATTTGGTTACAGCTTGGGTTGCTCCGTTGGTCTCGAAAAGGATAGGCAGCGTACCAGTCGTTCCAGTCGGAATAGCCTGCATCAGGTTCACGAAAATCGTGCCCCGGTAGTTGGCATTCACGAAGGCGTGGTTTTTAAAGGTGAACACCACATCGGTAGTATTCACCTTCACGCCAGTAGAAGCGATAGCCGCCGAACCGTTACGATTCACCCAAGAAAAAGGTCTTAACCATAACATAGCAGCCTCCTTTCTTTAACCCCAGAATCCTGCACCGTTAGCAGCATTCAAACCATACAAACCAGCCTGATAAGCCACACAGTTAGGAACTGCAGTGAATGGGCTGTAAGGGGTGGTTACGGTCTCTGGCAGCTTGCACTTGATGCCCGCCACCTCGCTCTGCAAACCAGCCAATACCTGATTGATAGGTGCTACAGCCTGACCCACGATTTGTGAAGTCATAGCAGAAGCCTTGAAGGTACTGTTCTCCTCACGCAGAGAATCAATCTTGTTCTGCATCTCACGCATCTCTGCCTGCTTCTGACCGTCAACGATGGTCTGAGTGCTCTCCTTGATAGCGTTGTGCAAGTCGCAAGTCTGTCTCTGAGTCTCGTAAGCCACGTTAGAGAAGCCACGCTCCTGACCTACTGCCACGTTGTTGATGGCATTCTGCAAGGTTCCAGTCTGCTGACACATCGCCAACTTGATATTGCCGTCCATGGCGGTAATGTTGTTGTTGGTCTTGCAGCAGCATTCTGCCAACTGTGTAGCGATTGCGTTGTTACCCTGCATGATTGCGGTCAATACCTGATTAGCAGTCATGCCCATCTGGTTGCCGACACCGCAAATCTCCTTGCTTACACCGTTGATGGCAGCGATAACGTTACCGGTAGTAGTGTTGAGAGCAGTAGCGAGCGACTGAACATCGTAGCCATTGCGCTGAACTGCCTGCATGATAACAGCCGTATTGGCATCGTTATTGAGCATAACGCCACCCTGTCCGTTAGGCATCAAGCAACCGCCATTGTTTCCACCGAAGAAGTTGCCTCTACCCATAAGAAGGAAGAGAAGCAAGATGGCAAACAAGCCATCACCCCATCCGTTTCCATTACTCTTGCCGTTGCAAAGAGCAAACAAACTTGGATCTACACCCTGCCGCTGCATAAGTGCTGGGAGCATAGCGAGAATGCTATTGAAACCACCGCCCTGGCTGGTTCCGTTCTCCCCGAATACGTAAGTTTTTGACTCACTCATAATAAAATAGTTTATTCGTTTCGTTCACTATTGAACTTGGTGCAAAGTTACAAAGAAGATCAGGCTCTGCCTAACTATGCTCAAAATAAAGTTTTTAAGGATTATATAGTTGTTTTTCAGACGTTTACAATGAGTAATATTGTGCTCAATTATTTAGCATCTTTCTAAACTAGGAAGAAAGTAAGCTTTTGCCGGTACAACCTATTGATATTTTTGCTACTTTTGCAGAAAAATAACGTTTTAGTATATTGTCAATATGAAGAAATTATTGTTTTTGTTTTATTTAGTATTTTCCCCTATTGCTATACTTGCACAAGATTCTGTGTTAGGTATAAATTTTGGGAACAGCTACAGTTCCGTCAAGGCTTCCCTTGAAAATAGATATGGAACGTTGAATGTGATGGAAGATAAAGGAACGCTAAGGGTCTTCGATATTTCTGTTGGTGATTATACATTCAATATGGGAGAGTTTGATTTTCAGTATAGCGGAAGCAATTCGTACTTTTATTATGCTGAATTTCAAAAGAACTTTTCTGTTAATGCTTCACAACAAGCAAAAGACTTTAGGGAAAACTTGCAACTTACTTTAAGTAAAAAATATAGAACAGGTTATATATGGATAAACGAACAAGGTTACAAATGCTATAATTTTGCAGAACCAGGAACAGACCCGAAAGAAAATCCGGCATGTACTTTAATTGTTCAAAAGTCTAAAAGCAAAGGCGGAGCTACGTACATTTATGTTACATTATATTATGGTCCACATTATTATCTAAACGAAGCTAGCGATTTTTAACAATGAAAACATTTTTGCTTTTTGCGATACTTTTCTGTTCTTCCATAGAAAACCATGGCGTTTATATCTGTACAGGACCAAATGCCTATGCTTATCATAAGACAAAAATCTGTAGAGGTCTTCGACACTGCACTGGAGAAATTAAGGAAATTAGTTTAGCGCAAGCTAAGAAGGATAATCGAAAAGCTTGCAAATTATGTTATAAGAAGAAACATATATGAAAACAGAGGAATGGGTTATTCTCATAGTGATTATATTAGCTGCCATTGGGAGCTGTGGGGGTATGAATGAAGACGGACCTGATAGAGGTGATACTGGATATGAAGATCTAAACCGTAGTATTAACGGTGTGGCATTATAAATAACATTTTAATGCTATCTTATTGCCAGTATAGAAATGTCTTATGGTGAATTTTAACTACTTGCAGGAATACCTAACTTTGATTATCTTTGCATTGCATTCTAATAGTGGAGTGTATAATTAAAAAAATTAATAGACTTAGATGAGAAGTTATGTTATTCTTGGCGATTTTTCGCCTAGTGAAATTAAGAGAGTTGAAATGAAAGTTGCTACCCTACCTAAGCAAGTAAAGCCTTATGTTTTCGTAAGAAAATGGGGTGAAATTTGGTGGAAGGTTAATGAGTAAAAGAAAAGAGTGAATCTTTTGACTCACCCTTCTTCTTTATCTATATGGCTTACTCCCCATACTTTGGCTCCTCATACACCAAGTTATGCTCATCTACGTAAGCCTTGGCTTCTGGGCATGTTT
>ERZ1031095.105-NODE-105-length-25556-cov-13.278656_pt1 | contig 25556 bp, 8 predicted proteins | sample MGYA00517108_ERZ1031095 | MGnify/ENA primary metagenome ERZ1031095 (study PRJEB33719, sample SAMN04261275) | wastewater metagenome | biome: rural village; feature: human; material: feces | host: Homo sapiens | place: El Salvador | collected 2013-01-07 ... | reverse complement strand
ATATCGGAGATTACCAACTTTTTTAGGCACTATTTCTTATCCCGAACTGAGGTAACTATATACATACATATAGGCTTTAACGCTTTTGCCCTGTTCCTCTTCTTCGAGCGTCGGAAGTCCGGCTTTTCGGCGTTCTAGGTTGGTACGTTCTCTGTTGAGTGTCGGCACTACGCCATCAATGGTGGTTGATGTGATTTTGGAGTACGACAGGATTGATATTTGGGTTCCTGTTCCTGCTGCCGTCCAGAATGTAGTACCAGGACCGAAGGCACACCAGTCGTCGAAGTCTTCGTTTCGGATATAGCCATTTTTGCCCGTGTTGCACCATAGAGCAACGTCGCGCCAATGGGGATGGTCCTTACCACCTTTGCGAACGTTGGTATATGCTTTTGTCGTCCAGAAGATGTTCTGGTTCTTTTTGATATCCACATTGGGAGCACAAACTTTTCGGGTGGTTCCTGAAGTAGGGTCTTCATATTCCTTCACTTTTCTACTGAAGTCGTAGTGGATTATCGGCTTGTTGATGCGGTTGTCTTGTGTGGTAGGATTTATCTTGAAAACAGGGACGAGGGTCAGGACTTCGTTTTCTTCCTCAAATGAATAGGTATTGCCAAGTTCATAAGGATGGGAAGGATTGGCTTTATTTTCCCAGTGGTCGAGGGTGTACTGTTCCTTCTCCTGATTTCCCTGTTCATCTACACTTTTGAAGAAGGTGTAGTTGGTAGGGATGGTGAAGGAGAGAACATCCTTGATTTCAGGAAGCTGCTGGCTGACGGCATTCTTGTAACCAGCCTTTTCCGGTTCCCCGTTCACGCGCTGGTCGCCATAAGCAAAAATAACTTTTCCCTTATGACCTATGGCAAAGTGGGCGGTGATCGTTTCGTCTTGATTTCCTGTGATGAATTTCAGGTTATTACCTTTGTTCTGTGTTTCATCGCCATCTTTCTGCCAATATTCCAGACGGTAGTTGGCAGCAGCTTCAGCTGTAGCCGTCACTCCTGTTTGAGGAGTATACCAGCTTTCTATCCGGATTATCTTTCCCGGTTTTCCATTGCTTCCTTCTTCGCGTATTTCCTGATAGAAATTATCATAATGAGGAGTGAGGGAGACAGAACCCAGGTTGGCATCTGATGGCTTGATTGTTACCTTGTGCAGTTCTTTGCGCAGGAAGATGGCTTCTATGTTATTGATGCCATCCTTTACGGTATAATCGAAAGAAGCTGCTTTTGTTGTTTCGCCGATTTTGAATTCTTTAAAGTCGTAGCCATAATCTGGAGTGGCAGAAATGGTTACTACATCACCCACCTTATATCGGTTTCCGATATTGCCATGTGGCGCAGCAGCAGTTTTAAGTGTGATGGTAACCTTACCTGCATTCTGAGGCTTTTCATTTGGAAATGCCGTAGCATCTGCATTCGATATGGAATTAACGGCTACTACATTAGGCACCAGTGGATAGGTGGCAGTGATTTCTTGGAGATAACAGTCGGTTCCTTCAACTTGGCTTGCCTTCTTCATCATAAAGGTGATGGATTTTGCATCACCCTGATAGGTGAAGGTGATGGTTTTGCCGTCATCAGATGTGACGGCATTTGTTGTTGCGGCGTTTGTTTTGCTGGCATTTGTAGCAGATGCAGATGACAGAGAAGTTCCTGCATCATCAGTGAGGATGATTTCTCCAATAGCAGTTGAGGCATGGAAGGCTACTTGCATGCCATAGATGGCTGGTAAAGTGAATTTCACGCTATCCTTTACCAGGGCACCCGTAGCTCCTGCCATCGTATTGTCTATCTTTCCGTTTTGCAACATTTTGACATCTTCATCGATGTGGATATCCAGAGCTGCATCCTGTTTTATCTGCGTGCTCTCATTGATATAGATGCTGGCAGGGTGGGTATAGGATAAATCTTTCTGATGATTGGAACGGAAGATGTTGATGGCTGGTGCTTGGCTTGGGTCGAAACTCCAAACTACCGTTGTAGCCTGATTGCTGTCATAGAGCTGATAGCTGTTCTTTTTCCATTTGGCTTTCATCTGGGTGGTAGCATTGGTAGCGGTATAGGTATCGCCCGGCTGATATACATTCTCTCCATCCGTCCAACCGGTAAAGGTGTAGCCGGGGCGTGAGAAGGTATTGCCAGATGGCAGGGTGACCTTATCCTCCTCATCGCAGATGAGTTTGATAGGGAATTTACCTGCCATATCATCATCTGATTTCAGAAAGTTAATCTGTTTCAGATCTTTCGGAGTAACAGCTTCTGATACGTTGCCGTAGATTTTGAGGTCTACGATATAGGCGTTGTTATTACGTCCTTTTTTAGGATCATCAAAGTTCTCGAATTTTATCTGGCAATTGGTTCTTTTTACTTCGATGGAGAGTTTTTCGCCAGAAGCTGTTTCGATAGATTTATCATGAAGTGGAACCCAAACTTCATCTCCGTCTCCCTTAACAGATACTTTGATACCTCTTTGTTTACCCGTTGCCACCTGAATGAGTTCAATCCTAGTGATACTTTTCAGCGTGGATGTTATTGCTGTAGGAAAATCTTTACTATATTCAGATGTATATTTCGCCGTTTTCAAGTATCCGGTGTAACCGGGAAATTTCTTGTCTGTACCAATAGGATCTATTCCCACGCCATGGAGTGTGAGAGTAAAGTTCTCTTTGGTATATTGGGTCTTGAGACTGACCACCTTATCCACCGTAGATGTACAGTCGATATTATCCCATTCCTGGAAATCGGTGGAGTAAATCAGCTGCTCGGAGAATGCAGTATCCTGTGCCCATGCACTCCCCATCCATCCCATCATCACGAGGAGGATGATGGAACGGAGGAAGTTGCCGGTTGATATCTTATTCTTTCTGTTCATAATTTTCGAAGATTTATTATCTGTTTTAAAGCTTTTGCCCTTACAGGGCGCATTGCTCACTATTTGGTAACCCAGGGTGTTGCCCTGGGCTAGGAGCTTCTGCCCTTTCAGGGCGTGCTGCTTGTATTATCTAACTAAAACCTTAGCTTTTCCAAAGATGTAGATGCCATCAGGGAAACCGCTGTAGGTGGCGGTGCCTGGCTGCACATCCAGGATGCGGTGAAGCTGACCGGTGGTTGAGAATACCTTGAGCTGGGTGGCGTAGGTACTCTCGATGCTTACACGATGAGCACCGATAGGGCGGATGAGGAGGTATTCTCCTGCTGGAGTATCCTCATCGTTTCCATTCGCCTCAGGTTCAATCCTGTCGATGCCCGTGGTTTCGCTGATGCGGATTACCTTTGTTGCATCGGTAGAACGGACCTTCGCCTGCTGACTTGCTGGTGTCATATAGGTGCGGAACGGCATCACAGTGGTGTGTGACAGGGCTGAACCCGAAGTAGAAGCCAACGCTGAACCTGAAGCAGAGACAAACGCTGTTCCATTGTCGTTCATACCGAGAGTGCCGTTGGCTACCTGCTGGGCAGCAAAGGTTCCTCTGTGCGAGAAACCGCTGATATTCTCTGTTCCCATGTTTTGGGTGACAGGTATCACGATAGCCTTCCTTGAAGCCTTATCGCTTGCCTCACCATAGGCATGGAAGGTGACGGTCTGAGCCGCAGCCTTCTTATTCAAGAGACTGTTGTAGAACTTACTTGAAAGGTCGAACTCATAATAGCGCTTACCCGGGAAGCGAACCACGTATGGTATTCCGGCTGTAAGCGGGAGATAGCCCGAGTAGGTATGTGGCTCATTATAATATGAATTTTTCTCCTCATTATACGACCAGTTCCGGTAAGTATCTACAAAGAAGGTGTTATAGAACTCATACTCCTGAGTCTCTGCGTTGGCAACATGGAAGAGTCCATCGCCTTCTGCAGCACCTGGACGCTGGAAGATGGCTGACTTCTCGGTTGCATTGGCTGCATTTACTGTATTTGTAGCCTTCACTTCAGTCAAGCCACGGAGCCAGTACTCATGGCGCAGATCTTCTGTTCCATAGAAATGGGTAATCTCACCATTGATGGATGCTTCCGCTTTCTGAACGGTGAATGGCAGACAGATGCCTTCCCATGCTCCCGTGGTATTTTCTGCATAATACAATGGCTTGCGTACATACCAAGCATGATTGGTTACCGAGAATGGGATTGGCACGCAGAAGTCGTTGTTGTCGCAGGCATCGCCCTCGCTGTTCTTGCCATCAGGAGTGCGTTCCACAAGATGGAGCTTCTGGGTAGCGTAGGCTTCGCCTGATTTCACGATATGGTGTCCCATGATGAGACTTTCTGCTGTATTCTCGTCGTACCTCAATGCCTTGCTTACGATGTCGTATGCATCGGTGGCGTTGTCCTCCTTGTTGCCTTCCGTATAAACCAGGAGGTTTCGGGTTACCCCATCCTTGATGATGAAATCGTAGAAAGAGGTGGCATTGTCATCGCTGGCAGCAAAGTTGATGGCTGTTGTTGCAGGAAGATGTACGTATGTACCCATTTTTCCGGCATCCTGGTTGTAGGCATTGTAGTAGAACTTGCCTTTTGTACTTCCGTAATATCCGTCGGTGCGATATACTCGGTTGATCATGTACTTGTTCTGCTGCGATGCTATCTTGACAGGATAATCTGCTGGAGTTGATTGCAGGCTCTGTCCCCAGAAGAGGAAGTCGTTCATCAGTTCACTACCGTTCTTGTTTTCATTGAACAGAGGCAGGTAGTAGCCTGTGCGGGATTCCTTTTTTGTATCTGTTGCAGCCGTGTATCCCTGTGCACGTGCCTTGTCGATGGCATGATTCTGGTCGTGGCGGGTTTCTGTCTGACCATAGTTAGGCAGGTCGCTATCCTGACCCGTACGGAGATAGGTGATACCCGTGTTCTTGCCCGTGATAGCATCCTTGCGGTGCGCATACTGATAGTCGCCGTTGGCATAATAGTCGTAGATGTACTTCAGTGCCTTGTCTTCCTCCTTGTTATGGCTTGTGCGGGCATGCAGGTAGTAGCCATTCAGATCGTATGCCACCTTGCCATACTTGAAGTCTTCAAGAGTATAGCTACTGTTAGCCGTGCCGTCCATTCCATATACAATAGGTTTAGAAGAGGCAGGGGCATACTCGAAGCAGCAGTGGTATTCACCCGTAGATGTGGTGCCCGTGGTGCAGCCCTGTGCAGCGATACGTCCCGTTGCCAGACCGAGGTTGTAGATTTTTCCCTGGTTTTCCGCAAAGAGAGCCTGGTCTTTACCTAAACCATTAATGATGTGACCGTTGCCATGCAGGGTACCCTTGAAGATAATCTTGCTGCCATCATAGTCTTTAGGGATGGTGAGGTCGTTCTGCAGGATGAACTGGGCATTTCCTTCTATCGTATCAACGAAGTTGATGAACGCCTTCAGGTCGCTGGCATCGTTGATATAGATGCGAGGTTCAGCGAAGTTCGATTCCTTCTGGGCACGTTCGATGGCCTCTGACAGATGCAGGTCAATTCCTGCCTTATGAGGATCCATCTGGTGATAGTTGTGAACCACGAGGGTATCGCCTAGTGCTATGTTCACAGGGAACACCGTCTCCTTGATACCCGTCATGGTGACGCCCAGCTGCACACCGTAACCGTTCATGAAGTAGTAGGCTGGGATGTCGAGATAGTCGGTGGTCTTGTCGTATTTGGCACCTGCGAAGAGGTCGTTGCGATCCTTGTCTATCTTGTCTCCCTGCTTATAGGTGTCTTTCGATGTCGTGGTTGCAAGCAGCCAACCGCTTCCGTCTTCAAACTGGATGTCGCCCTTGTCATCCTTCACGAATTCTCCATTTTTATTCTTCTTCAACTTGCCAATGTGCCAGAAGTAGCCATTCGGTGCGAATGACTGGTCGGCGGAAATTTTCACCTTGTCTTTCTTCAGGCGAATCATTTCGCCAGGCAGGGCACAGTTGTCGATGGTGATGCCACCCGTGAAGTTAGGACCCTCTACATACTCGATGGTAAGATAGATGGTGTAGGTGTAGTTCACGTCCTTGCCATCCTTATCTTTCTTTTGGCTGCCATCCTCGTTTAAGGCTGGTGATTCCAGTACGAGGGTAGCCTGGCATTTCTTGGAGAGATGTGCCTTGTAGTACTCCGGGGTTGCGTTATTCACGTTGTTGTCGTACAGACGGAAGGCAATCTTGGCGTCACCTCCCTGGATGGTATTATTGAATACATCGGTCTTATAATAAATATTATCATTCTCCTTCTTTTCAGACATGGACAGGATGGCAGAAAATCCTTTTTTGTCTTTATCTGCCTGGTCTTGGGAGGTAGCACCGATAAAGGAGTTGGAATCCGATGCACCCACGTAGAGCTTATACTTTTCTGGTGCATATTTCTCCAAATCGCATTGGTAGTCTTCCTTCTGTTCGTTGTTGCCGTCAGGATGTCCACTTCTCATCTTCCAACTCTTGATACTTACCTTGGCTCCTGGCTTCAAGCCGGCAAGGGCGGTAAGACCATCCGAGTTGTCGTTGTCGAAGGTGATATCCTCTTTATAGGTATAACCCGTAATGTGGGCGTTGTAATAATAGTTGTAGCCCGTTACGTACCAGTAGTGGATGTCCATCTCCTTGTCTGGATCCTTGCCGGTATCCAGACTGTAGAAACCCTTTGGCGAACAATCATCTACGATGAAGCGGTTGTTGCCAGTCTTGTTGGTGTAGTTCAGTGGGAACACGAAGTTTCCTGTTGTTTCGAGGAAGTCTACCTCGTGTTTGGTTTCTCCCTCTGCCGCAGTACGCTCATGCACGTTGTCGGCATATACATATCCGCCACCTTCTCCAGGGCGTGCGCTTATCAGGTTCATCTCTATGATGCCGTGGATAGGACCATAGTAGATGATTTCATCCATTTTCTGGGTTGTCTTATTGATGATTTCCTGCACGTTCTGAATCTTCAGGGCATAACCCGATGCGATGCCCACCATGTTCTTTGCTGTACCGTTGTTACGCTTCTGGAAATCTGCAAAGTCATGCTCCACATTATATCTGTCAATATAGCCCTGCTTTTGATTCTGGTATGAGATGTTGTCGGCTGCTGGCTTGCCATTTTGGTCATGCCAAGGGTCGGAGAAGTTCACGTTGGAATAGACGGCTCCTACATAGTGGATGTTGTTGGCGAGTCCCATAAAGTTGCGCGCCTTGTAGCCATACTTGAATTTGGCGGAAGTGCTGGTGTGCGTCTCTGGTTCACCTTCCAGTTTCCCGTCAGTATAAGCCACTTCTTTTCCCACCATCTTGATTTCTCCCACACGTGCGATAGAGTAAGGAGTCTTGTTGATTTCGTTGACGGTATAGTCGCGTGCACCGAGCAATGAGAAGCAGTTGTCTTCCAGTCGAAGGATATCAATTCGCTGGAAAGTGTTGATGATTTTCGGATTGTCGATGGTATGGTTGGCAAAACCATAGCCCGTGATATCCGCACTGCGGAAGCCCTGGGCATAGGAGAGGTGACCATCGCCGAAGATACCACCCTCGCTGTCATACTCATAGAATGTATTCTCCCTGATGCCTTCCAAATCTGGAACTTTGTCGCCCTTGTAGTACTTCACCATCTCATAGATGAAGCGATAGGTGTATTCGTCGTCCTTGCTGTTATCATCGTAATATCTGTAATAATAGCCATAGAGGTCGGTTCCGTTAGGAAGATTGATTTCCTTCATGTCCTGCTTGGAGATGGTAATATGCTCACTGGTCTTGCTGTCGCCTATCAGAATCAGGGTGTTTCCTCCGAAGCCTGCCGTAGTACCACCCGGAAGCGACTTCAACTCTTCCAGATGTTCTGCACTATTGGCAAAGGCTTTATCCACATTGAATTCATCCGTCAGCTTCAGTACGGTGGTGTTATTTGCCAGGACGGATGTACCCTGGGCGAGGGAATATCCTCCGCCATAAATCGCTTCATCGATATTGATATGTACGTTTTCCCAATCCATAGTTGGCTCCTTGGCAGCAACCGGGGTGAAATACTCACCCTTGTTGGATTCTGTTATATCAATTCGGGTACCGTTATCTATCGCCACGATGTCATCATATACACCCTGCGAAATCAGCTCACTGGTAAGCAGATAAATCTCCTGCTTGATGGTAGGAGTCTCGATGGTTCCATCATTGTTCTTCAGGTCAAGATTCTTCTGGTCGGTACGTTTCAGAATATACTTTCCGCTCTTCAATTCGTTCACCTTATAATAGGTTGGGTAACCCACCTTTACCTGGGTAGAACCATATACATAGCCCGAATAGGAACCGCCGGTTACCGAACGGAAGACGTGACCGTTGAGGATATCCACATCGGTAAGTCCGATGACGTTACCCTGCTGACCGCCACCATAGATGAAGTTGGCTGATACACCGGAAGCGGAGAATTTACCGTTATTCATCGCTGGTTCTGTGCAGTTGATGCTATCACCCATAACGATGCGGGTATTGCCATATACGTAACTCTCCATACCATATCCGGCACCATAGATGTTGAGGCTGGCGTATTCCGGATTGGTAGCCAGATATTCATTCGATTTTTCCAGTTTAGCCTGATCCTTACCGGCAAGCATGTCGCTCCGGAGGTCGATGGTAACGTCGCCTCTCACGGTTCCCGTCTTGTAGCAGCCGCCATAAACGCAACCGCCCTGGTAGGCATCCTCTACCACTGCAGGTTCAAACTTGTTCTTGATGGTAAGCTTGATGAATGGTTTCTCAGAATGCGCCGTTCCGAGGAGATAGCCACCCTCGTGGGTAACCTCTCCCTTATAGTCGTAGTTGGCATTGTTGCAGCCACCCACAATCTTGCTGGTGATGGTGAGACCTTCCGGGAAGGTATAATCTACCACCTTGCCCTTTTTATCCGGATAGATATTCATGTTGCCACGGTTTCCACCGCAATAGAAAGAACCGATGGTGCAGTTGGTAAGATTCTCTGCCCATTGCAAAGTTCCCTGGATATTCATTTCCACCGGCTGGAAATAGAGGTCGAGAAGATGAGGATAGATGAGTGGGCGCTGGGCATTTTCTGTTGGCAGATACAGGGTATTGATACCCTTGTTGGAAGGGTCGTTCTCCCAGTCGATGGAATCTGCGAAGTCCAGTTCCTTGCTGGTGTTATAGTAGTCGCCATTCAGTTTTTGGAACTTGTTCATGAAGTTGTTGTCTTCGGATGCCGTGAAGAGTGCTTCGCCGTTACAGCCCATGAATACGCTTCGGATGTTGACGTTACTGCCAATCTTGATATCCACGCTACCCACGGTTTTGGTGGTTTGGGCAACGGTCTGGGTACCAGATTGAGGGCTAGCCTGGTCATTGGCCTGGTCATTGACCTGCTCACTTGCCTGTGCATTGGCTTTCTGTGCCTTGAGCACGGTGGCTGAGTTACCTCCACCATATACATCGCCCTTGATAAGAACGTAATCCTCGTCGCTGTTACCCTTGATATTGATATTCACCTTGTTGGTCATCGGTCTCCACGAGTTGATGTTCACCATCTTGGCTGCATCGCTGGCTGCCTTGTGAGAAGGCATGTTCTCTCTCATCGGTACGGTGAATACCAATGGAGTGGTTTCCGAATTAGGGTCGTTCGGGTTGAGAGGATAGTTTTCGTTCACGGTAATCTGGGTGTTGCCCTTTCTGTCCAAGGCATAGAGGTAGTCACCGTTTCCGGCACCATACACGTCGCCGTCAATCTTACCGCCATATATATTAATATGTGTACCTGTACCTTCATTATCCGTGAAGTTACCATTCTTCTGAACTACGTTTACATAGCCTGATACGTCGTTACCGCCGTATACATTGCCATGGATGAAGATGTCCTTGTTGCTGAAAGTGCTTTCTGATGATGCGGCTGAAAGATTCTGGGTTCCGATATTTACCGTGGTACTCTTTTCCACATCACCCATCATACCGCCGCCGAAGATGTCACGGCAGTCCATCGCATAGATATCCACATGGGTAGCCTTGACGGAGTTGTAGAATCCGCCACCGAAGAGTCGGCGGCAGAAAGCACCACCATCTCCTGTTACGTAGGTTTCACCTTCCACCTTACCTGAGTAGCCGCCACCCACGAAGTCCATCACGGAATATCCGCTCCAGAAGTGTTTGTATTCTTCGCCTTTCTTCAAATCGATGGATGGGTCAATCTTGCTTCCTCTTCCAGTCATGGCGATGTTCACATGGGTGTCTCCCTTGATGATGGTATGTTCTCCATAGCCGCCACCGAAAACGCAGAAGTGAGGGGATCCCACCTTATTATATATCTCTTTCCATACCATGGTTTCGAAGAACTTCACATTCACTCCATAAACCACCTGGGTATTATCATGCAGCAATCCCTTTTCCATGGTGAGATGGGCATCTTTGCCTACCACGCATGCTATGTTTCCACCGGCATAGATGTTGTGGTTGATTTTGAACTTCAAAGCCTGGTGGTTGTACTGTGGAGAGTAGGTGATACCTTCAATGATGCTTGCCGGTTCCCAGGAACGGGGATCTGCCAGCCAGTAGGAGGTAAGCATTGCCTGTCCGCCCTTGATATATACATTGGTGTTACCCTTAACATCTGCCGAGGTGATGGCAAGAGAATCCTGTCCATTGACGATGATGCTGTCGCAGCTGCCCAAGCCTCCGCCATAGATGCCATGACCTATTCTTCCATCGTAGATGGTGACGAAGGTGTTGCCGTATACCGTTCCGTTCTGGCAACCACCATAAATTTTTTCCATCAGCAATGGCAGCATGGTTTTGTTGATGTCGGCAGCAGGATGCGCCATGTTCTTATCTGAAGAAGGATCTTCGAAACCGCCAGCTTCTGTCCAGTATGGATAGGTGATGCGTGGTCGGTCTATCAGCAATTTTGTATTGCCGTGGATGGCGCCCAACTGCTTGGCATCGGCACATTGGGTGACAAGACGGCCCTTGCCGCCGGCGAATACCTGCGAATAGATGCCGGCACCACGGATGTTGACAAGGGTAGAGTCTAAGACGTTTGCCACATCGCCTCCGCCATATACGCTTCCGATAATCAGGGTACGGTCTATCTCGATATTATTGGTATTTTTCAATGTCAGTTTTCTACCATAGATATGTACCTCTGTTTCCTTTACGCTTGCCATATCCGGGAAGTCGATGAATTGGCCATCCTTGATCTTAACCGACTCCACTCCGGCACCACCGCCATATACGTTCTGACCAACGAAGCCCGACTTGATGAATATCTTGGATTGGCCACCTACCTTTCCGAAGTCATAGCCATCGCCCGTGGTATATTCTCCGAAAGGCACGGCACCGAGTCCGGCACCATAGATGTTTTCGCAGAAAAGCTGACAGTCGGTCTCTACGTAGGTATTGCCTGTTACATATCCAGAGAAACCACCACCATGAATGGCCTGGAAAGAAAAGCCCGGTACACCGAGCGTCCAAGCCAGACGACTTACGCGATAGCGACGGAAGGTTGCCGGGTCCCTGTCAGTACCATCCACACTACCAAAATATTTTATCTTCTCTTCTTTGTCTACTTTCTTGAATTCCTCATAGAGGCTTATCTCGAAATCGGAGTATGTCTTGAAGTCTTTTTTCTGATTGAGATAGCGGTATTTCGCCCCATCGACGGCGATGATACCGTCGTCATTTATATGGCTGCCCGGTTGTGCATACACCGTCGCCTTAGCCACCTTGGTGTTGGCACCATATCCGGCACCGAAAACAGAGAACTGAGGGTCGGCTACATTCTTGGCGCTGATATACCAGCAGAGACCCGGCAGGGTGGTAACGTCGAACATACTGAGTAGTTTGCCGTTCTTGTCTGTGATATCATCAAGAGGGGAGTGGTTGATAACCACGATTGCCTCGCCGGTTTCTTTTTCTGCTGTTGTTGCGTTGTCGGTATAGGTACCCACGATGCAGGCACGGTTGCCGCCACCATAGATATTGTTGTTCTTCTTGAAATTTCCAGAGAGAATTTTATCATTGGTAAAACGGAAGAATTCCTGCGTATCCTTATCCGTCAGAATTCTATTGATGGCAGCCTTCGCCTTTCCTTCTGGGAGGTCATTGATGTTTTCTGCCTTCAGAATATCATCTGTTATCTCCTTGAATTCTGTAATAGAGTTACATATCTTCTGACTATTGCCTTGTGCTGCCAGCCAGGTGGTGATATTGCCGTTGATATCGGTATTCTGGTTCCATATCCAGGTACCGCCATCCATCTGTACCTTGGTATTGCCCAGGATGTTGGCGTAGGTAGCCTTGTTGTTTGTATCCTTTTCTCCGAGTACTTCCTGGGTATCCTGGTTTTCTTCAGAAATTGCTATATCTCCGTAACCACCACCGAAGATGTCACGACCCAGCATACCGCCCTCGATATGAACCAGAGTATTGCCAGCTACAGTGCCATAGGCACAGCCGCCATAAATGTTGTACCAAACGTATGGCACGGTATTGCCGTAATAATCGAGTGCAATGGAATTGATGGATGTAGCCGCTGTATTGGCAACGTGAACGATGGTGTTACCGTTGATGCGACCCACCTGTTCATAATGTTCAGCCGCTTCTCTGCGAAGACCCTTGCCGCCACCGAAAACGGAACCGAAGATGTCGCCGCCGATGATATTCACCAGGGTACGATAGTTATCTACTATGTATGATGGATTGATTTCATCATCATAGATGATATCGCCTGTGTCTTTTTTGATGTTGGAATGGCTTATTGGCTTTATGCTATAATCCTGCTTATAATCTTCCGGACCTACATTCGCCATATCTCCACCGCCATAAACCTTACCATAGATTTTGGCATCGTCAGAAATCTCAACTATGGTCTTGCCGATGACACGAGCCACGTTAACGAAGTGGGTGCCATTAGAAGTCTTTGGCGCAACTCCTGCACCGCCGCCGAATACATCGCCATAGATGTTTCCGCCTTTCACAAAAACCTCTGTACGTGAATCTTGGTCTTTATTATTACCAATTTGACCCGTCTTGTTGTCTTTATCTTTGTAAGGGTCACCGAATCCTCCACCATATACACGATGCAGGAAAGTATTTCCATCTACGGTTACCTTGGAACTTCTGGTTACGGTGCCGGCATATCCGCCACCCAATACACCCAGGATGGTGAAGTTGGGAATACCCTTGGAGTTGTCGAAAACTGGGATGGTTGTCTTTGCGGCGTTTCTGCGGCTGTGAGGACGAGCCATCTGCTCGGTATCGTCATCGTCATCCACCTCAGCATCATAGGCGCTATAATCTCCTTCTACATTCACCGTCACTTCAGTATCCTTAACGGTGGTGTGCTCACCATATCCGCCACCGAATACCGAGAAGTGAGGGAAGTTGTTGTTGTTATAGGAATCCTTCCATTCTTCTGTGTTCAGAAGATCGAATGGAGTCATACCCTTCAGCACCTCTACCGTAGCAACACCTTTTACTTTGCAGGCGAGATTACCGCCACCATAGATATTATGAGGGTTCAGAAAATGTGCCACGGCGTTTGCATCGTCTTCTTTGGCCTTTCCGAAGAAGTATTTAGTGTTATTCTTATCTTCTGTTTCCTTTGGATACCAGATGATGAAATCATTCTTTTCTGCATCCCATATCTTATTCCAGATGACATTGATGGAGAAGCTGTCCTTTGGCTTTCCGTCGTCGCCTTCTTCCTGTCCGACCATATCCTGTGCCAGGTTCACGTTGGTATCGCCTGAAATATCGGCAGAAGTGAACTTCGTCTCATCGCTCAGTTCATTTCCCGATTCATCCTTGATATTACCCATACCGCCACCGAATATCTGTCCGGCGAAGTTGGCAGCGAAGATGTTAACGTTGGTGCTGCCATCTACCTGTGCATAGTTTCCGCCGCCATAGATATCGCCATAGATGGAAGGTGCCTGCTGGCTGCTTCCGGTGAAGGTGACGTTGGTATTGCCGATTACCTTTCCCACAGAATCTGGGAGTTGGGTAAAACCATCTGTTGATACCGTGGTTGCATTAGGAGTGGTAAGACGTCTCTTCCTTCCTTTTCCGCCTGCAAAGACAGAGCCGAGGATATTGGCTTTATCGCCGATAATCACGTTGGTGGCATCTTTTCTTATAATCGTGTTGTTTGCATATTTTTTTATGTTTTCTACCACTGCCATATCGCCACCTCCATAGATGTTCTGATAGAAGGTGCCGCCATAGATGGTGACATTGGATTTGCCGTAGATGCGAGCCATCTCCGAGAGAGTAGAGACATCTTTGACTGTATCATACAATCTTGCATCTGCCACACCATATCCGCCTCCGAAAATAGGGCAATGGAAGATTCCGCCATTGATATTGAGAGCTACATTGCCGTAGGTTTGACCGAGGGCAGTATAGTCGCTGGCTTGTCCCTTTCCTTCCTTGGCTCCGTAAGGATTGTTGGAGTAATACCAGTAGGTGCCTCGTCCTCCCGCAAAGATACCGTTCTTGCAATAGAAGGTGCCGCCATTGATGGTAAGAGATACAGCGGCTGTTTCTCCCTCGCTTCCATATACGTTACCACCCGTCTTACTTGGGATAGCACCGGAAGATGTCCACAATCCCGGACTCATATAACCGCTACCTCCGGCATAGATGCCGTCAATCTCCCCATCTGCTGCATTAGAGCCAAAGATGCCATCATTGATGATGATTTGGGTGTTGGTCTTGAGAGGATTTACAGGGGTATAAGTATAATTTCCTGCGTTATAGCAATGGTACTGAACCAGTTTGTCCTTGACCTTGGCCTCTGAGTAAGGACCATAAAGCATCACGTCTTTAGTATCATTCCAGTAAGCGATGCTTTGATCTGGTGTATGGGTCTTGGCATCGTCTTTACCATAACCGATACCATTCATACCACCAGCTCCTGCACCGAAGATACCGCAGAGGATATTTTTTTTCTTGGCGTTGTTATCTGGCAGAATCTTGAAGGTTCCGCCGTTGATGGTGATGGTGCTGTAACCATAGAATGGGTTGTTGATATATACGCTACCTGTATGTCCACGTCCCATACTACCGCCATAAAGTTCGGTAACAACCACGCGGGCATTCTTTTCTTCTATCGTATTGTTTTCTGAATTTTCTGGGTCTAACAGAATATTGGCTCTACCCATATAAGTGTTGCATGGCACCTTGTATGTTTGGTTATTGTAGGAGAATTCAAACTCTGTCTGTGCTCCCAAGGTTCCGTTTACGATACGAGCCACCTTACCACTCTTGACGATGATATCCACATCGGCATACATGGCACCCTCGTGGTTTCCGGCAAGGATGATACCGGCATCATAGTCGTTGGCTCTGTTCTCTTTGGTCTTATCAGACATGGTAACCTTTCTCGGCGTATTGTTCTGGTTGTTCCAAGCTCTGTCGATATCCATGGTGATGGTACATTTGATAGGCAGATTTGGCGTTCCCATCACACCATTCAGCTGATTACCATTGGTGTCTTTGGCGATAGTCTGGCGACCTCCTACACAGATGGCAGAATAGAAGCCCGACTTGATGGTGATGCTGAATCCCTTTTCGCCATGTGGCATGGATTCTTCGAAGGCTTTGATATTCTTTGGGTCGTTCAGCGGATAGAAGCGACCATCGTTGCTGAAACCGCCGAATATCTGCACAGGAGTGGTTACGGCACCATCGATGGTACCATAGTTGATGGCGTTATCTTGGAATCCCTCCATCTTGATGCCTTTACCCATCTCCAGGTTATTGTATTGGCAGAAGATGTTCTTATAGGAGTCTGTTCCTGTGCTGGTATTCTTAAAGGTGATATTCTCAAATCGGGTATCTCCCCAAAGAGGGAGACCGATATCAAGACTGGTAATCTCGATGGAAGCATCATACTTATCATTACCATATTCGCCGGTAATGGTTACATTACGGAAGAGTGGAGAATCCTTCTTGGCATTGTCCCATTTTTCTTTGGTAAGAATATTACCTCCTGTATTATTGTTGGTAATATTGAAACCATTTGTCGTATTATTGGTAACTTCTTTGCTGCTTTCGCCCATCAATACGATGATGTTCTCATCCCATGAACCAGCTTTCGAAAGCTTGCTGTAAGCTCCCCTCCAGGTCTTCATTGGTGTATCTTTCGTGTAGCCGGAATTGTTGTCATTACCATTTGCTGGGTCTAGATAAACCACAGTTGTGGCACTTACCCTGGTATCGAGAAAAGTCTTTTCTTCCGATTTAGATTTAACGGTAACATGACAGCTGAATTTATCGTTATAGGATGCATTGGATGGGCGCTTAAAGCTGGAGGAAGTTTCTGATAGCTCAGTATCGCCATTATACCACTGGTATTTGATATCCAATCCCAAATATTCATTGCTGTATTTCTCTTCAGTATCATTGGTAACAGTCACTGTATAGGTATTTCCGCTGGTTGCAAGAGAGGCATTTACGTGAATCGCCTTGACCAGCACGGCATTTGTGCGTGCACCACCTCCGATGGCATATACATTCTGGTCGTAATCCTGACGAGGCAAGGTGAATGGATTGCTGGTTTCTGTATTCACTTTCTTCCATTCTCCTTTCTCATCAGTAGCATACCAGTCGTATTGCTCTCCTGCTACTTCTCCTGCATCAGTCTTTACGGTAAGCACGTCTGTTGCTGTACGATTGAAAGTCAGATTTACGGAACTGAAAGAGAACGTTTTGGAAGTAGAAGAATACGTCCAGGTTTTCTTTTCCAGTTGATTGTCATTGATGAAATTATTGTTGATATCCGTAAATTCCTTGCCAAAATCGGCTATTTCCTTGATGTTACCATCTGAGTAGGTGTTTGTTCCTACTTCTTGAGTGTAGAACCATGTATTGATGGTTTCACCATATTGGGTCTGGTATGTTTTCTGATAGGTTGGACGATAAAAAGCTACAACGCTACCCGTGCAGCCTGCCTTATTGGTAAACATTTTCTTGCCATGTACATAGAGGTTGGTAGGCATGATGTTCTTCTTGCTTTTACCCCAACTGGTTGCACAACCGATGGCACCGGCAACTGTTACACTTGTCGGTTTCTTAAGCGTGGCATTCTTGTGTATATTGATTTCCGTATCAGAGGAAAGATTGAAGATTCTATAATTCTGATTGTCCAGATATCCGATAATACCGCCAATTCGGCAGACATTGGCTGCTGTGTATTTCTCTTCGTTGTCGGTAATTTTTGATTTTCGGATGATGATGTTGCTCACTTCTGCATAATCAACCAGGTCGCTGGCTACGATACCGATTTTTACCGTACCCGTTCCGGTAGGAAGTTTATCCTTTTGGGTTTCGAGACTTGCATTCTCGATAATCAGGTTGGTGACTGTGGCATAGTTATTCTCGTCTTTTCCCTTCAATCTTGAGAAAAGACCCCACGAAGCTTCTGCTGAACCATTGGTGGTCCAGTATATCTTCATATTGCTGATGGTCTTTCCGTCGCCATCCAATGTTCCTCCAAAGAAACCGGCATTGTCGGTGTTCAAGGTTCCGATAGGCATCCAGATACCTTTGCTTAGGTTGATATTATCTGATAACTGGAAGTATTTGCCGGAATACATGGTTTGGGATTTTCCGTTGGTCACATCTCGTGCCAGTTTAGCCAATTGCAGGTCTGTGCTGATGAGATAAGGGTCTTCTTTCGTACCCTTTCCTTTAAATTTTTCTTCGGAATAGAATTTCACTTTGGTATTGTTCTCGCCGTTGTATTCCTTGCCGTAAACCTTCGGCTCCACATCGTCGAGGCTTACGTTTTGCGTATTATTATCTGCATCGGTATACGATACTTCTATCTTGAGGGTATCCTGACTCAGGTTCAGGGTCAACATTCTGCTGTCTGCTGATACCTTTTTACCATCCGCATCAGTCACTTCCTTCTCATTTTCCTTTTCATCTGCCTTAACCTTAACCGTCCAGGTACACGTTGCGCCCTCCGGAATCTTATCCTGAGGGATGGTAAACGAGATGGTTCCTTCCTTGAAATTGCAAGTTTCCTGAATATCTTTCTTGCTGAGGCTCTGAGCCCATACTGCCTGAATGCTCATCAGCCAGAAGGCGAGGAGCATCATCAGGTTTCGGCGTATGATATTTGTAGAATGTATGATCATTTTTTCCTAAAATTCAGTTAGTCCGTTATTTACTTTATCAGTTAATCTATCAGCAGATATCCCGTGTAGGCATCCTGGTCGCTCATCACGTAGAGATAACGGGGTTGGATAAGGATGCGGATGGAATTGATGGTGGCGGTAGAGCCGGTATTGATATTGCTGAAATTGTCCTTGTTCAGGAGAATGGAGGATGTCACATTCTTTCGGGTGATAGGGGTTTTGCCATCCTGCGTCGTCATCTTCACATCGTAGGTTACGTTGATAGATGGCTGGAAGGAGGCAAGGGGGATGGTGTAGAAGATGTCGCCCCATGGCTGATATTCCGTAGTTGGGATTTCCAGAGACGGAGAGGATTGGTTTTCTGAAGATGATTGGTTTTCTGAAGATGATGTATTTTGATAAGGGATGCTGACGGGAGCATCCTTCGTATAGGTTCTTTTGGCGATATCCTTCCATACTATCTTGCCGGCTGTCCATTTCTTCGTGTTGGTACTGTAGGTGAACGCCCGGGTGATGGTGCCGCTGATAGGAATCTCGCCCGTGATATTCACGCTTTTGATATGAAACTGGCGGATGGCTCCCATCGTAGGGTCGAGTTTGAAGAGAAGTCTGTAGCCAATCAGCGTCTGGTCAAACTTGAACTTCACGGTATGTTCAAACGGGAGTTTTTCTTCCTGATCCGATTTCACCGTTCTATGCTCAGGAAGGGCACAGATGATTGGCGCTTTTTTAGCATCGAAGAGGAAAGGGGAATTGGATGAAGAGGTTGATGATAAAGTTGATGAAGAAGCTGAAGAGCCTGATGGGGCGTAAGGAACGGAGAGGGTATAGGTGTCGGTATTGCTATCGGCATCGGTGCTGATAGTAATGCTGCTTCCTGTTTCCTGCTGATGAGGCATGTAGGCGAAGAAATCGAAATGGCGGGCATCCTGGAAGTCTTCCCATTTCTTCGGTTCGCCATACCCCCAGGCATTCTTATTGCTGTCGTAGCTTACCAGCTGGTTGGTGAAGATGGAAGTTCCGGCATTTCCCTGAATTTTGGTAGCATAGTAATATCCCCATACGCCCATCTGCCCGGGATGTAGGGTAGGGTCGTATTTCTCGTACTCGTTGGCACGGGTTTCTGCATTCTGGCTTTTTGCCTTTTGGTTTTCTACTTTCTGGGTTTCTACGGTGAAGGTGATTTCATCGTACTGGTCAGAATGCTGTACGGGCATATTGCTGCTGTCGCAGGCGCTGAGGCTTGCGAGAATGGCAAACTGGCTGAGGATATATTTCAGTTTCTTCATATATTTCTATTTCTTCGTTTTGTTGAGGAATTGGTTTACCAGTCGCTGGTACCAGTGCCGTTGTTGTCGATATTGGAATTTTGGTTCCATTGCTCCACCTCCACTTCGGCGAAGGTGATGCTGGAAGTGGTTTCCGAAACCTTAAAGATGTAGGTATATTGAAAGCCTGCCTTCCACTGCATGTATTCGCTGCCGACAGTGGCGGTGACTTGTTTTCCTTCTATATTGGCGGAGAGGATATAATTGCCTTGCTGGTATTGGGCGATATCCATGGGTGGCATGAAATACCATTTCCGGCGAATCTCGGTTTGATGGTTCTTGTCGTTTGCTTCCTCGTAAGGGATGGTGAGTTCGAGAATGTCTCGTTTGGTTGTGTCCCACTTTTTTGAAATATCCGTGCTGGTTCCTGAAAGGGGATAAGTGGCAATGATATTTCCTGCAACAGGAGTTTGGTCTACTGCTGATTCTGACCATAGGAAAGTGCCTTTGCCTGTTGGTTTCCATCGTTCATCCCGGAAGGAGATTTCTGTGATGGAAGCAATCTGTTTATCGTTGTATTTGAATTTGAATCTTACCTTGGCGATAAGGGGTACGAAAGTAAGTTTCACCTGTTCTCCGATTTTCGGGGTACAGAGATTCGAGATATAAGGGGTAGAGGTAAGGGTGGCGTTGGAGTTGAATTCGTAAGGGATGGTGATGGAATGCGAATTGGCATCCGTGTTCTTGCTGGCGGTTACGTCGTGGGCAGTAGCAGGAGCATAAGCCCAGAAGCGATATTGAAGGGCGGAATAATCCCAGTATTTGATGGTTTGGTAGAGATTGAGGGAAGCGTTATATGTCCCGATATACTCCCAGTCTTTGGATGAAGTATTCCAATCAACCCGATACCCGTCCATCACGTTTTGGATAGAAGAGTTGGTGCTTCCATTTTCATTTTTGGTCTTGTATCCCCAAACTTTAAAGGAAGTAAAAAGGCTTTCCAATCCCGTTTCACCATCTCCTGCACGAGAACTGGCATCTTGCCACGATCCGCTATTTCCGCCAAAAGAAATCCCCACTTGCTGAGGCTCTGGTATAAACGGGTCGTCCTGCCCCGAAGAGGAGCAGGACAACAGGCATAAAGCCATAAAGAATATGAATATAATGTGTTTAAACATTCATTGAATGATAAATTCTAATTGATATGTTATTGCTGGCCGGCGGTGGTGCTATTTGGCTTCTTAAATTCTTCTTCATCAAAATCGTTAGATTCTGTGAAGTCTTCTACAACCGCATCGAAAGTAATAGGGTAGAGACCAACTGTAGAACCTTCTCCTCCGGTAGTACCATTTGTATTTACCGAAATCTTAAAGATATAGGTGTAAGAATGATTAATCTTCCAATTGATTTTGTCTTTTCCTACAGATACAGTTGCGCCTTTAACATCAATTGTTTCTTTTGAACCATCTGTTGAGGTCAGCTGATAGTCTACCTTGATTTTCATATCATTGTTTGCAGTCTGAGGCAAGAAACATGTAAAAGCTCCACCTTTCTTGTCAAACGTGACGTTATCTTTTGATGTGCCAAGATTATTGTTAAGCAAGTTGCTGCCAAGTTCTAGAATTGTAGCTTGTGATGCAGCACGACCAGTTGTTGGAATTTCTAATTTTGGGGTATTGTCTGTATTATATGATACTATATATTCCGAGCCGTCTAATACCAATGCTGTATTCTCTGCATTGGCTGCGAACTTATCGTTATGTTCTGTTGTCTGATTATCACCAGTATAGAACTTCTTAATTTGTACCGTATATCCTGGAATGGTGGTATACATACCTACACGAACCTTTGCAATGATGTTGCGGAAGGTAAACTGAACAGCCTCCTTATAATTTGATGTGGAAATAGTCTTTTTATCGGAAAAAAACAGTTTATCTACATCTGCATCATTATTTAATGTGATTTTGTAGGTATCATTCTCCTTCTTTACCTTGATTTTAGGAGATTCGCCAGTTAAATCAGCAGAAGGTGCAGAGAATGCTGTAAAGGTGTAGCTGCTTGCGCTATAGTCCCAGAACTTAAGACCCTGTTCGGTTTTATAGGCATTTTCAACGGCTGTTGTATAGTTATAAGTGGTATTTCCATCACCTGCATCGTTAGAGTTGTTCAAACCAGAATACTGCCAGGCTTTTGTAGTCGGAGTAGTTCCTGTTTGGTCTGTATATTTTACCAAATAGTTATTGTAAACCAATTTGTCTGTGTCGCTAATTTTCTTGGTTCCATATACCCAAAAACGACTGCCAAGGGCTGAAGCTGCATCTGCGTTCTCCTTATTCGCACGACTCATTTTTCCCGCCTCACCACTGAAGCTAATCTCCTTACCATTTACGGCACTAGGGTTGTTTCCTGGAACTTCGCCAAGGAAATCATCATTTGCGCAGCTGGCTAATGCCAAGGCTGCAATCGCTGAAACAAAATAATATTTCTTCATATTCATGTAATTTTTTTTATTTTTATATTCTCGTATAATTAATATTTTCGTATTATATCCTGAAAAGCTTGTTACGCTTCATTACTACATATCAAACTCATTCCTACATATCAAACTCCCATTGCTTCTCCTCGAAATCCTTTACCACGGCATCGAAGCCGGAACCGCCGGGGCGGTTGGGTACTGGAATCGTGTCCATATCGAGGTCGATGGTGATGACTCCGCCACGGAACAGCTTTCTTACCTGGTCGGTTACGTCAAAGACAAACGTTGAATCCTTGCCGTTGTTGAACTGCATCGACAGGTCGAAATAATGACGGTTGTTCAGGTCGGCTGTGCCCACCTGCTTGAGCGACTCCTTGTATGCTCGGGTGTCGAGACGGCTCGGATTGACTTTCGGGATGCCGAAGGTGAGAAGCTTGCCTCCGATGATATCTACCTGGGTGCCATCCTGGAGCGCTATGTCCTTTTTCATTCGCATGCTGAAGTTCACCGTAATGGCATCGGAACCCGTCACGCCCGTGTTGAGCGTTACCGAACGAGCCATGCCGCTGAGGTTGGCGTTGCCGTCGATGGAGGTGATGATGCGACCATTGCGGTTGTTGTGGCGCAATATCACCTGCACCAGGTAGATGTATGTCATGGGTTGCAGCTTCATGTCCAGCTTCTTCACCCACACGTTGCGGTCGGCATCGAAGTTAAATCCGTCGAGGTTCTTGTTGATCTCGATGGCACTCTCGTATCCGGCAAACAGTTCCTCTGGCTGATAGAAGGAGTGAGAGAAGCGGGTGCTGTAATGGGGAGCTGACATCATTGTCTCACCTGTGTTGGCAGTCACCTCGTCGTAGGAGGTGGATTCGTCGATGCGAATGCTCTGTATGCCGTCGGGTGGATCGATGTAGTTCCATGCCAGAATGTCCCAGTAGCCATAGTCGTAGTTGGCCGTGAGGTCTTTGCCTGTGATGGTATGCTTGTAGGGAGCGTCGTGTGGACCGTTGGGCGTGAAGCCCGTGTAGTAGCGGCGAATCTCAAAGGCATCAGGCTCTGTATAGCCCAACTTGCCGAAGAGTTCCACGTCGGTGGCATCCCAGTTGTATTTCCATTCTGCCTTCCAGTCGTACGTTACGTCGTACTCGAGCTGGTAGTTCCAGATGGCCTGTAGCTCCACGTCGATGTTGGGCAGGTCCATGGTGGCATCCTTGCCGTCCTCGTGCAGATAGAGCATCGGGTCGCGCTGGCAACTGATCATTGCCACACAGCAGAGTACTAAGAACAATTGTAAGTGTCGCATCGTCTTATTTCCTTTCCTTGTGTCGGTAAATCAGGTCGTAGCTCAGCGTGATTTCCACCCTGGTAGGACCTATCCACGAATAGCTATGCTGGCGTTTCTTGAAATCCTTGGCATTGCCATACCACTTGTAGTAGTAGCGGTTGGCGTCGGTGTCGGGATCCACGGGGCATCGCCACTGGTAGGGGTCGTAGAGCGTATGCAGATAGCCAAGCTGCAGGCCGAACTCCAGTCGCCAGTGCTCTTTCTGGTCTATCGGCATCACATATCCTACTCCCATTCCGGCTCCCCATCCTTCTCCTTCCCATCCCCTCTTTTCAGAGAAGCATATATTATATAGGTACGCGTGCGCGTAGGCACTGAAGAAGAATCCCTTGAAAGCCGCCCCTTCTCCCGGTTTCCGCTCTTCGATGTCGCCCCGGCGCAGATAGTAGCGGGTGTGAACCTGGTAGTTGCGCAGCTGAAAGTACTTGTGCTTGCTGTAGTGTTTCCACCAGGGACCGTCGAAACTGGCTCCGTAGGTGAAATGACCACGAAGCGGATAGAACTCTATCGCCACGTTGGGGATGGGACAGAAGCGGTTGTATCCCGGCATGTAAGCCAGGTCGAAGAGCAGATTGGTCTTTACGCTCATCAGCTCGCGGCGTTCATCGCCTTCCGTCTCTTCCTTTTCTATCTTTTCTATCTCAATCTCTTCCTTTTCTGTATGGAGGAGCGAGTCCTTCTGCACGGTTTCCGCTTCCGAAGGCTGAGGCTTGATGCTTTCCTGGGAATTTGCGGCAGCGGTGAGATTCCGGTTGATAGCCATGATTCTTACGGATCGCAGGCTTGGGAAATAGTTGTGATAGAGGTGCTGCCACAGCTTTCCCCTGTCTTGCCTTATCATCGCCTCCTTGAGCAGTATCACGTCGGCAGCATATTGGTTCATCAGCGAATCCACCACCGGGAGGTAATCATCCTTCCTGAGTTTCATCAGAGACCGCATCAGGGGGAAATCCATCGGTGCCACATCGTAGCGGATGAGATTCGTGTTGATGCCATAGCTGCTGAGTAAAGCATTCATGGAAGCCTTGCGCGCGTTGGCGAGTTGAGTATTGATATGGAGGGAACCTTCTGGAGATGCTGAGGCGCGACCGATGATGATGCCGCTGTCGCCCAATGCCTTCAATTTAGGAATGAGATTGTTGGTAATCCATTTCCTGTCCTGCTGCTCAATGTCTTTTTTTCCGACAACAAACGGGATGATAGGGCGCGAGTCGTGAATGAATGCAGAATCGGTGGTAGACACCTGCGCTGCCGCATTCATACTGAAGCCGAATATCATGGAAAGTAATGTTCTCGTATATCGCATATCGCACGTTTAGACAATTTTATAGTCGATGAATTTTATCTATAGCATTTGAATCAATACCAATCTTTAGTCGATGAATTCCAGGAAGGCGCTAGGTAGATAGGCTGTGGCGATGGTGGCGATGTCGTCGATGATGACGGCCACTCGCTGCTGCCCGTGATATCGTGCCACTCTTCCTTCCACACCCTTGAACTTGCCGTCTATCACCCTTACCCGCTGCCCGCTCTTGAACTTCTGCTCGTTTTCCGGTACCAGCAGCACATCGTTGGCTTCTGATTCACAGATGATTCGGAGACTCTCTATCTGATAGTCGGGCACGATGAGCGGTGTCTTCTGGATTTTGGAACCCTGATGGAAGTGGCGGTAGTAGAAGCGGAGAAAAGGAAGATTCACGTTGTCGTAGACAAACTGTTTCAGTTCCTCCTCCGTGCCGTGGGCGAAGAAGATGTTGGGCAGTCGTGATTCCACGACCACTCTGCGTTCGCCTTTCACTTCCTTGGTTACGTGAAGGGTAGGGCAGAAAGCCTTTACGCCCTTGCTCACCAGATAGTCGTATGCCTTCTTCTCTCTTCCGTAGGTGGTTCTGAGTGCATACCAATGAGCCTCTGGATGCTTGTTTTCCGGTTTTCGATTAGTTTCCGAAAGGGCATAATGGGTGGACACCCCTACTTGCTGATTCTCCTCTTTCTGAGAAGTCTCTGTTTCGGGGGTGGCACTGGAGGTAAGTCCAGTGCTAGGAGATTTTTCCTGATCTCCTAAGGAATGTGCATCAGATGATGTACATATTTCTACTTTCATATTCTATTTTAACTTATTCTAGTCAGAACCCAGTTAATTGAATTTGATTCTGCTTTTTTCTTTTCTACTTTCAGCAGACTGCAGAAATCATGCTGCAAAGATAGTGTTTTTTAGCTTAACTACTTTCTATTTTTCTGAAATAATTTCAAAGAAAAGATAATTTTAACTATTCCGCTATTTTATAGTTTTGCATGCGGAAGTCTGAAATATGCGTTTTACGTTTGTTTGCTGCGTTTTATGTGTAGATTCTAACTTAAAAGTGTACCACCCCTAATAATCAAAAAGTATACCACC
>ERZ1031095.104-NODE-104-length-25620-cov-8.886564_pt1 | contig 25620 bp, 18 predicted proteins | sample MGYA00517108_ERZ1031095 | MGnify/ENA primary metagenome ERZ1031095 (study PRJEB33719, sample SAMN04261275) | wastewater metagenome | biome: rural village; feature: human; material: feces | host: Homo sapiens | place: El Salvador | collected 2013-01-07 ... | reverse complement strand
ACCGTTTCGTAAGGTTCGCTCCGATGTTTATTTGGTGTTTCTTCGCTATGTTGATCGGAATTATCTTTATGACTTTCTGATTGGTGACATCAGCCATCGACACTTCCTGTATTTCGTTTCGTATAAGCGAGTATTCTGCATAAATGTTCAGAGCATTGCCGTATAATGCGCTTAATGAGATGTTGTTAAAATAAACTGGTTTCAGTTTCGGGTTGCCGATTCTGTAGCTATACTTGTCGTAATATGTAGTGATAGGGTTTAGTTGTTGATATGAAGGAAGGTTCATCTTCCTGTCGTATGCTAATGAGAGATTCCATTTTTGACACAGCTTTACATCCAAAGATACAAAAGGGAAAAAGCTGTTTATTCGTTTTGTTTGTTCAGCATTCTCTTTTGTATCCATGTACTTCAGCCAAACCGATTCGTATCTGACACCTGCTTGAAAACCAAATCTATTCAGTTGTTTTTTCAAGTTGGCGTAGTATGCAATCTGTTGTTCTTTATGCTCTCCCTCGTTGTCTGTCATGTTCATGGCTTCCGAACCATGGGAAGATGTGTTATTCTTCAGATTCAAATAGTCAAGACCCAAATTTCCATCTAAAGAGCATCCAAGTTTAACCGAATAGTTCAGCTGCGCCAAATAAACGTTATAACGTCCGTTGTATTCTATGTTGAACTTATTGGTTCTTTGCTTGTCGGTATCTTTAACAGCTTGATTGTCATCTGAAGATTTGTGTATGTAGTCAAGATTGAGTTCTAAACGACTGTCTTTCCATAGCGGAAGGTTGTAGAAGAGGTTCAACCGGTTGTTCCTTTCATTGTAGTTTGAGGTTGTTTCGGTAAACACCTGTTCATACAAATCTGATTCATACAAATCAGTGCAACTGTTGTTTGTAGGTTTATTGCCTGCATAATAGAAATTGTCGAATAGCTGCAAGTAGTGGTTGTCGCTGAACTCATATTTAAGTCCAAGCGAAGCGTCAAAGCCTTTTCGTCTGTTCCGTACCGACTGCTGGCTAATGTACTGTGCATTATTCGCTATATTCTGTGTCTCCGCAGTATAATGATTCAAGTCGTTACGAAAATTCATGGCGACTCCACCGTCAAGCGTTATTTTATTTGAACCGAGACAGAAGTTTACGTTTTCTGTATTTGAGACCTTTCTACCCACTTTTGTCCTTTGGCTTATTTCCACTGCATTGCTGTTTCTTTTCTTTGTGGAAATTCGCAAGACCGATTTGTATTTGCTGTCATATCTCACGCCGGCATTTTTCTCGATAGCAACAGTTTTAATCGAGTTGACACTTAGGTTTTCTACTTCTGAAAATGAAGACACTGCACGATTGTCTATCAAAATGAGCACATTGTCTTTACCAATAAGTTTTATGCCAGAATTGTCAACCACGATTCCTGGTATGTATGCTAAAACGTCGATAGCCGAAACCATATCTGCAAGCGGAGTGCCCTCAACTTTCATTACCAATGAATTGTTTGTTCTCTTCCATATTCTATGAGAAGCAGTAACTGTTACTTCGTTCAAGAATTTCTCATTAAGTGGAAGGTCTATCTGTAAGCTGACAGGTTGGTCTGAAGAAACATTAAACGAGACTCTCTGTCTTTCATATCCTACGCACGAAACTTCCAGAAAGTAACTTCCTGAATCCATCTTGTCTATCGCGAAGAAACCAGATTTATCAGTAGTGGCTCCTGAAACAAAAGCAGAATCCACCACGTTTCTTACCACAACATTACAATTCTCAATCGGACAATTGTCATGTTGTACTTCTCCATAAACCTGCTGTCCGTAAGAACTCTGTACGTACAAAAAGGCAAGGACTGAAATGCATACAAGCCGCATCTTCCTATTTAATATAGAGTAGGCGATTCTGAAAGAACAGGAACTCATATTTTAAAACATTAGTGTCCCGTAAAATAGGACGAGTTTAATAATGAATCAACACCTTTGGTATTTTTCCTGTCGCAAAAATAGATAATAAAAATGATTGTTACAAGTCTGGAGTTAAATTTGTTTAGTATGATAGGCGCTTTTCTGTAGTAATAGTTTGAAATGGCGCTTGCGCTCTTGCAGATTATATATAAAAAAGCTGGCACTCCGCTGCCTCTTGCAGCGAAAGCACCAGCTTTCTATGTTGTGAATGCTATGTAAGAAACTCTACTTCTTGTTCTCTCGGTAGTATTTCAGTCCGCCCTTCACGTTCTGTATGAGGGCTTTCGACGAATAGGTGGCACCGCTCACGCCGTCCACCTTCATCTGCTCCGCTTCGTCGACACTCTTGCCCACGAACTTCTTCAGCAGCGTCTCCGCCTGTGCGAACACCGAGGGCGTGTCCTGGTTGGGCAGTGCCACTATCTTCTGCACCTTGCCGTTGCGGATGTATATCTTCACCGGCGTCTTGCCCTGGAAACCGCGCGCCTTCACTATCGACGTGGTGTTGACTACGGCGGCGCCCTTCTCGTACTTTATGGCATTCTTGCTGACGCAGAAGCTCATAAGGAGGAATGAACTGAGAGCGATGATTAATGTTCTTTGCTTCATAATATATTAGTTATTTCTTGTCGTACGCATGCAGCGGATAGTCGGTGGTGTAGTGCAGTCCGCGACACTCCTTGCGCTCGATAGCCTGTCGTGTGATGAGGTAGCCCACGTTAATCATGTTGCGCAGCTCGCAGATGTCGCGGCTCGCCTTTACGCGCTTGAAGAGCTCCTCGGTCTCCTCGTAGAGCAAGTCGAGGCGGTCCCACGCACGCTTCAGGCGCAGGTCGGAGCGCACGATGCCCACGTAGTTGGACATTATCTCGCCCACCTCCTTCACGCTCTGCGTGATGAGCACCTTCTCCTCGTTGGTCATCGTGCCCTCGTCGTTCCACTCCGGCACCTTCTCGTTGAAGTCGTACTCGTCTACGTGCTCCAGCGAGTGCTTTGCGGCAGCGTCGGCGTACACCACAGCCTCGATGAGCGAGTTGCTCGCCAGGCGGTTGCCACCATGCAGACCCGTGCAAGAGCACTCGCCGATGGCGTACAGGCGCTCTATCGACGACTGTCCGTTGAGGTCTACCTTTATGCCGCCGCACATGTAGTGGGCAGCCGGGCGAACGGGGATATAGTCGGTAGTGATGTCGATGCCTATCGACTTGCACTTGAGGTAGATGTTCGGGAAGTGCTTCTTTGTCTCGGCAGGGTCCTTATGCGTAACGTCGAGGCAAACGTGGTCGATGCCGTGTATCTTCATCTCCTTGTCGATGGCACGCGCCACGATGTCGCGCGGAGCTAAAGAGAGGCGCTCATCGTACTTCTCCATGAACGACTCGCCGTTCGGCAGGCGCAGTATGCCGCCGTAGCCACGCATCGCCTCAGTGATGAGGAACGCAGGGTGAGTCTCGCCCGGGTGGTAGAGCGCCGTCGGGTGGAACTGCACGAACTCCATGTCCTTCACCGTGCCCTTAGCACGATATACCATCGCCTCGCCGTCGCCCGTAGCTATGATGGGGTTGGTAGTGGTCTGGTAGACGGCGCCACAGCCACCCGTACACATCAGCGTCACCTTGCTAAGATACGTGTCCACCTTCTGCGTCTCGGGGTTGAGCACGTACGCACCGTAGCAATTAATATAAGGTGTGCGGCGTGTGACGCGCGCGCCGAGGTGGTGCTGCGTGATTATCTCCACGGCGAAGTGGTTCTCCTTAACGTCGATGTCGGGGCATGCACGCACAGCCGCCATCAGGCCGCGCTGTATCTCGGCGCCCGTGTCGTCGGCGTGGTGCAGGATGCGGAACTCGGAGTGTCCGCCCTCGCGATGCAGGTCGAACTCGCCGTTCTCCTTGCGGTCGAAGTTGACGCCCCACTTCACGAGCTCGGCAATCTGCTCCGGCGCATTGCGCACCACTTGCTCTACGGCACGACGGTCGCTGATGAAGTCGCCCGCTATCATCGTGTCTTCTATATGCTTGTCGAAATTGTCGACTGCAAGATTAGTCACTGAGGCAACGCCTCCCTGGGCAAACGAAGTGTTTGCCTCGTCAAGCGAAGTCTTGCAAATCATGCACACCTTTCCCTTGTGTGCGCGAGCTACCTTCAAAGCGTAGCTCATGCCGGCAACTCCGGCACCAATAATCAGAAAGTCGTATTTAAAAACCATCTTTTCGGTATTTATTCTTAGACGATGCAAATTTAGAGAAAAAAAAGAAGACACCGCAAGTTTGTCTACCTTTTTTTGCATGGAAGAAAAAAAACGACATTAATTTTTGCTCATATTAATAAAATGTATAACTTTGCAACCACCTATTCGAACACATTGTTTCTGTAATCAGACACATATTGTCGGTATGTTGTAACCTTTTTTATTATTTCAAGCAAGTTATAACCTTTAATTTTTTAGCAATATGAAGAAAATCAAATCAGCAATGCTTATCCTGATGGTAGCCATTGGCTTCGCATCATTCGTATCATGTGGTAATAACAAGAACGCACAGCCCAACGACGCAAAGGCAGTAGCCGAGGCGCTCGAGGACAAGGAAGTAGAGGAGATGTCGTCGCTTATCAACTCCGTTTCGCTCTGCCTCGACTCTATCCAGGTGCAGGAGAACATGATCTTCAACAACCCTGAAGGTACAACAGACAAGCAGCACATGCTCGCACAGCTGCGTGCATTCAAGGACCTGCTCGCACGCAAGCAGCAGCAGATAGCCGACCTCACAGCAAAGAGCGAGGCACAGAACAAGAAGTCGAAGAAGACCATCGCCAGCCTCAACAAGATGGTAGACTATCTCAACGCACAGCTCGCCGAGAAGAGCGCAAGAATAGAAGAACTCGAGAAACTCGTAGAGACAAAGGACGTGAAGATAAACGAGCTGAACCTCAACCTCAGCACCGTGACAACCGAGAAGGAAGGCCTCAAGGAGCAGAACGCACAGCAGGACAAGGAGCTCAACACACGCTACTATGTAGCTGCTTCGAAGAAGGAGCTCAGCGAGAAGGGCCTGCTCAAGGGCGGTTTCCTCAAGAAGAAGAAGGTAAACAACGCTGCTCTCGACAAGGGCCTCTTCAAGAGCGTAGACATGCGCCACTTCAAGACTCTGAAGCTCGACTCGAAGAAGGCGAAGGTGGTTTCGGGCAACCCGGAGGGCAGCTACACCATCGAGCATAACGCCGACGGCACATCTACACTCACCATCGTAGACCCAGCCAAGTTCTGGAACGCATCTCCGTACCTCGTTATCCAGCTGTAAAGCAACGATACTATTGTTAGCCTTGTGTGAAAGCAATCAGGCATAGCATATAAAAATAAAAAAAGTCCGTTCAGCATTGCTGAGCGGACTTTTTCTATATATCTCTGAGGAAAAATGATCAGTGTGAACTGTCAGATAAGCAGCTCTGGCTGGAAGATAGGCTGGAAGATAACTCGTTCTCAGACTTATCTTCCAGCCCTTACTATGCTTATAACATGAGAGTTGCGGCGTTTCTGGAAGATATGGAAGATTTTTTCGCTTACTCGATTCTTTTAGCAGTTAATAGAGTTTCCATATCCCAGCGTTGTCTTATTTCTTTCCCTTTGTAGCCACTACGAAGTAGCCGATGATGCCAGCCATGGCGATGCCGCCGATGCCGATGCTCTTGCCGTAGTATTTGAAGATCTGCTCTGGTGACATAGCACCGACGGTCTGCGTAATCTCGGGGTTCCAGATGTTGAGCACCTGGTCGTGGAAGAGCATGGACATGCCCGGCACGATGAGCCACCACACGGCGAACGAGCCGAGACAGATGATGAAGGCGTACTTCAAGCCGATGATGTAGCCCAAGCCCAGCACGGCAGCGCCGGTGTTCACCTTGAACACGAGCTTAGCCTTGTCGGCAGCCACGGCGCCCCATTCTACGACGCGCGATGTGAAGCACTCGTTCCACCAGTAGACGGTAGCCACGATGAAGTCGTACAGACCGCCGATGAGGCCGGCGATGAGCAGCGGCTTAGCCTGCGAGCCACCCTTGGCTCCGCTCACGAGCACCTGCGTGGTGGCTGTTGCTTCGGGGAAGGGATACTTGCCGTGCATGTCCTTCACGAAGTATTTGCGGAACGGAATCATGAACAGGATGCCGAGGATGCCGCCGAGCAGCGACGACATGAACACCTTGACGAACGAGACACTCATCTCCGGATACTTTGCCTGCAGGATGTAGATGGCGGGCAGCGTGAAGATGGCTCCGGCTACGATGGTGCCCGAGCAGGCACCGATGCTCTGGATGATTACGTTCTCGCCCAGCGGGTTCTTGCGCTTGGCGAGTGTAGATGCGCCTACGGCGATGATGGCGATAGGGATGGCTGCCTCGAACACCTGGCCCACCTTCAGTCCGAGATAGGCTGCTGCGGCTGAGAAGAGCATCGCCATGATGATGCCCCAGGTCACCGACCATAGGTTTACTTCGGGATAACTCCTGCCCGGTTCCATCACGGGCTTGTACTCTTCGCCCGGCTTCAACTCGGTGAAGGCGTTGTCGGGCAACTGAATCTGGTCTTTTTCGTTGTTTTCCATATTGTTGAGTTTTAAGTTATGTTGTCATGTTGAGATGTTGAGATTTGATATATATTAACCCTACAAAGTTAGTTTAAAATTGGTGAAAAACACATCGCCATGTACATAATTATTTGAAAAACACTGAAAAATGAAAATTAAATCAGTAAATTTGCAACCGATTTAAATCTAAATTGCATTTTTATTTTATTACATCCAAATCTTATATGAGAAAGACTTTACTATCGTTGTGCATAGCTATGGCTTCGCTCTCTGTGTTTGCTGCTCCGGCAAGAAAGGGTTCGACGGTCATCAAGCTGGTCAATGGAACCGAACTGAAGGCTTCGCTTCAGGGCGACGAGTTCCTGCACTATTATCTCGCCGAGGACGGCAAGTGCTACAAACAGAACGCCGACGGGCTTTATGAACTTATGGACGTGCCTGCGGCTCGCGAGAATGCGCGCATGAAGCGTGCTCAGATTAACAAGAACATGGGCGTAAAGCGTCAGCGCATGATGAAGGCTGACGAGAAGAAGGGCTACTTCGGACAGAAGAAAGGTCTTATCATGCTCGTGCAGTTCCCCGACCGCTCGTTCCAAAGCGCACACGACAAGAATTTCTACGAGAATTTCGCTAATAAAGAGAACTATACCGATGGCTCTTTCAAGGGCTCCGTACGCGACTACTACCACGCACAGAGCGGAGGACAGTTTGAACTTACGTTCGACGTTATCGGTCCGCTCACAGCTCCGAAGGAGTCGACATATTACGGTGAGAACTATCCTGGCGGCGGCTCAGACAAGCATGTTGGCGAGCTCGTGGCATGGGCGCTCGAGCAGTGCAAGGGCAAGGTAGACTTCACCGAGTACGACTGGGACAAGGACGGATATGTCGACCAGGTGTTCCTTCTCTACGCAGGTCGTGGCGAGAACTACGAGGGCGCAGCCTCTACCAACATCTGGCCTCACATGTTCTACCTCCAGCACAGCGACTACGGCAAGGTGTTCGACACCGGTCAGGGCGTATACGTGAACACTTACGCCTGCAGCTGCGAGCTTAACCCCGACAAGGGCTGCGACGGTATAGGCACAGTCTGCCACGAGTTCTCTCACTGTCTCGGCTTTGCCGACATGTACGACACCACCTACTCTGGCGGCTACGGCATGGACGACTGGGATCTGCTCCACTCCGGCTGCTACAACGGCAACGGCTTCTGCCCGGCTGGCTTCACTGGCTACGAGAAGTGGGTGGCTGGCTGGATAGAGCCTATCGAGCTTACGAAGGACAAGATTGTGTCTGCCATGAAACCGCTCAGCGAGGGTGGCGAGACATACATCATGTACAACGAGAACTATCGCGACGAGTATTATATCATCGACAACCGTCAGAAGACAAAGTGGGACGCATCGCTGCCTGGTCAGGGCTTGCTCGTAACACACGTAGACTATCTGAAGTCGGCTTGGGACAACAACAACGTGAACGACGACCCTACCCACCAGCGCATGACGGTGGTTCACGCAGACAATATGGCTGCCGCACACAAGGCTGCCTACGATACATATCCGTACATGGTGAACGGCGTTGTGAAGAACGACAGTCTTACCGACACCTCGAAGCCTGCCGCTACGCTCTTCAACGCCAACATCGACGGTTCGAAGCTCATGGGCAAGGCGCTGCTCGACATCAAGCAGAACGACGACAAGACCGTAGCTTTCCGCTTCCGCAGTCTGCCGGGCATGAACATCGACATCACTCCGGGTGCCGAACTCTTCTACGAGAGCTTCGACAGCAACACTGGCAAGGGCGGCAACGACGGCGTTTGGACAGCTACTTCCACCAGCGCATTGAAGACCGATGTTTCGGGTTGGGTTTACAACAAGGGCTATGCCGCCAACAAGTGCGCACGCTTCGGCTCAAAGGCTGTGCCGGGTGAGGCTTCTACTCCGACGTTCAACGTGCCGTGCAAGGTGCGCCTCACCTTCAAGGCGGCTCCGTATAAGGGCGACGACAACACCGTTGACGTTTACTTCGGCAACACGATGCTCGAGCGCTTCTTCATGGAGGAGGGCAAGTGGAACGACTTCAGCGTAGAGTTTGAGGGCAACGGCTACGACCGCATCTACTTCAACGGCGGACAGCGCTTCTTCCTCGACGAGGTGAAGGTGTGCGTGGTTGGCGAGACAGGCATCGAGGATGTGAAGGTAGACGTGCAGACCAACGACGGACGCATCTACACCGTAGACGGACGCTACGTAGGCAACAGCTTCAACGCTCTCGGCAGAGGCATCTACATCCAGAACGGCAAGAAATATGTTAAGTAACTGTATGTGCGAAGCGACGCACTGCAAGTGAAACATCATTATACGTAAAAACAAGAAAAGGGGATATGGCAAAACGCCATATCCCCTTTTGTTTATATTATCAATCAATGTGAAGTGTCATCAATCAATGTGAAGTGTCACCAATCAAATGTGCAGATACTGTTTCACGTAATCGGCAACAGCTTCCTTCAGTCCCTTTGCATCTATAATCTCCACGTATTGGGCGTGGCTCAGATAGAACACCATGAGCGGGTAGAGGTTGTATGTGAAAGTCTCTAACATCCACGTGTCGCTGCCGTCTTGTCTGATGTAGCGCGATATTCCTGGATAATACTCCTTAAGAGCAGTCACAGCCTGCAGTTTCAGGCGGAGTCTGACGTCAATCTTCTTCTCGCCCGACATGTGGAACGGGTCGATGCTCAGTAGCTTGTGCTTCTCCTTGAACTTCCACGGTTCGTCGGTCATCACTATCTTTTCGGCGCGCGAGATGCGGAATATCTTCACCTTGTCCTGTTCAGCCTCATAGCAATGAACATACTCGTTGTCGTCGATATGGAACGGTTCTACGATGCGGTTCTTGATAGTGCCGCTGTTTATCGACTTGTATCCCATAAACCGCACTCTGCGCTTCTTCTGTATAGCGTCCTTCAGAATGATTATCTTGTCGTCGCTCTTGCGCAGAGCCTCCTGTCGGCGTCGGCGTATGTCCTCGATTGTCGACTCGTCTGTTATCTGCGCCGACGAGTTGTTCTTTCTGAGATATGTTGTTCCGTCTTTCAGATAGACCACGTCGTACGGATACGGCTCCACGACGATGCTCACCACGTTGTGCTCGTTGATAGGTTTCAGCGTCACGTATTTCCAGTACGTTTCGCCGAACCACTCCTCGCCCTGTCGGTTGATTTGTATCATATAAGCATCGAGAGTGGGGCTCATCCCGAATTTACGTGCAAGCGTGTCGAGGTCGTTCTTCAAGCCGACAGGTATGCCCTTGTCGTCAACGCCCAGATAGAGTACGCCGCCGCGATTGTTCATCATGGCGCAGATGCCGCGGAAGATGTTGTACGACTGCAGCTGCACCTTGGCGTTTGTTGGCGCTTCGAAGAACGAAGTCTTGAACTCCTTCATATCGTCTTCCTCGCCGAAGATGCCCTCCAGCTCGTTAGATAGTTCGAGCGTAGAGTCGCCGTCGGTCACAACCGACAGCTGGTTGAGTATCTGTTTCTTTATGCCTCTGAGCGTCTTGTTCTCAAGAATGCCGCACAGGCGGTTGTACGACTGCACGAGCGAGGCTGTCTTGCTCAGCGTCTCGTTTTCGTTCTCGATGTACGGGTCGAGAATGCCGCTTGTGGCGTCGTATCCCTTGGCAAAGCACGAGAGAATCTTCAGGATGTCGGCACCGTTTGTTACGGTCTCCTCGTCCTTCAGGTCTTCGGGCGTGTCGATGACGGCGATGGTGTTCCACTCGTCGCTGTCAGCCTTGGCGAAGAGTATGAGCGTCTTGATATACTTGGCTATGTAGTTGCAGTATTTCTCGTCCTTCTCGCTCTCAATCAGTGTGCACAGTATGCGTATTACGCTGAGTATGCGGTAGCGCAGCATAGGGTTAGCCTCATGACTCTGCAATACGTTCAGCGTGTTGAGGTATTCTTTTACGAACTCCGGCTGAATCGCCTCCTGCTCCTCCTTCTTTTCGGTTATAGATATATGAGAGAGCGAGTCGATGAAGCGTCTGAGCATTCTCGGGCACACGTCGTCTCGCGAGATGTCTGTTTTCTCTACCTGGTAGTCAACGATGTTACCATAAAGACAGCCTTTGAATTCGCCGTAAGTGTTGCATTTCTCAATCTCAATGTATGCACTACGGTCGTTGTCGTCAAGTTTTTCATCCTCCTCTTCGGTCAGGTTGAGATAGACCATGAAGCCCTCGTCGGTCCAGAACTCGCGCAGCTTCAGAACGCCGCTCACCGCTTTGTGGTTATGAGCGTCGAAGCAATCGCCGGGCTGTGCGTTGTCTTCTATATATTCAACAAACAGGTCGGTAAGGCTGAACGTGCTGTTCGCCGGGTTGACTTTTGCGTTGAAGCGGTCGCCCACATTCAGCACCTTCGCCCACACCTCGGGGCGGTATATCTTAGAGAAAATCTTCAGATTCTGCTCGAACACCAGCTGACCCTCAATCTGAGCATAGCTCGGGTCGATGGTCTTCACCGCAATGCGCAGCGGTGTCACCTCCGTCACCTCCACAGGCACGAGTTCGCCCTCGGTATAATTCAGAAGTCGCTTTGCGCTGGCCTCCTTCTTGCAGCCTTTCATAGCCTGCAGAATGTCGTCTACGAACTCCTCTATAGCCTCCACGTCGTCTTTCTTCGACTCCTTCAGCTGCAGGTCTTGCGTATAACTCACATCGAAGCCGTACTCGGGCAGCAGATGGGTAGTCGATTTCTGCATGTACTTCTTCTCGTGTACGTCCTTATTGTAGGTGGCAAGCATTATCTCAGCGTTCTTCACGGCTATCAGGCCCTTGCCCTCGTAGCAAGCCTCCGACTCGGTAGCGAACTTCATCTTGAGGAAGTTGCTAACGAACATATCGAGCGAGAAACCTATGAGGTCGTTCCACGAGAAAGTGAGCACGTTGGGCATGTCGTGCGTCATCAGTCGCATAGCCATGTCGATAAGCTCGGGCACACTTCTATAGGCGAAGGTGCTGCGGTTAAGAGCCGTGGTGGTGTTCTGCATGCAGAGGCACACCAGGTTGTTGATCATCGTGAGCAGCACCAGCTTGCGTTCCTGCATTGTGGCGTCCTTCACCGCCAGCAGCCATGCGCCGCAGAGCCTTGTGTTGAATGTGAGCACCTCCTGCGCCTTGTCCTGTCTGTACATGGGCGCACCGGTTCGTGCTTCGACAAGAAGGGCTACACGCTCCTTCAGCAGTCGCAGCGACTCGGTGTACAGCGTATCGTAGGCATTGCCCGACGACTTGAGGTAGTTGAGAAAGTCCTCAAAGTATTCGTCTATATGTGTGGGTTTAGGTTTGAGCCAAATAGTTCCGTTTTCCATTTTTGCATGTTGAATATATTCCACGAACAAAGGTATAGTTTTTTAGCGAAACACACAAATTAATTATACTATTAGGTATAAAACAAAGCGAGGTAACAGCATTACCGCGTAGCGAAAATACTGTTACCTCACTTCTGTAATATCGTTACCGCACCTTGGTAATATGCTTACCAGGTGTCGGTAACAAGCGATTTAGTTGCGGAAAACCAATCCGTTGCTGTCGGCGTCGATCGTAATCGGCTTCTCACGCGACACTTCGTCCGAAAGAATCTTCTTCGAAAGGTCGTTGAGCACGCAGCGCTGTATGGCGCGCTTTACCGGACGTGCGCCGAACTCCGGGTCGAAGCCCTCGTCGGCGAGGTAGCCGATGGCAGCCGGCGTGACGTTGAGCGTGAAGCCCTGCGGCTCCAGCATCTTCTTCACGGCGTTCATCTGCAGCGTAACAACCTGCGCAATCTCCTCCTTCGTGAGCGGCAGGAACATGATGGTCTCATCGATACGGTTGAGGAACTCGGGGCGTATGGTCTTCTTCAGCATCTCCATCACCTTCTCCTTGGTGTCGCCTATGACATGGTCGCGATTCTCGGGCGTGATGCCGGCGAACTGAGCCTGTATGTACTGGCTGCCGAGGTTGGAGGTCATAATGATGATGGTGTTCTTGAAGTTGACGGTGCGGCCCTTGTTGTCGGTGAGGCGTCCGTCGTCGAGCACCTGCAAGAGGATGTTGAAGACGTCGGGGTGAGCCTTCTCAATCTCGTCGAAGAGCACTACGGAGTAGGGCTTGCGGCGCACAGCCTCGGTGAGCTGACCGCCCTCGTCGTAGCCTACGTATCCTGGAGGCGCACCGATGAGTCGAGAAACGCTGAACTTCTCCTGGTACTCGCTCATGTCGATACGCGTCATCATCGTCTCGTCGTTGAACAGATACTCGGCGAGAGCCTTCGCCAGCTCGGTCTTGCCGACACCCGTCGTGCCGAGGAAGATGAACGAAGCGATAGGACGCTTCGGATCCTGCAGTCCGGCACGCGAACGTCTTACGGCGTCGCTCACGGCTCTGATAGCCTCGTCCTGTCCGATTACGCGGCGGTGAAGCTCCTCCTCAAGGTGCAGCAGCTTCTCGCGTTCGCTCTGCATCATGCGCGTAACGGGTATGCCCGTCCAGCGGCTCACAACCTCGGCGATGTCGTCGGCTGTCACCTCCTCGCGTATCATGGCGTTGCCGCCCTGCGTCGACTTCAGCTGGTTCTGTATCTGTCGTATGTCCTCTTCGAGAGCCTTCAGCCTGCCGTAGCGTATCTCAGCCACACGCTCGTAGTTGCCCTCGCGCTCGGCGCGCTCAGCCTCGAACTTCAGCTGCTCCATCTGCTGCTTGTCTTGCTGAATCTTGTTCACCAAGCCCTTCTCGCTCTCCCATTTAGCGCGGAACGCCTTTTCCTGGTCGCGCAGTTCGGCGATGTCCTTGTCGAGCTGCTTTATCTTCTCGGTGTCGTTCTCGCGCTTGATAGCCTCGCGCTCAATCTCGAGCTGCTTCAGTCGGCGCGTGATCTCGTCGAGTTCCTCGGGCACAGAGTCGCGCTCCATGCGCAGCTTTGCAGCCGCCTCGTCCATAAGGTCGATGGCCTTGTCGGGCAGGAATCGGTCGGAGATGTAACGCTCCGAAAGCTTCACGGCAGCTATGCAGGCGTCGTCCTGTATACGCACCTTGTGGTGGTTCTCGTAGCGCTCCTTCAGTCCGCGGAGGATAGAGATGGCCGAGAGCTCGTCAGGCTCGTCTACCATTACGGTCTGGAAGCGGCGCTCCAGAGCCTTGTCCTTCTCGAAGTATTTCTGATACTCGTTGAGCGTAGTGGCACCGATGCTGCGCAGCTCGCCGCGCGCAAGTGCCGGCTTGAGGATGTTGGCAGCGTCCATGGCGCCTTCGCCACCGCCCGCACCAACAAGCGTGTGAATCTCGTCGATGAAGAGGATGATGCGACCGTCTGAGTTGGTCACCTCTTTTATTACGCTCTTCAGACGCTCCTCGAACTCGCCTTTGTACTTGGCTCCGGCTACGAGTGCGCCCATGTCGAGCGAGTAGAGCTGCTTATCCTTAAGGTTCTCGGGCACGTCGCCGCGCACGATACGCTCTGCCAAGCCCTCAACGATGGCTGTCTTACCCGTACCCGGTTCACCTATTAATATAGGGTTGTTCTTAGTACGGCGCGAGAGAATCTGCAGCACGCGGCGTATCTCGTCGTCACGGCCTATAACAGGGTCGAGCTTGCCCTGGCGCGCCTCCTCAACGAGGTTCTTGGCGTACTTAGAGAGGCTCTGGAAGTTCTCGTCAGCCGACTGCGACTGTATCTTCTCGCCCTGGCGCAGCTCCTGGATAGCCTTCACGGTGTCGGCCTCGGTCATGCCCGCATCTTTCAGTATGCGGCTCGCCGTAGAGTTCACCTGCAAGAGGGCGAGCAGGATGGGTTCGACGCTCGTGAACTCGTCGCCGTTCTTCGTGGCGAAGTCCTGTGCGTGCTGCAAAACGGCGTTGGTGTCGTTAGAGAGGTAAGGCTGTCCGCCCTGAACGCGCGGCAAGCGCTGCAATTCGGCATCGGTTACGCTCTCCACCTGCATGGCATTCACGCCAAGCTTCTGGAAGATGAAGGTCGTCACGTCCTTTGCCTTCACAAGCAGAGCCTTCAGCAAGTGCATCGGTTCGATGCTTTGCTGTCCACTGCGCTGTGCGGTGTTCAATGCCTCTTGAACAACCTCCTGTGCTTTGATTGTGAATTTGTCGAATGTCATATCGTTCTCCTTTCTTTTTGTTTTCTTGTTTTCTGCAAACTATAACACAAACTATGTTCCAATACGATATTAGTGACAATATGTCATAACAGAGAGCGTTTGTGTTGAAAAATAACGACAATTTGTCAGAAAAGAAAGCTCTTTTGCCGACTTTGTTCTGATTTTCTATGGCGTTCTTCTTTGCCGTGTAGAAAAAATTTGATACTTTTGCATTTATAATTTATAAGGTTACTGTGCGTCGCAGAGTGATGCGGTGCGCAGGCCAAACTATGCAAACAAACAACTAAAAACAATCTCTATCAAAAAATGAAAACCAAAAAGTTTTATCCGTGGCTGGTAGTGGCGCTGCTTTGGGTGGTGGCACTGCTCAACTATATGGACCGACAGATGCTCTCTACCATGCAGGGCGCAATGAAACTCGACATCGTTGAACTACAGAAGGCTGAGGCTTTCGGCGCTCTCATGGCTGTGTTCCTCTGGATATACGGCATCGTAAGCCCGTTCGCAGGCGTGGTTGCCGACCGCGTGAGCCGCAAGAAGCTCGTTGTGGGCAGTCTGTTCGTATGGTCGGCAGTAACTTATCTCATGGGCTACGCTACCGACTTCACGCAGCTCTACTGTCTGCGTGCGCTGATGGGTGTGAGCGAGGCGCTGTACATCCCGTCGGCTCTGTCGCTCATCGCCGACTGGCATGAGGGCAAATCGCGCTCGTTGGCTATCGGCATACACATGACCGGTCTGTACGTGGGTCAGGCTGTGGGCGGATTCGGCGCTACCATCGCCGCTACGTTCTCATGGCATAGCACATTCAACTGGTTTGGCATCATCGGCATTGCCTACTCTGTTGTGCTCGCACTACTGCTGTACGACAAGCCGAAGGCTGCCGCGGCTGTAGCTTCGCCCGACCCCGCAACGCTGATGAAGAAGGAGAGCGTGTGGCGCGGACTCAGCGTAGTGCTTTCTACATGGGCGTTCTGGGTGATACTCATCTACTTCGCCGTGCCGAGTCTGCCGGGCTGGGCTACGAAGAACTGGCTGCCTACGCTCTTCGCCGAGAACCTCGGTCTGGATATGGCGCAGGCTGGTCCGATGTCTACCATCACCATCGCGGCTTCGTCGTTCGTGGGCGTGCTGCTCGGCGGCGTAATGTCGGACAAATGGGTGCTGCGCAACATACGCGGACGTATCTATACCAGCGCTATCGGCTTGGGCATGACTATCCCGGCGCTCATTCTGCTCGGCTTCGGCCATAGCGTTGTGGCTGTAGTGGGAGCCGGAATGTTGTTCGGTATCGGCTTCGGCATGTTCGACGCCAACAACATGCCGATACTCTGCCAGATTATCTCGGCTAAGTATCGCGCTACGGCTTACGGCGTGATGAATATGGTGGGCGTGTTCGCAGGCGCTGCCGTTACTCACCTGCTCGGCAAGTGGACCGACGGCGGCAATCTGGGCATGGGCTTTGCGGTGCTCGGCGGCATAGTCATCGTGGCACTCGTGTTGCAGCTGGCTTGTCTGCGCCCGACATCGGATAATGTTGAATAAATGTTGAGGTGGTGAGATGTTGAGGTGGTGAGAATACTCAATAACTTTTCATCTCTTAATTGAAAACAATAAATTAATAATCAATTAAAATAAACAAGACTATGGAAAAAATCGTAGGACTTATTGACGCACCGTTTACACCGTTCTATGCAAATGGTGACGTTAATCTCGAACCAATCGAGGCTTATGCAAAGATGTTGCAGAAGAATGGCTTGAAGGGCGTGTTCATCAACGGATCGTCTGGCGAGGGATATATGCTCACAACCGAGGAGCGTATGCAGCTTGCTGAGCGTTGGGTGAGTGTGGCTCCCGAAGGCTTCAAGGTTATTGTGCATGTAGGCAGCTGCTGCCTGCGCGAGAGCGTGCGCCTTGCAGAGCACGCTCAGAAAATCGGTGCATGGGGCATCGGCTCGATGGCGCCTCCGTTCCCGAAGATCGGTCGCATCGAGGAACTCGTGGAGTACTGCGAGACTATCGCAAACGCTGCTCCTGAGTTGCCGTTCTACTACTATCATATCCCTGCGTTCAACGGCGCATACCTGCCGATGGTAGACCTCTTGAAGGCTGTCGACGGACGCATCAAGAACTTCGCAGGCATCAAGTACACATACGAGGCGCTCTACGAGTACAACCAGTGTCGTCTCTACGGCGGCGGCAAGTTTGATATGCTTCACGGACAGGACGAAACAATCCTCCCGAGCCTCGCTCAGGGCGGCGCTCGCGGCGGCATCGGCGGCACAACCAACTACAACGGTCGTGAACTCGTGGGCATCATCGACGCATGGAACCGCGGCGACATCGAGACAGCTCGCGAGAAGCAGAACTTCTCTCAGGAGGTTATCAACGTTATCTGCCACTTCCGCGGCAATATCGTGGGCGGAAAGCGCATCATGAAGCTCCTCGGATTCGACCTCGGACCGAACCGTGTGCCGTTCCGCAACATGACTGACGAGGAAGAGGCTCAGATGAAGAAGGAGCTTGAAGAGATCGGATTCTTCGAGCGTGCCAACCAGTTCTAATGTCAACCCGTCAACATAACAACATATCACCTTTAAGAAAATGAATGTAAAGGAATATATCAAGTCTTGGGCTGAGTCTTACAAGAAAGATCTCACCGAGAATATCATGCCGTTCTGGATGAAGTACGGCTTGGACCGCGAGAATGGCGGCGTCTATACTTGCGTAGACCGCGACGGATCGCTCATGGACACAACAAAGTCTGTGTGGTTCCAGGGCCGTTTCGCCTTCATTTGCTCGTTCGCTTATAATAATGTAGAGAAGAATCAGGAGTGGCTCGACGCTACAAAGTCTACACTCGAGTTCATCGAGAAGCACTGCTTCGACGAGCAGGGTCACATGTACTTCTCTGTAACAGCTGAGGGCAAGCCGCTGCGCAAGCGCCGCTATGTGTTCTCGGAGACATTCGCCGCAATCGCGATGTCTGAGTACGCTCTCGCTACTGGCGACCAGCATTGGGCTAAGCGCGCCATACAGGTGTTCGAAGACACACAGCGTTTCCTCGCTACACCGGGCTTCCTGCCCGCTAAGTTCGAGGCTGATGTGAAGCTGCAGGGCCACAGCATCGTCATGATTCTCATCAACGTAGGCTCTTGCATCCGCAAGGTTGTAAACGATCCGAAGCTCACTCAGCAGATTGACGAGTCGATTGAGAAACTGAAGAAGTACTTCATCCATCCGGAGTTCAAGTGCTTGCTCGAGACGGTAGGCGAGAACGGCGAGTTCATCGACACCAACATGACTCGTACCATCAATCCGGGCCACTGCATCGAGACTTCATGGTTCATCATGGAGGAGGCTAAGCTGCGCGGCTGGGATAAGCCGATGCTCGACATGGCTCTGCAGGTGTTCGACTGGTCTTGGGACTGGGGATGGGACAAGCAGTACGGCGGCATCATCAACTTCCGCGACTGCAAGAACCTGCCATCGCAGGACTACTCGCAGGACATGAAGTTCTGGTGGCCGCAGTGCGAGACCATCATCGCTTCGCTCTACGCTTATCTCGGAACCGGCGACGAGAAATATCTCTATCGTCACGAGCGCATCAGCGAGTGGACTTACGCTCACTTCCCAGACGCTGAGTACGGCGAGTGGTACGGCTACCTGCATCGCGACGGAACTGTAGCGCAGCCGGCTAAGGGCAACCTCTACAAGGGTCCGTTCCACATTCCGCGTATGATGATAAAGGGCTACATGCTCTGTCTGGAGATTCTGAAAAAGCTCGAAGCATAAGCATAAGAGGGTGCCATGCACCCTCTTAATTTTTATTACTATTATGGACCGATTTCTATCCTTATTCCTTTTTCTTTCTGCCGCATTGTCTCTTTCTGCTCAGCATGTGCGCAGCGTTGCCGGCTTTCCGGCTGCTGAGCCCGGCTATTCGCTCGGCGTCTCGGCATGTTATGCAGGTCAGATTGGCGACTATCTCGTTGTGGCTGGCGGCTGCAACTTCCCCGAAGCTGGCAAACCGAAGAAATATCACGCCGGTGTGTACGCCGCACGCATGGACCGTGCGACGCTGCAATGGCGCTTGGTGGGCTTTCTGCCCGAAGCGGCTGCGTATGGCGCTACGGTTGCCTGCGGAGACAGTCTGCTGTTCATTGGCGGAAACAACACCGACCACGCTCTTGCTGCGGTTTATAGCGTTCGTCTTGACTCTGCCGGCACAGATGTCTTAATAAATCGACTCGCCGACCTGCCGGCTACGGCGGATAATATGGCGGTGGCGCTTGTCGGAAATGACGTTTTTGTTGTCGGTGGCAATCAGAACGGCAAGCCGTCTGCTGATGTTCTGCGTTATAAACTCGGTGCAAGCACGGTTTCTTCTGCCGATCTTCGCATCCCAGGCGCGCCTCGTGTGCAGCCCGTAGCCGCTGCGTATAACGATAAGTTGTACGTTTGGGGCGGATTCTATGCCGACGGCGAGCAAAGCAAGGTGCATACTGATGGTTATGTGTACGACGTGAATGCGAAAGAGTGGGGCGCTTTGTCCGCTCCGCGCTCTGCGGATGGCGAGGAGATGACGCTTTCGGGTGGCATAGCGTGGGCTGATGGCGACCACTTGTACGCCACAGGCGGCGTCAACCGCACGATATTCCTCGATGCGATAAGCGGTAGATACGAATGTGTTAAGAAGGACGATTACCTCAAGCAGCCAATCGACTGGTATAAATTCAGCGGCAATCTTTATGTCTTTGATGCTGTCGCAGGGCAATGGCTCACTACGACGTTCGCAAATCAGGCTCTTGCACGCGCCGGTGCGCAGGCTGTGCCTACACCGCTCGGTGTGTATTATATAGGTGGCGAGCTGAAGCCGGCGCTTCGCACGCCACAGATTGTTATAATTGAGAATTGAGAGTTTTATTCAGTTGAGAATTGAGAGTTGAAAGTTGAGAGTTTATTCAGTTGAGAATTGAGAGTTGAAAGTTGAGAGTTATGATTACCATTGTAAAACTATGGTTTAAATATTAGCAATAAAGCATATCATAACTCTCAACTCTCAATTCTCAACTGAATAAACTCTCAACTCTCAACTCTCAATTCTCAACTTTATGCTTAATTGTATCCGAACTTACCGATATTCTCTTCGCTCGAACTTTCTTCCTGCGCAATCTTGCGCATGTGTTGCTCGTAAGCCTGCGCCAGTCCGCCCGTACTCGTCTCCTTATATAGCGACGGCAGGTCGTGACCTGTCTGCTTCATCACCTTCACCACGCGGTCGAACGACACACTGTGCGTTCCGTCTGAGAACGAAGCATAGAGGTTGGCGTCGAGAGCGCGAGTTGCGGCGAAGGCGTTGCGCTCGATACAAGGAATCTGAACCAGTCCGCACACCGGGTCGCACGTCATGCCGAGGTGGTGCTCCAATCCCATTTCGGCTGCATATTCTATCTGCGACGGACTGCCGCCGAACAGCTGGCAGGCTGCGGCTGAAGCCATGGCGCATGCTACGCCCACCTCGCCCTGACAACCCACATCGGCGCCCGAGATAGATGCGTTTTGCTTCACTACGTTGCCGAAGATGCCGGCTGTAGCGAGAGCGTGCAGAATGCGTGTGTCGCTGAACTTATGTCCCTTTGCAAGATGGTAGAGCACGGCGGGCAATACGCCGCACGAACCGCAGGTGGGGGCTGTGACGATGGTGCCGCCCGATGCGTTCTCCTCGCTCACCGACAGGGCGTAGGCGTAAACCAAAGCGCGCGACTGCAGCGACTGTTTGTAGCCGCTCGCCTTAACGTAGTAGATAGGGCCTTTGCGCGGCAACTTCAGCGGACCGGGAAGTGCGCCTTCGTGGTCGATGCCGCGTTCTACAGACTCCTGCATGGCGCGCCAAACCTCCATCAGATACTCCCAGATGTCCTCGTCCTCGCACTCGTCAACGTACTCCCAGTAGCCACGTCCGTTATTCTCGCACCACTGCTGTATCTCGTGCAGCGTGTTCTTCTGATACACCTCGCGCTTGTTGTTGAACCAGCGGCTCTTCTCGCCTTCCGACAGTGCGCCGCCGCCTACGCTGTAGCATATCCACTCGTTCATACGGTTGCCTTCGGCGTCGAACGCTACGAACTTCATGCCGTTCGGGTGATAGGGCAGGAACACCTTAGGCTGCCACACGATGCTCAGCGGAGCGATGGGGCGCAGCACTTCGTCGATTGCTACGTCGGTCATGTGACCTCTGCCCGTTGCTGCCAGGCTGCCGTATAGTGTCACCTCGAACGATTTCGCGTCCTTGTTGTGCGCAGCGAAGGTCTGTGCAGCCTTCTGCGGTCCCATTGTGTGACTGCTCGACGGACCTTTGCCTATTCTGTATAATTCTTTTAACGATTTCATAGTTGTATGTGAGTCTTAGGATAAAAACAAGTTGATATATTGTTGCTTACAAAGTTACGATATTTTATTGATAGTCACAAAGCAAAGCATCGCTTGTTCGGTTCAAATTACGCTTTATTAATTTGAAACATGTTAAATATGTGTTAAATGCGGCGTCCGCATATTTAGAATTTCCCTTTCTTGCGTTATTGTTTATAGAAAGGGCAGGGCGCTGAGCTGTTCGTTTCAGTGCTTTACTATACATATATATAATGTGCAACTGAATAATATATATAATGTGCAACTTAAATAGATAGGAGATAATCTTATGAGAAAGTTTTTTTTGATGTTGACGGCTGCGATGTTCGTGCTTACGACGTCGTTGTATGCAACAGAGAAGAGCGAGAAGAAACTGAGCGTGAAACCTTTCAGCGTGATAAACGTTGTCGGTTCGCTTAAAGTGGTGTACGAACAGGGTAGTACATACGAGGTTCGTCTTGTGGGCGACGCCGCAGCATTCGACCAAATACGCGTAGGGAGCAATGGTTCGGATCTGAACATCTCAAAGCACGGCAAGGTCATTGGCAATGTGTATGTCGAAACTTCCGATTCGTCGGACAGGCGTAGTGTTGTTGTGCACGTAAAGGCGCCGGACGTGAGCGTGTTCAATATGAGTGGCAGCGGACAGATTGTTGTTGGCAAGATGAAGTCTACGGCTGTCACGTTCAATCAGGCTGGTTCGGGCAAGATTGCCGTGAGCCAGGTCGTAGCCAGTCATGCTAACTTTAACAACGCTGGCTCGGGCACTATCCTTGTCGACGATGTGAAGGCTGATTATGTAGGACTGACGATGGCTGGTTCGGGCACAATCAACTGCCGGACAAGCAAGGCTGCCAATCTTAATTGTACGCTTACCGGCTCCGGTCGCATCTCTGTTTTGGGTGAAGCCGGCAACTATAAAAAGTATGTCTTAGGTTCGGGCAAGATAAATGACAGTATGTTGAAGTACGATAAACTGCTCAACATGGGCAGTAATGTGAACGTAACAGGCAATACTTACAATTCGCGCAGACCGGACTCTCCCGACGGCGTCATCATCGCCCGTCCATAATGCGTGCCGCCCCAGCACTTATGCGTGTAAAAATAGAATGAAGCTAACGAATACCCGACTACCGTGAACCAAATACAGTTTGAACAGATGTCGCCACAACTGCGCAACATAGCTCAAGGCTATGCCCGCCGCTATCTTGCGCGTGCCGATGATGCAGACGATGCGGCAAGCGACGCGATGCTTAGGCTTTGGGCTGTGCACGACTCTCTCCGCGACACAGCCCATGCCGCTCGTCTTGCGGCTGTCATTGCTCGCAATGTGGCTATCGACATGTTGCGACGGCGGCGCCCGACAAGCATCAGCGGCGACGAGGCGCACATGTCCTGGCTTCTGCAGCAGGAGTCGGACAACAATACTCCAGAGAGTCAGCTCGAATGGAAAGAGGACGAGCAATGGCTGCACCAGCGCATAGAGCAGTTGCCGCCGCGCGAGATGCAGGTGATGCGACTGCGTCAGACCGAGCGCCGCACCAATGAGCAGATTGCCGCCATATTAGGCATCAGCAAGGATTCGGTGGCGACGATGCTCTCCTCGGCACGACGAAAACTATTCAATCAGATAAAGGAAAGGAACAGAACATGACAGACCGACAAATAATATCACTTCTGAAGCGCTACATGGACGGCGCCACTACCGTTGAGGAGGAGACCGCATTGGCTGATTTCTTCTGCACGGCTACCGACGCCGACCGACTTGACGCTATATCTGCCGCCGACTGGAGCGCGTATCGCGAGATGTTCTGCATGTTCGCTCCAGAAAGGGCTGAGAAAGACCAGCAGAATGAGGCTGCAGCTCCGACCGTGCAGCGCTTCACGCTGCGCAACACTCTGCTTTGGGTGGCATCGGTTGCTGCCGTTGCTGTGCTTGTGTTCGCTGTTTCGGCACTGCTTCCCGACAATACGCCGTCTGGTCAGTCGTCGAACGCGCCGTTGGCTCAGCAAGCCGCTCGCCTTGTGCCTGCCGATTCTATCGCCGACAGCATTTCTGCCGAACAGCCGCAGCGTATTCTCGCAGACAGCGTGAAACAGCAGCCCGAGAAACGGCGTTTGCACAAGTCTATTCGCCCTTACTGGCAGCCGCGTCCGCCGAAGGTGTATGTGGCTGAGGCTGACAGGAGTGCATCCACTCATGCCGACTCCACCGATATAGAGGAGGCTGTGCGCCAAGCCGACATTCTGCTTCATGCTATAAATGCCAACCAGTCGGCAGCAATCAATCAGCTCGAGCTTCAGGCTATGGAACTGTTCGAGGCTGACGACGCTGAGGCTGACGAGTACGAGTCGGAAGCCACGGGCAACAGCATACAGCAATAACCCATAATAAAGAAAACATAACAAACAACCCTGTAAATATATTACGTATGAGACAGATTTTAATAATGGCAATATTCTTAGTGCAGGCGTTTGCGGCTTCTGCGCAGAGTAATATCGAAAAGGTGTTCAAGATAGTGCTGAACAATCCTTCTACCGAAGTGCTGTCAAGCTCCGACTATAACGTAGTTTGCGTCGATAGCGGCGTGAGCTATTGCAAGTTCACCGAGTTCACCGTTCCTGCGAAAAAGAAGAAGCTCTTCGCACAGATAGAGAAGCAACTGCTGCTTGCGAAGTCTGACGCCTACAATGTGTACATCAAGAAGCCGGGCACCAGCTCGTTCGCCAGCAACCGTCTGTACGACTATGGAGCCAACAACGAATACAGCGTAGAGCTGGGCGCTCGCAATTCGCACATCTACTACGGTCTGTGCTTCAAGGACCCCGCTGACTCCATGCGCCGTCACGCCTATCTGGCTGTGTGGTTCAAGGATAGCCGCAAGTTTCATTGCTACTACTATCACATTTACGGCGTGATGCCGGCTCGTTTTAAGGAGTTCAAGTCGGGCGTCAGAGGCGCATTGAAGCCAATTAATAAGGGCAGCATGTTGCGCACGCAGACCGTCCTCGACGACAACGGCGTCACCACAACCACCTACGACAACGACGGCAATGTGCGTGTATTCAATTCGCGCTCGTTTTCTTCGGCTATGGCTAACGAGGTGAAGAACGACATCGACTTCATGCTCCTGTTCGGCAATCTGCGCGCCGCCTTCCTTGACGCCATAAAGGATGCCGATGCGAAGACGCTGCAGACGGGCATCGTTGTCAAGATAGCGCGTCTGTGCCGAGAGCATAGCAAACTGCTCACCGATAACGAGAAGCAAACCTGCACATCAATCATCGACGAGATGAAGAGTACGCTGAAGAAGGTGAACCCCGACACGTTCATGGACGGCGTGCTGCAGGAGGCGCGTATAGCTGTAGCTAAATAAATCTGTGTCGTTGTCCGAATAGACGTATTGCATTGACGTTAATAGAACGTATTGCCTTAACGTTAATAGAACGTATTGCATTGATAAAATAGTAAAAGCGAGTAGCTGAGGCTTCACAACCTCTGCTACTCGCTTTTTTATTGCTTCTGCGTAAGCCGTCGCATTATTGGTACGGCTCATGTCTGTTGTTTATCCGTAGAACAATCGCTTATCCGTAGATAATGTTGCCCTGCTCGTCGCGGTTCTCGTCGAGGAACGACTTGTTGTACTGTGTCATACCGCGCAGCGACATACCCATGCTCGAGAAGCCGCCGTCGTGGAACAGAGTCTGCATCGTCACCTTCTTTGTCAGGTCAGAGAACATCACAACGCAGTAGTCTGCGCACTCGTCTGCACTCGCGTTGCCCAGAGGCGACATGCGGTCAGAGAAGTCGTACAGACCGTCGAAGCCCTTGATGCCGCTGCCCGCTGTGGTGAATGTAGGCGACTGAGAGATGGTGTTGATGCGCACGCCCTTCTCGCGACCGTAGATGTAGCCGAAGCTGCGAGCTATCGACTCCAACAGCGACTTGGCGTCTGCCATATCGTTGTAGCCGAAGAATGTACGGTGAGAAGCCACGTAAGTCAGAGCCAGCACCGAAGCGTTCTCCGACAGAGCGTCGAGCTTCTTGGCTGCCTGAAGCATCTTATGGAACGAAATTGCTGAGATGTCGAGGGTTTTGTTCAAGAAACCATAGTCAAGATCATCGTAAGTACGCTTCTTGCGCATGTTCACACTCATAGCGCAAGAGTGCAGCACGAAGTCGATCTTGCCGCCCAAAGCCTCCTGGGCCTGAACGAAGAGGTTGGTCAAATCCTCTACAGATGTCGCATCTGCCGGGATTATTACTGCGCCGGTCTTCTTGGCGAGCTCGTCGATTGTACCCATGCGGCAAGCCACCGCTGTGTTGGTCAATACAATCTGTGCGCCTTCCTCAACGGCACGTTCTGCTACTTTCCACGCAATAGATGCGTCGTTCAATGCGCCGAAGATGATACCGCGCTTTCCTTTCAATAAGTTAAAAGACATAATGTTCTATTATTATATAATGTATATTATCCTTGTTCGTGAACTCTAATGGAATATTCTGCACACTTATGCACAA
>ERZ1031095.101-NODE-101-length-25678-cov-4.780666_pt1 | contig 25678 bp, 19 predicted proteins | sample MGYA00517108_ERZ1031095 | MGnify/ENA primary metagenome ERZ1031095 (study PRJEB33719, sample SAMN04261275) | wastewater metagenome | biome: rural village; feature: human; material: feces | host: Homo sapiens | place: El Salvador | collected 2013-01-07 ... | reverse complement strand
CCGTCCTGTCGGAATGAAAGTGATTGACTGGTGTGATGCTAATGGCATTATATTAGGAAGCGGATGAAGCAGGAAATTATATTGTCAGTCTCTAATAAGCTTCCTGACATCCGCAATACTCAAATCCAGCGCATCCGCAATTTTTCTCAAATCCTCAAATTCAAGCTTAGCTTTTTTGACATTTTTCCCAGTACTGGTTTTTCTTCTCACAATCCCAGCATCTGTATGAATTTCTTCAAAAGCAGAGTTTAGCTTCGCGCGTGTATAATCTGCATACCTCACACCCCTTGTAGTAGTGTGCTTAAATATCAAGTCTGTAAACTTATCCCTATCCTCTGTCTTGCAGAGACAGCTCAGCATAACAGCGGGTCTGGTTTTCTTCATATATATTGGTGCGAAAAATACATCCAGAGCACCAGCTTCCAGCAGGATATCCATAGCATAGCCCAGCTCCTCACCGGTCATATCATCCAGATTGCATGAGATTTCAAGAATCTCATCTGATGTATAACCATTTGATTTATCCATATTTTGTTCAGTATATTTTTCTCCCATAAAAACGCGCACTGCATTTGCCGTGTCAAACTGCTTGTTTCCGATTCCGTACCCTGTATTTTGAATCGCCATTGGAGGCATGTCTGAAAATGAGCTGGCAAAATATTTTAAAATCGCTGCACCGGTTGGAGTGCAAAGCTCAGAATTGATATTGCCGGTATAATAAGGAATGCTTTTTAAGATTTCTGCTGTAGCAGGGGCTGGCACAGGCAATATGCCGTGGGCACATTTTACAGTTCCGTTTCCTACATGGATAGGACTGCATATTATCTGGTCTGGTTTGAGGTAGTGGAAGAGCAGACAGCAGCCTACCACGTCTGCCATGGCATCCAGAGAGCCAACCTCGTGAAAATGGATATTTTCGAGGGTGGAGTTGTGGACGTGAGCCTCGGCGTTGCCGATTATTTCGTATATTTTTTCTGCGTTTGTTTTTACTTCATCATCTATATGAAGATGTTCGATAATATGCCTGACTGATTGATAGCTGTAATGATGATGCTCATGGCTGTGCCCATGATGAATTGTGTTTTCGTGATGGTTATGCTTATGGCAATCTGTGTGTACATCATGGTCTGAAACTTTGTAATCATCAATGTGGTCACAGCCCTCCTCAGTGTTATGAACCAGCACATGTATATGTGTCCCGTTTATCCCACAAGTACTCTTAGCCTCAGGCTGTATCTGCACATCATCCCCAAAGACTGAATTCATGGTATCCACAAATTTTTTTTTCTGAGTATCTGATAAAAGTTCATACAGGGCAGACATGAGCATATCGCCGGCTGCACCCATTTTACATTCAATATATAAAAGCATGATATTACCTCGCAAATCATTAGTTTTAACCTATAAAATGATTATACATTACAATAGATTGTTTGTCTCGGCAATATGCACAAAAACCAGAATCCATTTTTGTGAAACTGAATTATTGAAAATAGTTTCCATCCTTGTTAGAATGAAAATGTGGAAACTGAACAAAATAAATGGGTTTCCAAGAATATAGAGAAAGATGGTAAACAAATGAATAATAAAGAGAAAATTTTAGAGGCTACCATTAAAGTTTTTAATAGAAAAGGTCTTAAATTTACAATGGACGATATTGCTTCCGAGCTTTCCATGAGTAAAAAGACTATATATACAGTTTTCAGAGACAAGGAGTCAATGTTTTTTGCAATGGTTGACTACTGTTTTGACAAAATCAAGGAGAGCGAGAGTGAGATATTAAGTGACGATTCACTTTCTACAGTTGAAAAAATCAGAGGTGTGCTGGCGGTACTGCCATCAGGCTACAAGGACGTGGATTTTAGACAACTGTATACCCTTAAGGACAAGTACCCTAATACATATTCCCGCGTGGAGGAGAGGCTTGAGACTGGCTGGGAGAAAACAATCGCCCTTATCAATCAGGGAATAGAAGAGGGCAGTATCAGACCGGTAAATGTGAATCTGCTCAAGAGCATGCTTGAAGCCACAATTGAGCAGTTTTTCCAGAGAGACATACTGATACGAAACCAGATTAGCTACGCTGAGGCACTGGAAGAAGTGGTAAACATACTTGTTGATGGCATTGTAAAGAGGTAATAGACATGGCTAGAATATATTTGAACGACAACTGGAGTTTTTACGAGGACGCTGCTAATCCTAAGGAGGCTGTAGAGGTCAGAATTCCTCACACTACCAGGGAAGTGCCTTACAATTATTTTGATGAGAGGGAGTACCAGATGCTTTGCCTGTACAGGAAAAATATCTATGCTGACAGGGCATGGCAGGGAAAGACTATCCTTATCACCTTTGATGGCATAGCCCACTCGGCAGAGGTCAGCTTAAATGGCAAAAAGCTTGCTGAGCACCACTGCGGATATACAGCTTTTACAGTTGATTTGACAGATGGGCTAAGGTTTGGTGAAGATAATCTGCTGGAGGTAAAAGTAGACAGCAGGGAAAACCAGAATGTGCCACCATTTGGCTTTGTAATTGACTATATGACTTTTGGTGGAATCTACAGGGACGTATATCTGGAGGTGAGAAACAAGGAGCATATAGCAGATGCCTTTCTCGTCTCAAAGGACGTGGATGTGCTTGCAGGCAAGGCTGTATTAGAAAGTCAGATTAGCTTGTCGGTGGATGACTTTACAGATGGAAAATATGAGTTGTCCCAGAAGCTTGATGGAGAAGAAATAGTACACGCTGCGGTATCTAATAAGGCTTTTACAGTAGTTTCAGACCTGATGAATGTAGACCTCTGGGATGTGGATTCACCAACCCTCTACAATGTGAAAACAGAGCTTATAAAGGATGGTCAGGTGATTGACAGCACAGACACCAGATTTGGTTTTAGAAAAATAGATTTTAAGGCAGATGGTTTTTATTTAAATGACAGAAAAGTCAAGCTTAGAGGCTTAAACAGGCACCAGAGCTATCCATATGTGGGATATGCGATGCCGGAGTCAATGCAGAGATATGATGCTGACATTCTCAAAAATGAACTGGGCTGTAATGCAGTCAGAACATCCCATTATCCACAGTCACACTATTTCATAGACAGATGTGATGAGCTGGGACTTCTGGTCTTTATGGAGTTTCCAGGCTGGCAGTACATAGGTGATGCTGAATGGAAAGAGCAGGCGGTCGCCAATGTGCACGAGATGGTTGAGCAGTACAGAAATCATCCGTCCATATTCCTGTGGGGCGTGAGAATTAACGAGTCAGGGGATGATGATGAGTTTTATAAGAAAACCAATGCTGTTGCCCATGAGCTTGACTCTTCAAGACCTACAGGTGGAGTGAGGTGCTTTAAAAAGAGTCATTTATTCGAGGATGTCTATACCTACAATGACTTTTTACACAATGGCAGGACACCGGGCTGTGAACCAAAGGCAAAGGTCACATCTGATATGAGTAAGGGTTATCTCATAAGCGAGTACAACGGGCACATGTATCCTACTAAGGCATTTGACTGGGAGGAACATCGTGTGGAGCATATGTTAAGGCATGCAAATGTACTGGAGGCAGTGGCAGGACAGGAGGATATAGCAGGAAGCTTTGGCTGGTGTATGTTTGACTACAATACCCACAAGGACTTTGGAAGTGGAGACAGAATCTGTTATCACGGTGTTATGGATATGTTCAGAAATCTCAAGCTGGCATCCCTTATATATGCTTGTCAGGCAGACAAGGATGACATACTGGAGCTTAGCTCTTCAATGGATATAGGTGAGCATCCTAGCTGTAACAGAGGATTTACCTATATCATTACCAATGCTGACTCTGTAAAAATGTATAAAAATGACATCTTTATCAAAGAGTATAGGGCAGAGGATTCAGCCTACAAAAATCTGAAGCACGGACCAATTGTGATAGATGATTTTATAGGTGACCAGCTTCATAAGAATGAGAACTTTAAGAAGGAACAAGCTGATATTATTAAAACAGGATTAAATTATACTGCTACACACGGATACGACTATCCTTTAAAAATTAAACTGTCCCTGTTAAAGTGCATTATCAAGTATCATATGAAGCCGGAAGATGCAGTTACACTTTATAATAAATATATAGGTGACTGGGGCGGTACTTCCACAATATACCGCTTCGATGCTTATAAGAACGGCAAAAAAGTTAAATCTATAATTAAGAAACCTATGACAATGATGCATTATGAGACCAGGGTTTCATCTAATAAGCTGATAGAGAAAAATACCTATGATGTGGCAGAGGTGAGAGTCAGAGCAGTTGATGAGAATGGAAACCAGATGTATTTCTACAATGAGCCACTTAAGCTTACCACAGAGGGACCAATTGAGATAATCGGTTCAGACCTTGTATCGTTTAAAGGCGGCATGACAGGAATCTATGTGAGGACAAGTGGTGAAGCCGGGGCAGCAAAGCTTGTCATAGAAAACGGACAGCTGGGAAGACAGGTGGTTGAGTTTAATGTTGAAATAGCTGATGCCTAATATGCTGTATACCTAAGCTGAATATATTAATGCCAAGTAAGCAGTAAAAGCTGCCATGCATCCAGAGAAGCTGCCAGTTGCCATGCATCCAGAGAAGCTGCCAGTGGCAGGTTCGGTTGGTGGCAGGTTCGGCTGGTGGCAGATTATATACAGTTAAGTATATAGCGCATAAATGTATGCCCATAAAAGTAAGCATATAAAAGAAAACATAAGGAAATATATAAATAGTATACAGTCTTGGGGGAGACGTATAAATAAGCATTACAAATGGAGGACAATATGACGGACAAATCAAAGGTAATTTTTGGAAACAAAATCAGTATAAAGGCTTACAATAAGTCGGTAAAATCAAAGAAAAAGTACATAAAGAAATTCGGTGACGACTCCAATGCAGACTATCCTGTACGGATAGAGAAGAACCCATATATCGGTGATTCTCTTGGTGTAAATAACATTCTGGTTGGTGATTTAAAGAAGAATGCCCATTATGATGAAAGCAGACATGCTGAGGCACTTGAGTTTGACACAGAAAAGGGCATCATAGTAGGAAATATCCGAATGGGCTTCGGTCATTACCGTATCTCAATGGCTATGGCGTCAGCAGCCAGGTCAATGGGGTACACACCATACTGGATGGACTTAAATTCATATGGCGAAACCACCTGTACCAAGGTAATCGGAGCACAAAATGACCTCTATTCCCTTGGCTCAAGACTTTCAAAGAATGCGTTATTCAACAAATTTGTATGGGAGCCAATGAATTATGAGGGCTTCAGAGCCCTGACCTACAATTCCTCTGACCAGAAAAATGCAGAGCTTATGGCTCCTGTATATAGAAATGTGCCAAAGGACATTCCGGTTATCGGAACTCATGTATGGCCTGCTCAGGCAGCAATACATGCCGGCATGAAGTATGTAGTTAACGCAATTCCTGACAACTGGCCAATGGCACTCCATTTATCAGAGGGGGCAGTACACACAATCCAGTGTCACAATGCTTATATGGGCTACAGAATCCTAAACGGCATGAACAAGGATAAGGTATGTAAGCCTATGCCAAAGGATTCACTGGTTTACACAGGACACTATATCGACCATGAGCTTGTCAGCAATATCGAGGCAGACTGCACAGCCCGTATAAGGAGAAAAGAGTCTGGCAAGCCTATGAGATTCCTCCTTACAATCGGAGGAGCAGGAGCCCAGAAGGAAATTTTTGCAGCCATTATCAAGTACCTGCTTCCATTTATCCAGAAGAACAAGGCTGCCCTCTATGTAAACGTAGGAGATTACAGGAATGTATGGGAGGCCCTGCTTGAGGAAATTCCAGAGATGAGGGCAGTTGCCACAGAGCATTTTGATAACTGGAAGGACACAGAGGACTTCTCTGACAAAGCATTGGATGAGAGCTATGATGTGACAGGAATCCATGGTTTCTGGCACAAGAACATATTTGAGGCTGTATATTGTACAAACCTTCTTATGAGAAGTGCAGATGTACTTGTTACAAAGCCAAGTGAGTTAGCCTTCTATCCGGTTCCAAAGCTTTTCATCAAGAGGGTTGGAAAACATGAGATGTGGGGAGCAATCCATTCAGCAGAGGTGGGAGATGGTACTCTTGAGTGCCGGGATATACCACACACAATCCAGATGGTAGACATGTTCTTAAATACAGATTTAATAAATGAAATGTGCGATTCTATAATCCAGAACAAGTCTACAGGATTATATGATGGAGCATACAAGGTTGTTGAGCTTGCAATGGGACTTAAGAATAAATAATTAAAGAGGAGAGGCAGAAATGGAGAACAAGAAGAATTTAACAGGTACTGAGCGTTTCGCTTATGGTATCGGAGCAGTAGGAAAAGATATGGTTTATATGCTGTCGGCAAGTTATATCTCGATTTATTTTCTTGATGTAATGGGAATCAGTGCGGCAGCAATCGCAGTGCTTTTGCTGGTAGCCAGAGTATTTGACGCATTTAATGACCCAATCATGGGGGTACTGGTAGCCAAGACCAAGACACGCTGGGGCAAATTCCGTCCATGGTTATTAGTAGGAACAATCACAAACGCAGTTATTTTATACATGATGTTCAGCATCCCACCGACACTTGACGGTGCAGGACTTGTAGCATATGCATCTGTTACATATATCCTCTGGGGACTTACCTACACAATGATGGATATTCCATACTGGTCAATGATTCCAGCCTTTACCAAGAGCGGTAAGGAGAGAGAAGGACTTTCAGCTTTTGCCAGATCCTGTGCAGGAGTAGGTTCAGCCCTTATTTCGATTATTACAGTAATGAGTGTTGCAGCCCTTGGCAGAAAATTCGGCGGTACAACAGACAATGAGATTAATAGAATAGGTTACAGCAAATTCGCACTGATTATTGCAATCCTCTTCGTAGTATTTATCACAATCACATGTCTTGTGATTAAGGAAAAATCAACAGTAGATATGAAGAGCGCATCCATAAAGGATATGTTTAAGGCTCTTATCCAGAATGATCAGGCTATGACAGTGGTTGTTGCAATCGTAATGATTAACACAGCACTCTATATTACACAGCAGTTAGTATATTTCTTCCTGAAATATGATTTCAGCCCTGCTACATATCAGGCTGACTTTACATTGTTTAACACAGTAGGTGGCGGCTGCCAGATTCTGGCTATGATGCTTTTATTTCCAATCCTTCGTAAAGTGATGGACACAATCAGGATTTTCTATACCTGCTTTGGAATGGCTGTTACAGGATATATTTTAATCATCATCATTTCCTATACAGGAACAAGCAATGTAAAATGGTTACTTATTCCAGCAGCATTAATTATGGCTGCGGTTGGTGTATTAAATGTTATAATAACAGTATTCCTTGCAAATACAGTTGACTATGGTGAGATTAAGAACCACAGAAGAGATGAGTCCGTAATATTCTCAATGCAGACCTTCGTAGTAAAGCTTGCATCGGGAATAGCGGGATTCTTATCATCAATGGTACTTTTTGTCTTCAACATAAACTCAGACAAGAACGCAGAGGCAGTAGCAATATCAGAGACTTCAAGCCTGGGACTTCGTCTGTCAATGACACTTATACCAATTGTTGTACTTCTTGTAGGTTTTGTGGTATTTAGAAAGAAATACATATTATCAGACGACAGAATGGATGAGATTACAGCCGAGCTTGCAAAGAGAAAAAATAACTAAACTAATGAATTAGGAGTGACAAACTATGATTCGTAAACTTAACAACACATTTGTACTGGACACAGAAAACACAACATATTGCTTCAAGCTGCTGCCAACAGGCCAGCTGGAGCACCTCTACTATGGAGGAAAAATCGATATAGACAGTGAGGAGGAGGCAGAGGTTCTGGTGGAAAAGCATGCCTTTGCACCGGGAAATACCAATATCTATGATCAGGAGCATCCAGAGTATTCCCTGGAGGATATGCGCCTTGAGATGTCATCCTATGGCAAGAGTGATATCAGGGAGCCATTCATAGACATAGAGTTTGCTGATGGATGTTTAAGCACAGATTTTGTTTATGAATCATCAACTGTGACAGAGGGAAAAAAACCGCTTGCTACAATGCCATCCTCATATGAGGATAATGGCATTGTGGATGAGCTGACCATAGTACTAAAGGAAAAAGAGTATGGGCTTAAGCTTGAGCTGCACTACAGTGTATTTGAAAACAGGGATGTGATTAGCAGATACTCAAAGCTGTTTAACTCAGGTGATTCTGCAATCAATCTTGTGCGTCTTATGAGCAATCAGGTGGATTTTGAGACAAATGAGTACATCCTGACTACCTTTAACGGCGGCTGGGCGAGAGAAATGAATAGAAATGATTTCACAGTGACAGCAGGAAAGCATGTGAACTATTCTTACACAGGAAGCTCATCCAGCAGAGCTAACCCATTTGTGATGCTGTCAAAGGAGTCCACCAGTGAGGATTACGGTGACTGCTATGGTTTTAACCTTGTATATAGTGGCAACCACTATGAGGCTGTGGAGGTAAATACCTTTGGCAAGACTCGTTTTGTACAGGGAATTAATCCACAGAGCTTTAAGTTTACCCTTGAGCCGGGGGATGAGTTTGAGGCACCGGAAGCTGTCATGACATACTCAGATAAGGGTTATAATGGAATGAGTCAGAGAATGCATGAGTTTGTCCGCCAGTGTATCGTGAGGGGCGTCTGGAAGGACAAGGTCCGTCCAGTTCTCCTAAACAGCTGGGAGGCAGCATATTTTGATATCAACGAGAGCAGGCTCCTAAAGCTTGCCAAGGCTGGAAAAGAAGTAGGAATCGAGCTTTTTGTAATTGATGATGGCTGGTTCGGTGAGAGAAATGATGATAAAAGCTCTCTGGGTGACTGGTATGTAAATAAAAAGAAGCTTCCAAACGGAGTGGATGGACTTTGTAAAAAGATAAATGATTTGGGACTGGATTTTGGACTCTGGGTTGAGCCGGAAATGGTAAATGTCAATTCGAACCTCTACAGACAGCATCCGGACTGGGTTATGGAAATACCGGGAAAGCATCATACAGAGGGACGAAATCAGAGAATCCTTGATTTTGCCAATCCAGAGGTTGTGGACTATATGACCAGGCAGATGGTATCAGTATTTTCATCTGCCAATATAAAATACATCAAGTGGGATATGAACAGAATCTTCTCTGACTATCACTCACAGTATCTGTCTGCAGACCGTCAGGGTGAGACAGCCCACAGGTACATATTGGGACTCTATAAGATGATGAAGAATTTGACAGAGCAATTTCCAGAAATCCTGTTTGAGGGCTGTGCCGCAGGAGGCAATCGATTTGATTTGGGAATTTTATCATTTTTCCCACAAATCTGGGCTAGTGATGACACAGATGCACTCTACAGGGTAAATGGCATGACCGGTTACAGCTATGGCTATCCAATGTCTACAGTATCAGCCCATGTATCAGCCTGTCCAAACCATCAGACCTTGAGGACAACACCTCTTACCACCAGATTCAATGTGGCAGCCTTTGGTGTCTGCGGATATGAATGCAACCTCTGTGATATGAAAAAAGAGGATTTAGAGGAAATAGCCCAGCAGATTCAGACTTATAAGAATTGGAGAGAGACGCTTCAGTTTGGCAGCTTCTACAGAGGCAGAAATGACAATGTCCATGAGTGGACCTGTGTAAGTAAGGATAAGGAGCGGGCGGTCGGAATGATAATGCAGGAGCTGGTACAGCCAAACAGCCAGTTTGAGCAGTACACCCCAAAGGGACTTGATGCAAAGACAAAGTATGATTTCTCCAACAGAGATTTGAGATACAATATCAAGAATTTTGGAGATTTGGTAAACACAGCAGCTCCTATACATGTGAAGCCGGACTCACTGGTACACAATGTGCTTGCCAAATTTGTCACCATGCCGGGTGAAAAGGAAGAGTACACAGCAAGAGGCTCAGTGCTTATGGGCGGTGTGAAGCTGCACCAGAGCTTTGCTGCAACCGGATATAGTGACAAGACCAGATATTTCCAGGATTTTGGGTCCAGGATTTACTTTATGGAGAAGCATGAGGAAAAAAATTCATAAAACCAGCCAACAACCGGCAGCTTATATTACATACTTTGGTATTAATATGTATCGCCTTGAGGCGAAGACCATGGTGGAAGTATAATATATTGATTTAGGTAGAAAATAATTCAGTCTAAGGGTATAATATATTTTATAAAAAAACAGATTGGTTGATACAAATGGCAAAATTATTTTTCAGATATGGGGCAATGGGCAGCTCCAAAACAGCAAATGCCCTAATGGTAGAATACAATTACAGAGAAAGAGGCAAGCGGGCATTACTGGCAAAGCCACAGACAGACACCAGAGACGGCGAGCTTATAATCAAGTCCAGAATAGGACTTGAGAGGCCCTGTGTGCTGGTAGAGACAATACTTGCAATGTCTGATGAAGCCCTGAAAGAATATGACTGCTTCATCATAGATGAAGCCCAGTTTTGCAGTAAGGAGCAAATCGAATTTTTTGTGCACATAGTAGACGATTTGGGAATCCCTGTAATCTGCTATGGATTAAGAGCCGATTTCAGAAATGAGCTTTTTCCGGGAAGCATGTGGCTTCTTGCCTGGGCAGACGTAATCGAAGAGATAAAGACAGTGTGCTGGTGTGGAAAAGCCGCCAGATGTAATGCCAGATTCAATGAGCATGGAATAATCAGAGAGGGAGATCAGGTAGTCCTCGGCGGCAACAGCTCATATGTGGCATTGTGTAGAGAGCATCTTAGGAGTGGCAATCTGGGACCGAATTTCTGGGAGCTGCATAATAGTGATAACATAGATTAAGTGAAATATAACTTAGTTACGTTTATTATGTTAATATGAATTAAATGTTATATGTATGGTGCTTAATCGGATATATTGTTGAATATAAAATAAATTTGCATATAGCATAAAGTAAAGTTGAAAATTGTTAATCAAGGCTGTCAAATGTAACTAAAACTTGCGATGGTGTGCATGGCGGATACAGGTTAATATTTGTGACTGTGCAGGATATTAGATTTCCTTAATGCTCTGTACACAAACCAGCAACTCGGCAACAGGACGTTGCCGAGAGCGAGACCTGAGCCATGGATGGCGAATGCGCCAATGTGTCCAGCAAAAGCTGCCAGTGGCAGGTTTTGTCGGTCGAGCGGCTGCGTCAGGTTATCAAAGCTTTTATCAGAGCGTTTAGGAAATCTTATATCCGAAACCCGGAACAAATATTAACCTGTATCCGCCATGCACACCTTCAAAGCCTATACTACATTTGACAACCGCCAAACAATCATGGAGGTAAAGCATATGAACCAAAAACATTCCTATGCCGTAATCACCGGCGCAAGCTCAGGCATCGGTGAAGAATTCGTAAAACGCCTCGCCAGAGAAGGCTACAAAATAATTCTCGTAGCCAGACGAGAAGACCGCTTAAATGAGATAAAAGCCCAGCTTGATGCCGCAGAGGTAGAGAGTCAGATAATCCTTGCAGACCTTGGTCAAATATCAGAGTGCAGACGTTTAGTAGAAGAAATCTCAGACAAGAAAATCGGCGTATTCATCAATAACGCAGGCTTTGGCGACTGTGGACGCTTTGATGAGACTGACATAGACAAAGAGCTCAGTATGATAGATGTCAATGTTAAAGCAGTGCATTATCTCACCAAGAGCATGGTCAAAAAGATGGAGAAGCAGCATGGCGGCTATATTTTAAACGTAGCAAGCTCCGCAGGACTGCTGCCGGCAGGACCATTTATGGCGACCTATTACGCTACAAAGGCATATGTGGCAAGCCTTACAAGAGCAGTAGCAGAGGAGCTGCGTCAGAGAAAGAGCCATGTATACATCGGGTGTCTGTGTCCGGGACCGGTAGATACAGAGTTTAACAGCGTGGCAAATGTAGAATTTGCCTTAAAAGGCATATCAGCTGAGTACTGTGCAAACTATGCCATAGACCAGATGAAGAAGAGAAAGGTAGTCATAGTGCCTACCGCAACCATGAAATTCTCCACCACAGGAAGCAGGTATGTGCCACAGAAGACCTTGATAAAAATTGTTGCACATCAGCAGAAGAAAAAAATATACAAAAATTAAAATTTATCAGTTGACGTTAGCTCTGTAAAGTGATAACATAACAGGCAAGTTAAGAAAACTAATCGAATAGATAAAATCAATGAGCGAAAGTAAGTACATCAAATGATTATCTTCAGAGAGCTGATGGTTGGTGTGAATCAGTGGTATAGTTTGTTTGGAATGGATTCGTTAGATGCGAAGTGAATAGAAAGTAGCGGAGCCGTTTCCCCACGTTACAGGGGTGAGATATCGAAGGATAATCCTTCTGTATCATAGAGGTTGTGTAATTGGTGGCTGATTTCCGATTTCGGAAATCAGCCTTTTTGTTTTATAAATCTGTAAAACAGGCTATAAACGAAACACCAGAAAATACACAGCGAATAAGGGTGGCACCACGAGAAGATTCGTCCCTGACAGTAGAAATGAACTGTCAGGGACTTTTTTGTTATATAAAAACTTTCTGACAGCTGGATTTGGTTAGTTATATAGCAATTACATAAAAGTTAGATTATTCCCCCACGAGCAAATTTATTTGCAAAGTGGGGAAAATGAAAAAGTAAAAATAGGATGTCAGGCTGGTATAGGCAGGAACTTGTGACTTGTGCAGGATATTAGAATTTCTTAATGTTCAGAGCACATACAGCGACTCGGCAACAGGACGTTGCCGAGAGTGAGACTTGAGCCATGGATGGCGAATGTCGAGCGGTTGCGTCAAGTCACCAACACATAAATCTGAACATTTAGAAATTCTTATATCCGTAACCCGTCACAAACTCCTGCCTATACCAGCCTGACATCCGAGCCACAACTTTTAAAGGAGACCCCATTATGAGAAAACTTAAAGTATACAAAAAAACAGTCAGCATAGTAAATGAAACAGCCACAGCCATGTACGAAAATGTGGTCGGAAATCAAAAAGGCTTCCTCCTCGAAAGCTACGACAAAAACTACGACCGCTACACCTTATTCGGTGCCAACCCGGAAGAGATTATATCCTCAAAAGGCAAGGCAATTATAATCACCAGAAACGATGGAAGTCAGGAAATCCGTGAGGGCAATCCCTTAGAGCTGTTGAAAAAATATTACAGTGACTTTGAGATAATAAAAGACAATGAGGAGCTTAATTTCTCAGGCGGACTGGTGGGAAATCTGGGCTATGACTTCATCAGATATACAGAGGTGCTTCCTGATAATAACCCGGATGAAATCGGTGTAGAGACCATTCAGATGATGCTCATGACAAAATTCATAGTTGTGGATCATGTGGCAGAAACCCTTACAGCAGTTGTGCTTGACGAGGACAGCAATGAGGGAAAAGAAAAAGCCCTGCATGATGCCGCAGAGTTAATACAAAAGGCGAGAGCCTCAACTCAGGCAAAAGGCACAGAAGCAGAAAAAAGGACATTTACCCATGATGGAGTAATAGTAAATCAGTCAGATACACTTGACCAGTACATCGCCAAGGTAAATAAAATCAAGGAATACATAAGAGAGGGACACATATTCCAGACAGTTTTATCCCAGAGATGGACGATAGAGACAAAGCAGACAGGCTTTGAACTTTACAAGGAGTTGAGAGAGCTTAACCCATCCCCATATCTATACTACTTTAATTTTGGGGATTTTGAAGTGATTGGAAGCTCACCTGAAATGCTCGTGAAACAGCAGGGACCAAAAGTCTACACCTGCCCGATTGCAGGAACCAGACCAAGAGGAGCTGATGCAGAGGATGACGCACTTTTAAGGGATGAGCTCTTGCAGGATGAAAAGGAGAGAGCCGAGCATGTAATGCTTGTGGACTTAGCCAGAAATGACATGGGCAGGATATCAGAGTTTGGCACAGTAAAGGTCACACAGTTTATGGAGGTACAGAATTATTCACATGTAATGCATATCGTATCCATGGTAGAGGGCAGGAAAAAAGGAGAGTTTCATCCGCTGGATTTAGTCGCTTCCTTCCTCCCGGCAGGAACTTTATCGGGGGCACCTAAAATCAGGGCGATGGAAATAATAGATGAGCTTGAGACAGTGAGAAGAGGACTTTATGGAGGAGCCACAGGGTATGTGGATTTCTCAGGCGATATGGATTTTTGCATAACAATACGAACCATGATAAAGAAAGCTAATAAGGTATATCTTCAGGCTGGAGCTGGTATTGTGGCAGACTCAGTACCGGAGAGCGAATACAAGGAGTGCTGCAACAAGGTAATGGCACTGGCAAAGACACTTGTAGAGGAGGAAAACTTATGATTTTACTAATAGACAATTATGACTCATTTACATATAACCTCTATCAGTATATTGGTATTTTCAATCCGGATATAAAGGTTGTGAGAAATGACCAGATTACACTTGAAGAGATAGAGAAAATGAATCCGGAGCGGATTATTTTATCCCCGGGACCAAAGAATCCAAAGAAAGCCGGAATATGCATGGACGTTGTTAAAAAATTCACAGGTGTAAAGCCAATTCTTGGCATCTGCCTGGGACATCAGTGCATAGGCGAAGCACTTGGAGGAACAGTATCTTATGCCAAAAAGTTATTCCATGGTAAGCAGTCCTCCATAAATCACACAGGTACCAGTATCTTTTCTGGAATAAATACTCCTATAAAGGTTGCGAGGTATCACTCCCTGGCGGTTTTGGAGAGTGATCTGCCTGAGACCTTGGAAGTCCTAGCCCAAACAGAAGATAATGAGATAATGGCGATAAAACATAAGGATTACCCGGTGGTTGGGCTTCAGTTCCACCCGGAGTCAATCTATACCGAGCATGGCAAGCGGATGATTGAAAACTTTGTAAATGATGTGATTTAGTTGAAATCAGCAGATATATGAAATTTTAACGAGTTTAGGAGCCAACATGATATTAGACAAAATAGTAGAGGATAAAAAAATAAGGCTTGTGGAGCATAAAAAGGCAGTGCCATTTCAGGATATAAGGAATCAGGCAGAAAAGACACCGACCCGGAAAAAAGATTGCTTTTACAACAACCTGAAAAAGAATGGCATTTCAATTATAGGTGAGTTTAAGAAAGCTTCACCAAGCCTGGGCAGAATCGAGAGCAAGATTGATTTGATGGAGCGCATAAGTGAGTACAACGAGTCAGTTGACGCCATAAGCTGCCTCACAGAGGAAGACCATTTTAATGGAAACATAGATTATCTGAAGGAGATAAGAAGTAAATCAGAGCTTCCGATTCTGAGAAAAGACTTCATGATAGATGAGTACCAGTTTTATGAGGCAAAAGTAATCGGAGCGGATGCAGTTTTGCTGATAACAGCTATCTTAGACGATGGACAGATGAAAGCATTTTATGAGCTTGCCAGGGAGCTTGAGCTGGATGTTCTGGTGGAAACCCATGATGAGGCTGAGATAGAGAGGGCATTAAAGATTAATCCGAGAATCCTTGGTGTAAACAACAGGGATCTCAATGATTTTTCCATAAGCTTAGAGACTACCAGACAGCTTAGAAAATACATACCGGAGGATAAGGTTTTCGTCTCAGAAAGCGGAATCATGGATGATAAGGACGTGAAATTCCTAAAGGATGTGGGAGTTGATGCTTTCCTAATCGGCAGGGCATTTATGGAGGCTGCAAATCCACGGGAGCTTGCGAAGCGATGGAAGCAGCCGATGGCTGGTTCGGTTGGTTGAAAATATAGACTTGCCAGTACATGACAACAAATGAGATGCTGGAAACTAAATATAGAATATAGATTTAAACAATAAATTAGATTACATGTAGTTGTTCTAAAAATGGAATTAGCTATGTAAACAAGCAAAAGTAGAAAGGCAGGATAAGACATGAACAAAAAAGCATATTACGGAAATTTCGGTGGTCAGTATGTATCTGAATCACTTATGAATACATTGGCAGAGGTTGATAAGGCATTTGAGGAAGCCATCCACGACCCTGAATTTTTGAAGCAGTACCATTATTACCTGAAGCAGTATGTAGGACGAGAGACTCCTCTTTATTTTGCAGAGAGATTAAGCGAAAAGTATGGCACCAGGATTTACTTAAAGAGAGAGGATTTAAACCATACAGGTGCCCACAAAATAAACAACGTAATAGGTCAGATATTACTGGCAAAGCGCATGGGAAAGACCAAGGTCATAGCAGAGACAGGAGCCGGACAGCACGGAGTTGCCACAGCCACAGGAGCAGCACTTTTTGATATGGAGTGTACAGTCTACATGGGCAAGGAGGATATAGAGAGACAGGCACTTAACGTGATGAGAATGGAGATGCTTGGAGCCAAGGTTGTATCGGTTGAGTCAGGAAGCAACACCTTAAAGGATGCCACAAATGAGGCAATCAGAACCTGGGCAAAGACAGCAGAGGACACCTTCTATGTGATTGGTTCTGCGGTAGGACCTTATCCATATCCTAAGATGGTAAAGGAGTTCCAGTCCTGTATCAGCCGTGAGGCAAAGAGACAGCACATGGAGGCCGAGGGCAGAAATCCGGATGCAGTTGTAGCCTGTGTAGGTGGCGGCTCAAACTCAATTGGAATGTTTGCAGACTTTATAGAAGAGAAGGATGTGAGACTTATCGGAGTTGAAGCGGCAGGAAAAGGCGTAGAGACAGGAGAACATGCATCAGCAATGGCCCTTGGCAATCCTGGAGTGCTTCATGGTATGCGCTCATATCTCTTGCAGGATGAAAATGGCAATGTCCAGCTTGCTCATTCTATTTCTGCAGGACTTGACTATCCGGGTGTAGGACCTGAGCACGCATATCTCAGGGATTCCGGAAGGGCTGAATATGTGTCAATAACAGATACAGAGGCTATGGATGCACTTATGGAGCTGACCCAGATGGAGGGCATTATTCCGGCTATAGAGAGTGCTCACGCTATGGCATATGTATTTAAGCTGGCAAAGGAAATGACTCCCGACCAGTCCATAGTGATGTGTTTGTCAGGCCGGGGTGACAAGGATGTTAATACTATTTCAAACTATCTTGCAGGCAAAGGATATCTTAATTAGGAGGTTATTATGAATCGTATAGAAAATAGATTTGCAGAATTAAAAGAGAAAAATGAAAAGGCATTTATTACATATATCACAGCGGGACTTCCAGATCTGGAACATACAAAGGCAATTGTCAAGGCACAGGAGAAGGCAGGAACGGACGTCATAGAGCTTGGAATCCCATTCTCAGACCCTATAGCAGACGGACCGGTTATCCAGCAGGCATCCTATGAGGCTATTTTAAATGGAGCCACACTTAAGAAAATATTTGTTATGTTAGAGGAACTTAGAAATGACGGCTGCCAGATACCTATTATTTTTATGATGTATTACAACATGGTGCTTCATTATGGCATAGATGAATTCGCAAAGAAATGTCAGGAGACAGGAGTTGACGGACTTATAATTCCAGACCTGCCATTTGAGGAGCAGGACGAGCTGAGGGAAGCCCTGGGAGAGGATGACAGAACCATAATGATACAGCTTGTGTCTCCTGTTTCAAAGGACAGAATCCCAATGATACTGGAAAATGCAAGGGGCTTTGTATACTGTGTATCATCAATGGGGGTCACAGGACAGGGTGGAAGCTTCCACAAGGAGATTATGGACTACCTCAGCTATGTTAAAGCTGTGTCAGAGATTCCTGTTATGATGGGCTTTGGAATCAGGACAGCAGAGGATATCAGACCTATGAAGGATGTAATTGACGGAGCGATTGTTGGCTCGCATTTCATTAATTTGATGAGAGAGCATGGATTTGAAGCTGAGGCGGCTGCGGAGTATTGCAGGACCTTCAAAACTGAGCTTAATGCACTATAGGTGCTGTAAGTGACAAAGCATATATAGATTTTTTGGAGGATGGATAAGAGACTGCCAGGAAGATGATTTGTGACAGCTTAGGTTAACATATAATAGAAAGAGAGGACGCAATAATGAGTGACTTAAAAGGAATATTAGCAAAACTATCAGAGGGTAAGGACCTGACAAAAGACGAAGCAATGTATACACAGGACATGATTTTAACAGGTCAGGCTACCGAGGCACAGATTGCCTGCATCCTGACTGCACTTAAGATGAAGGGAGAAACTCTGGATGAGATTACAGGCTTTGCGGCTGTATTAAGGGACAAGGCTAATACCATTTCTCCTGATGTAGACAATTATGTTGATTTGGTGGGTACCGGCGGTGACTGTACATATTCTTTCAATATTTCTACTACTTCTGCCTTTGTGGTTGCCGCGTCAGGACTTCCGGTTGCAAAACATGGCAACAGATCCATTTCTTCAAAGAGCGGTGCAGGGGATGTGCTTGAGGCACTGGGAGTAAATATTGCAGCAGACCCTGATGTGGTAAAGAAGTGTGTTGAGGAGGTCGGAATTGGTTTTATGTTTGCTCCGCACTTTAATCCTGCCATGAAATATGTTGGAAAAGTAAGAAAAGATTTAGGCTTTAGAACAATTTTTAATATCCTCGGACCACTGTCAAATCCATCAAGAGCCAAGGCAATGGTTGTGGGAGTTTATACTTCTAAGTTGACGGATGTTATCGCAAAGGCTATGATGAATATTGGCGTTGAGCGTGCCTTTGTTGTAAGTGGCTGTGACAACATGGATGAGATTACGCTTACAGGCGGGACTACTATTTCTGAAATCAAGGATGGCAGGGTAAATACATTTACAGTTACACCTGAGCAGTTTGGATTTAAGAGATGCGGGCTTGATGAGCTTCAGGGAGGCGATGGCACTGTCAATGCAGGAATTACAAAGGATATTTTAAGTGGAAAAGAAAAGGGAGCAAAGAGAGATATTGTCCTTTTAAATGCCGGTGCTACACTCTATGTAGGAGGCATGGCTGACTCTATCCAGGCTGGAATCAGGCTGGCTCAGGAGACAATAGACTCAGGAAAGGCTCTCAAGACATTGGAGGCTCTTGTTAATGCATCAAACTAAAAAAGTATTGCTGGTGGCTACTGGTGGTACGATTGCTTCGAAAAAGACAGAAAATGGACTGACACCAGGCATAACCCCGGAGGAACTGCTGGGATATGTGCCTGACGCAGGGGAATGCTGCCAGATTGACACAATACAGCTATTCAATCTGGACAGTACAAATATATCACCAGAGCACTGGAAACTTATAGTTGGGTGCATTAGGGAAAATTATGACAGCTATGATGGTTTTGTCATCGCTCATGGCACAGACACCATGGCATACACGGCAGCAGCCCTGTCCTATATGATACAGGATTCGGCAAAACCAATTGTGCTTACTGGCGCGCAAAAACCTATTAACCTTGACATAACAGATGCAAAGACCAATCTGCTGGACAGTATAATGTATGCAGCAGATGATGCCTCTGAGGGAGTATCAATTGTATTTGGAGGCAAGGTAATTGCTGGCACACGTGCTAAAAAGGTCAGGTCGAAAAGCTATAATGCTTTTTCAAGTATTGATTTCCCGGAGCTTGCAGTCATACAGGATAAAAGGCTTATCAGGTATATACCGGGAGTCAAGGGCAGCAAGCAGGTAAAATTTTATGATAATCTGAATGACAATATTTTTCTTCTGAAGCTCATACCGGGCATTAAGGCAGACATTTTAGAATATGTTTTTGAAAAATATGATGCCATAATAGTGGAAAGCTTTGGAGTGGGCGGGATTCCCATTACAATCAGAGAGAAGTTTTTCGCTCTCTGCCAGAAATATCAGGGGAAAATGATAATCATGGCTACCCAGGTTGCCCATGAGGGCAGTGATATGACTGTCTATGAAGTGGGGCATGACATGAAAGCAAGCTGCAACTTTCTGGAATCCTATGATATGACCCTTGAGTCTGTTATTGCAAAGACTATGTGGCTGTTAGCCAACTGTACAGATGATGGAGCAAGCAGGGAGAAGCTGTTTTACACCTGCATAAACCATGATATTTTGTTTACCGGTGCTAATTAGTGATAGGGCATAATGCGGCTGTAAGGAATGTTAGAGATGTAGAATGTTAACCTGATATAAAATAATGGTTGACAATAAGCGCGGACTGATATATTATAATCCCCGAAAGGAGATTGAGTTATGAATAAAATATCAGTTCGTGCTATATGTTTTATAGGCATGTTTACAGCAATTACAGCGATTTTATCAATTGCTACAATTCCAACACCATGGGGAGTTCCATTCACTTTACAGACATTTGCAATGGCACTTAGTGGGTTGGTACTTGGAAAGAAGTATGGTACAATATCTACAGTATTATATGTATTGCTTGGTCTTATCGGAGTTCCGGTGTACGCAGGCATGAGTGCAGGACCTGGAGTATTATTTGGTGTTACTGGCGGATATATATTTGGTTTTGTACTTATGACATTTTTCTGTGGACTCGGAATTGAATTTGAAGGAAAGAAAAATGGTGTATTCTTCACTATGCTTTTCAGCATTATCGGACTTGCATGCTGCCATATTCTTGGAATCATCCAGCTTAAGGTAGTTGCACAGATGGGATGGGGAGCAGCAGCAATGGCTGGTACAGTTCCGTATCTTGTAAAGGATATACTTTCAGTAGTTGCAGCATATCTGGTTGCAGTAGCAGTTCGTAAGGCACTTAAGTCTGCGAACCTTTTAGGAGCAAATAACGTTTCGCTCGAAAATTAACATATGGCCATGACAGGCAATTAACTTTTTGAAGGCTTTAGCGGCAGGCTAAAGTCTTCTTTTATGTTGTTTTACTAAAAAAATAGAAAAAATTAGGTAAAAATAACAGTTTACATATCTTTTTGTATAAAATATAATAAAGTACGAAAATAAACGAAAATTATCTCGAGGAGATAAAGTGGGAAATGCGTATGAGTTGTAAAGAATATTTATTTGATGATTTGGGCGCAGTTTATTCGAGTGATGAGACAGGATTTCGTCTGTGGGCACCAGTGGCGGATGAGGTTTTTTTGTGCTTGTATAAGACTGGCGATGGTGATGACCTTATAAAAAGAGTCAGAATGGAAAAGAGTGAGGGTGGCACATGGTTCAGCCTGCAGACTGGTGATTTGGATAAGACCTATTATACTTATGAATTAAAATATGGCGACAGGCTTATAGAAAGCTATGATCCTTATGCAAGAGCCTGTGGTGTAAATGGTCTGCGTTCTATGGTAATTGACCTTGCAAAGACCAATCCGGAAGGCTTTAGTCAGGATAAGGGTCCGGATTGTGCTGAGGTGACTGATGCCATAATCACAGAAATATCAGTAGTAGACACAACCGCAGATAAGAGCTCAGGTGTGAAAAATGCAGGAAGGTTTCTGGGACTTACAGAAGAGGGCACAGTATCAGCGGAGGGCATGGCAACAGCTCTTGACCATATAAAGGAGCTTGGCGTGACACATGTGCAGATTCTGCCATCCTTTGATTTTGCAAGCATTGATGAGTCATCTGACAAGGAGCAGTACAACTGGGGCTATGACCCATTAAATTACAATATTCCGGAAGGTTCCATGTCCAGTGACCCATTTCATGGTGAGGTGAGAATCAGGGAATACAAGCAGATGGTTAAAGCTTTTCATGATAATGGCATAGGCGTCATCATGGATGTGGTGTATAATCACACCTTTAATATAGAGGGCAACAGCTTTCAAAAGACTGCACCGGATTATTTTTACAGAAAAGATGGTGACAGATACTCTGATGCCTCAGCCTGTGGCAATGAGGTGGCTTCAGAGAGACCTATGGTCAGGAAATATATCATAGATTCCCTGTGCTACTGGGTCAGTGAATACCATATAGATGGTTTCAGATTTGATCTGATGGGTGTACTTGATATAGAGACCATGAATCAGGCGAGAGCGGCTTTGGTAAAGCTTAAGCCAGATATTATCCTCTATGGTGAGGGCTGGACAGGTGGAGACTCCGTGATGCCGGCAGACCAGAGAGCCCTCAAGGTAAATGTGTCAAGGATGCCTGGATATGGTGTGTTTTCTGATGACATCAGGGACAGCGTAAAGGGACATGTATTCTATTATGACCAGCTTGGCTTTGCAGATGGCGGCACTGGCAAGGAGAATGACATCCGCTATGCAGTGACAGGAGCAGTAAAGCATCCTCAGGTTGATTATGACAGGTATACATACACAGCGGAGGGAGCCTGGGCAGTAAGACCGGGAAACAGCATCAATTATGTGTCCTGCCACGACAATTACACACTCTGGGACAGATATGAGATATCATCACCGGAGGACAGCGTCGATATCCTAAAAAGAAAAAATATGCTCAGTGCAGCAATTGTTTTTACATCTCAGGGAGTACCATTCTTCCTGCAGGGAGAGGAATTCGGACGCACAAAGCCTATTGAGGGCTCAGATGACAGGGCAGAAAACAGCTACAATATGCCATTGTATACAAACAGTGTCAAGTATGATAGATTAGCTGAATTTAAGGATATGAATGAGTACTATAAAGGACTTATCCGGATTAGAAAAAATCATAGTCTGTTCAGGCTGAGTACAGCAGAGCAGGTGGCTCAAAAGCTTCGATTTACAGACTGCAATGAGCCGAATGTTGTAGCCTACAGGCTCATGGATGAAAATGAGCAGATATTTGTGGCTTATAATGCCAACAGGGAGGCTGTGACACTGGAGCTGCCGGAAGAAGGCGGGTGGACAGTGATAGCACAGGATACATGTGCTGATGACAGAGGAATTGCGCAAATAAAAAATCAGGCAGTGATTCCTCAAATCTCATGCCTGATTGCAATTAAAAATAAGTAGTATTAATGAGTAGTCTTATTTATATACTGGTTTTTATATTTTGAATATACAATACGCTGGCTTCTGTAAAGTCCGAAGTATCCTGAAAGCATATAGCTGAAGGATATGGCAAGCAGGAAATATGGCATACCATCATAGCCGAACAATTCAAAGCTTATAAGCAACGATGAGATAGGGCAGTTGGTAACACCACAAAATACAGAGGTCATGCCCACCGCGGTACAAAGCGTAGGTGAGAAGCCAAAGAGATTTCCAAAGAGACATCCAAAGGCTGCACCTGTACAAAAGGATGGAACAATTTCACCACCTTTGTAGCCAGCTGACAGTGTGAGAGCGGTAAAGATTATTTTAAGTAAAAAGGTTTCAGGCTTTACTGTTCCATTAATACACTGCTCAATTATATTCATACCTGTTCCACTGTAGGTCTGACTGCCTGCCAGGAGTGTAGCGATTATGACAAACACACCGCCCATAAAGGCACGAAGGTAAGGGTTTTTAAAAAACTTCTTATATAATTTTTCAGCACCATGCATGGCAATGCAGAACAGGATGCTGACCAGTGCACACAGGACTGCGAGAATAGAAATCTCCATAGCAGTTTTAAGCTCAAAGGCAGGTATGGACTCTATTAGGAAAAACTCGTTTGTAACGCCAAAGTGATTTGCAACTCCGTGGGCAATCAGAGAGCTGATTACGCAAGGAACAAGGGCGTTGTAATACATGACACCAACGGAAATCATTTCCATGGAAAATATGGCAGCTGCCATAGGTGTACCAAAGAGTGCTGAAAAGGCAGCACTCATGCCGCACATAATCATAACGTTTCTGTCTTTATCGTCAAAGCGTAAAAGCCTTCCGATAGAATTGCCGAGACTGCCGCCCATCTGAAGGGCTGCACCTTCTCGACCGGCAGAACCACCCAGCAGATGAGTGATTATTGTGGAAACAAATATAAGCGGAGCCATTCTGAAAGGAAGCTTGTCCCCGGAATGTATTGCAGAGATTACAAGGTTTGTACCTGTATCTTTTTCATCATGAAGCAGCCGGTATAAGCCTACAATTGCAAGTCCACCAAAAGGCAGGAGAAAAATAAGCCATGGATGGGTGAGCCTGATATTTGTGGCTTCTATAAGTCCGTAGCAGAAAGCGGTTCCGCACAGACCGACTATAAGACCTACTAAAATTGAAAAAATCACCCACTTACAGGAAACTGCAAATCGGTGAGCATTGTGTTTTATCTTGTGTAAATTAAAAAATGATATAATAAATAATATTACATAATCAGGAGGAATGAAAATGAGAACAAGTGGCGTACTCATGCCAATATCATCACTTCCATCACCATATGGAATAGGAACGATGGGAAAGGCGGCAAAGAAGTTTGTAGATTTTCTGGAGAAGGGAGGTCAGACCTATTGGCAGATTCTCCCAATTTGTCCTACAAGCTATGGTGATTCACCATATCAGTCATTTTCCAGCTTTGCAGGAAATCCATATTTTATAGATTTGGAATATCTTTGCAAGGATAAGCTTCTCACTAAAACGGAATGTGAGTCATTCCCATGGGGAGGCAGCAAAAAATATGTAGATTACGGAACCATGTATGAGTCAAGATATGCGCTTCTCAAAAAGGCATATGCTCGTTTTATGAAGAAAGTTCCTTCGGATTATTCAGAGTTTTGTGAAAAAGAGGCAGAGTGGCTTGATGAGTATGCGCTTTTCATGGCACTTAAGGATGCAAACAAGGGAGCAGCCTGGACAGAGTGGGATAAGAAGCTCAAGCTTAGAAAGCCAGAGGCATTGGAAGAAGCAAAGGCTAAGCACGCAGATGATATAGAGTTCTACAAGATGCTCCAGTACTTATTCTACAAGCAGTGGAGACAGCTTAAGGCATATGCAAATGAAAAGGGTATCCAGATAATCGGTGATGTCCCAATTTATGTAGCTGGAGACAGTGCAGATGTATGGGCAAATCCAAAGCAGTTTTATCTGGATGAGGATTTAAATCCAATTGAGGTAGCAGGCTGCCCACCAGATGCTTTCTCAGAGGATGGACAGCTCTGGGGCAATCCGCTTTTCCGCTGGGATGTGATGAAAAAAGATGACTACAGCTGGTGGACAAAGAGAATTGCTGCAATGGCAAAATTATATGACATTGTAAGAATTGACCATTTCAGGGGCTTTGATTCTTACTATGCAATTCCGGCTAAGGATGATACAGCAAAGAATGGTAAATGGAAGAAAGGACCTGGCATGGATCTCTTCAACAGCCTTGAGAAAAAGCTTGGCAGGCTTCCAATTATCGTTGAGGATTTAGGTTTCCTGACACCATCAGTAGTTAAGCTGCTTAAGGATTCCGGCTTCCCTGGAATGAAGGTTATCCAGTTTGCATTTGACTCAAGAGAGGACAGCGATTACCTGCCGCATAATTATCCAACTCACTGTGTTGTGTATACAGGAACACATGACAATGACACAATCATAGGATGGATGAAGACAGCACCAAAGGATTCAGTTAAGTTTGCAAAGAAGTACCTTAACCTCACCAAAGAGGAGGGCTACAACTGGGGAATGATGAGAGCTGCCTGGTCATCTGTTGCAGACATGGCAATCGTTCCAATGCAGGATTTACTTGGACTTGGTTCTGAAGCAAGAATTAACACACCATCTACACTTGGTGAAAATTGGAAATGGAGAGCTACAGAGGAACAGATTGATAATAAGCTGGCTAAGAAGCTCTATACATATACCAAGATGTATGCCCGTCTCAATGAGAAGCTGACAAAGAAGGAAGAGACCAGCGAGACAGAGGAAAAATGATA
>ERZ1031095.99-NODE-99-length-25742-cov-8.064235_pt1 | contig 25742 bp, 9 predicted proteins | sample MGYA00517108_ERZ1031095 | MGnify/ENA primary metagenome ERZ1031095 (study PRJEB33719, sample SAMN04261275) | wastewater metagenome | biome: rural village; feature: human; material: feces | host: Homo sapiens | place: El Salvador | collected 2013-01-07 ... | reverse complement strand
GCGCATATACGTGGTATCGGCATCAAACTGGAAGTGCCACAGCAGTTCGTCTATATACACCAGATTCATGTCGTAATGATGAAATTGGTTGTTCTTCTCCGGATTTCTGCATATATAGCCCGTGCTGTACATCGGCGTTCCCCACTTGTAGGTTCCACGCGCCAGGTTATTTTTCTCATCCATCAGATGAGGTTCTGTAACGGGCACATCGGTTACCTGACTCTTGGCGTATGCATCAAAGTGGGTGCGTTGCCTGTCTGGCATTCCAAGAAAATCGCCCATGTAGGCAGCTCTCCATCCAGGCAGCGGCATGCGCCATCCCACGGCTCCATGCTGCCACACCTTACCATCCCAGACACCATCGGCAGCCATCACCAAAGCTCCACCGATAGGATTGATATAGGCATCGGGGGTATGGAAACAGACTGATGAAGCAAGCAGGTTTCGCCATTGCTCGGCTGCATCGAACCGAGGCTGCATCAGAGAGTTTGGGGCTGCAGAAAGCTGATTATCTCCATTTATCGAGAAATAGAAGATGGAACTTGGAGAAGACTGAGATACAGTTCCAAGAACTGCCGTTTCTGATGTAGCAGCTTCGAAGGTACCCGGTTTCAGGAAACTTCCAATATCACCCGAACGGGCTGGTTTAGGAACTGCAGTTTTGCTCAGGATAGCCTCCACCTTCATTTTCCTGTTATCGAATCCATGAGCAACAAAGCGCCAGATAGCTCCTTCAGCATCAGAAAATGCCAGGACCGATATGTCGAGTTCCCCCTTTCCCCATCGCCTGTCTTTCAGAAGATAGTCACGACGTCCAGCTTCATAACTCGCCTTGCAATATTCAACCTCATCGAGCCACATCACCTGTCCGGCATACGAGATTCGGAACCTAATATTACCCGTCTGGTTTTTCTTATAGGTGGCGAAGATAGGACGGTCGCTGGTTTCCACTCGCCATTCCGCCATACTTCCATAAAGGGCACGGGTGTAGCGATAATTACCATTCACACAAACAAAGGCATTGCCTTCGGGATAATAGGATGCTTGGCGAACCACCCCTGCCGAAAACATCGGTAGAGCCATGTTCGCCAACAATCCCCAAACAGCAATTTGCTTCATATTGCTTTTATTTAAGAAACATTTAAATTCTGAAGAAATCAGAGTGTTTTAAATTCTGAAAAATCAGAGTGTTTTTTACTTCAGATACTTAGCCAATGGGCTCTTCATCTTCTTCAAACCCTTGGCCACGCACTTGGCATTGTGCTGGGCACCCTTCAGACTGGTGTGTGTATGATCCTTCTTGTAATAAGCCTTCACCTTCTCCTTGCCTATCTTATCGTATGAATCGGCAGCAATGTTGTGGAGGTCGAGGAAGGCAACGCCCGTCTCAGCTACCACCTCACGATACCATTTTCCGTAGGTATCGTTGCGGCGCTCCATCTTGCCCTTTGGCCACTCGTTGCGAGGAGTCAGCGATACGAGGATTGGAGTGGCACCTTTCTCCCGAACATCCTGGATGAACTTCTTCAGGTACCAGCCGAAAGAATAAACCACCTCATACTGCTTGCTTTCTTCCATTTGGTAGACATGGCAGGTATCCTTGGCACTAGGTATGGAACCACGCATCTTCTTATCGGTCATAGAACAGATGTCATTATGACCGAACTCGATGAGTACGTAGTCGCCTGGCTGAAGACTGTTGTATACCTTATCCCATCTTCCCTCGTTGAGATAAGAACGGGAACTGCGACCAGCCTTGGCTGCATTCACGCAGGTAATCTTCTTAGGATTGAAGATGGTATAAGCCTGAGAGCCCCAGCCCCACATGCCGTCTTCGTCCTTATCGGCATTCTTTACGGTACTGTCGCCTGTGAAGAAGACGACCGGTTTGCCTGGTTCACGTTTAAAATTTTCCACAGGCAAAGCCACATTGATCATCATCGCCTGCAAAGGAGCCAGCTCAGGATTCTTGCTTTCAGCCAATCCTTCTGCTGCCGACCGGGCATTCATCATCGCTCCGAAACGGGAGGTGTGGATATGATCTTTAAAGAAATGATACTTCTCCTTCCAATGACCATAGCTATCGAGCTTGGCTGCCGAAATCTCGTTCAGATCAACGAAAGGAACGCCTTCCTGCTCAGCCACCTGCTTTGCCCACAATCCGAAGGTCTTGTTGACACGAACTATCTTGTCGTTCTCATCGTAGGCATCACGTGGAGTCAACGACATCAGGATAGGATGAGCACCCAAAGCCTTGCAGTCGTTGATATATTTGCGCATGTATTCGCCGTAAGTATAAACGGTCTCCTTCACGCCAGTCTCCTTGATGGTGACGTTGAGTGAATCCTTGCCGATACCAGGGATGCTGGCACGTGCCCTGCCACTATCATACGGACCATTGTCGTTATGACCGATGGAGATGATCACCCAGTCGCCTGCCTTGATGCCCTTGCGCACATCCGGCCACAGACGGTTATAGAAGGTGCGGCTACTCATACCTCCAAGCGCCTGGTTTTCTACCGTAATCTTGTTGGCATCAAAGAACTCGTGCTCGTAATAGCCCCAGCCCCACTGACCGTTGTTACCATTACCCAGCGTACCATTGCGCATGGTAGAGTTACCTATCAGGAAGAGCACAGGGTTGTTGCCCCTGCGGCTGGTTCCCGGTTGGATTCGTGCGGTCATCGCCTTGTTCAGACTATCCGCAGTATTGTCGATAACTTTGTTGACATCTTCCATTGGTTTTGCCACCTGGGCAAAAGAAGCAGTTGTTGCCGCCATCAATGAGAAGGCGAATAATATTCTTTTCATTAGCTACGTATTTTTATCAAATTATTATCGTTATATTATATACAAGAGAAGTCTTCACTCTTCGTTTTTCACTCTTTACTTAATCCTTTCTGCATGATCTGGCAGATAATATCCCAGATGAGGAGGTTGATTATATCCCACATTCTGCCAAGCCACTCCCATACGATAGATATGGTCGTGCATCAGAGTTGGAACCCGATATTCTGTCGGAATATTGGTGGTGAAGATATTGAGATGCGATGCATCGCTTTCATCCCAATAGATAACTTCCTCTCTCCAGTCGCCGAAGAGATCAGCCTGCAGATTAGGAGTTGCCTTCGACCAGTTACAACTCACCGAGTTTCCCATCTCATAAAGTTGCTTACCATTGCTCAAAGGTAAAGCCACCGCTTCCTTTCCGTTCCATTTCTGGAGATAAGGCGGAAAATGCGGAGGACGACCGTTTGCCAGAAGTTCATCCTGCAAGTCACCATCCCAATAGATTCGGAAGTTCATCGCTGGCATTCCGGACACAGCTCTAAAACTAGTTTTCTCATTACTTCTGAAATGATCAGCTTCATGATTCTTCTTATAGGATAAAGATGTTTCTGCCGAAACAGTCTTACCCTTGATGTCTCTTACAACAGGAGCATCCGAACACCAAAGTTCATATCCCCTATGCTTGGCATCGATATCAGCAGCTATTCCCCTTCCGGTATCATCCTTATCGAGTGTACGGAACAGGATTTCGCCAGTTCTCGCATCCCGCAGATCAGAACCGTAGGGATATTCTTCGTGCACCATATAATATTCCAATCCAGGTCGGTCGGGATCCAGGTCGGCAAGATGCTGCGCATCGCCATGTCCCAATCCGGTAGAATACAACAAGGTTCCGTCATGGTTGATGGCAGCCGAACCGTAGGTTATCTCGTCACATCCATCTCCATCCACATCGCCTACAGCCAGACTGTGCGCTCCCTGGGCATAGGCTGTTGCCTTACATCCATGAGCCTCCTTCAGTACCTTTCCATCAGCATCTGTCACCTTCCAGTCATTCGGAGTCAACGAAGCATGGAGCCATTTGGTCTTGAGTGCCTTTCCGTCGAAATCTACCGCCCAGAGATAAGAGCGGGTATAATAGCCACGGCACATCACGGCACTCGGCTTCTTGTCGGCACCCTCCAGGAAAGCCACGCCAGCCAGGTATCGCTCGCCACGGTTGCCATAGTTTGCCTTGTCGCCCCATACGGAAGAATAGGCAGGGAATCCGTTCTCCAGATGCTCCTCCTCTTCCACCTGATTGCCCGTACCGAAGGCTCGGTTGGGCTGATACCAGATGGTATGCATCGCCTTTCCGGTTTCGCCATGGAAGACCGTCAGCAGTTCAGGACCGGTCATAATGCGACCTCTGGAATTGCGATAGTCGGCATGGTTGTCGATGGAGCGGATTCCGGCATCCGTAGCCGCATCGCTCACAAACCTGCCCCTGGCATCTACCGACCCAGCCGATGTCTTGCAGACCATTTCTGCCTTGCCATCGCCGTCGAAATCATAGACCAGAAACTGGGTATAGTGGGCACCGGCACGGATATTCTTACCCAGATTGATGCGCCAGAGTTGGGTTCCGTCGAGCTTGTAGCAGTCGAAGATGACTTCTCCCGTATAGCCGTCATGCGAATTGTCATGGGCATTGGTCGGGTCCCATTTCAGGATGATTTCGTATTCTCCGTCTCCATCCACATCGCCCACGCTACAGTCGTTGGGGGTATATTCGTAGGATTTTCCGTCGGGAGTGACACCGCCGGCAGGACGGTTGATGGGCAGGGAGCGATAGAGATCATTCCATGGCTTCACCGCCTTCGAAACTTCTCTTTCAGCCGGAGCATCCATCCTGGGTTCCTTCTGATAAGTGATGATTCGATAGCTGCTGGCAGCAGAACCTTTGCGGTCTGTATAATTGGTCAGCTTCACCTGATGGGCGATAATCTTTCCATCTCTTTCTATGTCGAAGCATACGTTCTTGCTGTCCGTACCCAGCAATCGCCAGCTGAGGAAGATTCCCTTGTCCTGGGCAGGCAAAGCCACCAGGCCACGGTCCAGCTTCTCCATCTGCGATACCGGAGTCTGCACTTGTGCATTAAGATGAGAGCAGGGAGCCATTGTCAGCGCCATACCCATCATCGGAAATAACATTTGTTTGATTTGCATGATGATAGTTGTTTGTTGTTTTGTATTTCTGCTACAAAAGTACGCATAATCCGGTTCATCTACCTAGTAATATTATCCGAAGAAGCGAACTATCATACAATTCTCCATTATTCCATTCTTACAAGCTTTTGTATGAGAAGAAAAAAGAGCGATACCTTCTACCGAGAGAAAGATACCGCTCTTCAACATATAATCATTAACCTATCCTATAGATATTCGATTAGTAACCAGGATTCTGCATCTTCTCCTTCTCCTCATTGCTCAGGGAAGCACCATTCGCATTGGTGATACCGTCGAGGAATGACTGAGGAATAGGGCGATAGTAATGCTTGGCTGGGTCGAACTTACCGATGCCACGCTGAGAACCATCGTTGAATGCATTCCAGCGAGCCTCCAAGGTCTTGGTACGTGCCAGGTCTTCCCAACGCTGGCTTTCACCAATCAGCTCACGGGTACGCTCATTCAGGAGGAAGCACATCATCTTCTCTGCCTCAGTGTTGCACTTCAAGGCTTCGTAGATAGGCTTGTCTGCCTCTGAGTTCAGAATGTCATCAACACTGTTCAGATGCATGCTGCTCTTGGTTGCGGCGGTAGTTACAGGAATGTTGTTTGACTCGAAGTAAGTGTTCTCCTCTGTATAGATGGCACCCTCGGCAGAGAAACCGCCACCCTTGTTGGTGCAGACACTGTTCTTCTTGTAAGCCTGACCACCGTCACGGCTGATAGAGCGATCCTCACCCTCAGCATATCCGGCACGGTCGCGAACCATGTTGAGATACTTGATGGCATTGCTGTAGTCCTTCTTGCGGATATAAGCCTCGGCAACCATCAGCACATCGTCAGCTGAACGGGCGATGATGGCATCGCGGGTACCAAACTGAGAAGCGATAGCGTTGCGGGCTCCGTCACGGAACTTAGACAAGGCTACGCCACGGTTGTGTGGATAGATGGTATAGTAATTACCAGAGTGGGTAGTATTGTCCTTGGCAGTATTCCACTGGAATGGCTGACCGGCATAGTAGCGTACAAAGGTATGCTCTGGGCAGACCTTGCCATCCTTCAATACGAAATCCTCTGACTTAGACTCGTTGCCATCCTTGTCATGACCAGGAGTGAAACGGGTATCACCAGGATTGTTTACGATATACTTCAAACCAATCTGACCACCCACGAAGCGATGCTCGCCAGCTACATCCTCTGCAGTATATTCATCAGGATTCTTAGCCATAACTGCAGCATCCCACTTTGGAGCACCATTGGTATAGTTGCAGCCATACTTGGTGATGAATGACTTCCAGAAACGGGAGTCGTTCACACGGTCGAATACCTGGATGGTATATTCAGTAGAGCTTACATAGCTGAACTCACGGTCGCCGGAAATATCACGCTTCATACCTGCCAGGTTCTGATATACAGATGGGAAGCAGAGGTGCATCTGGTTACCGAAACGGCCCCAGGAGTCGCTGTTGTCAGAGAACTGGGCAGCAAGTACCACCTCGCTCACCTTCTCATTGGCACCATCAGGCTCGGTGTAGTCCCAGAGTTCCTGGAAGTTGCTGCACAATGGATGCTTCTTGATTACCTCGTCGCCATACTTGATGACTGCAGCCAGGTCGGCATCCTTATACTGGGAGTTCCAGCTGTCGTGCAGTTCTGATGCACGGAACAGATGAACCTTTGCCAGGAAGTGGGCTGCAGCCGACTTGGTGAGACGGCCCAGCTGCTTGTCCTCAGGTTCCTCCGGCAACAGTTCGTATGCCTTCTCGAAGTCTGAGATGATCTGAGCGAAGCACTCTTCCTCAGAATTGCGGGTGAAGGTATAGGATACGCCTGTAGATGGCTCCAATTTCAGAGGCACACCTCCATACTGCTTAACCAGCTCGAAGTAGGCATAGGCACGGAAGAAGTAGCCCTCGCCCAGACGAATGTTATACTTGGCGCTCTTCTGGTTGTAATACAGGGGCACGTTCTGAATCAGGATGTTGGCTGGTTCGATGGTACCATACATATTGTCCCACAAAGGCTGGTTGGAACCTGTCTCGCCAGAGTTCAAGTCTGTACCATAATGGTTCCATGCAGCAATATCATTGGCACCGCCGGTAAACTCATCGATACCCATGTTATACATGTTATAACCCCAGATATAGTTGAACTTGAACTTCAACTTCTGATAAGTACCTATAGCCAGGTCGTTGATACCAGCCTCTGTCTTGAAGTAGGCAGTACCCTTCTCTGTAATCAGCTTCTCGTCGAGAAATGAGTCGCTGCATGATGTCATTGCTGTTCCCAATGTCGCTCCCAAGAGAAGAGAAGCGAATAATATCTTATTTGTTTTCATGATGAAAGTCCTGTTTTTAGAATCCAATGTTTAATCCGATAACCCAGCTCTTGATGGTTGTACCTGAACCATAAGATGTTGAGTTATTGTCATAACTCAAGAGGTCGGTATCAAGCCACTTGCACTTCTTGTAGATAGTGAATGGGTTCATTGCCTGAACATAAACCTTGAGGTTGCTCATGCCCATCTTGCTGGTTACATTCTTAGGGAAGGTATAACCCAGAGAGATGTTACGCATCTTGATATATGAACCGTCCTGATAGTTCATTGAGCCAGAATAAGCATCTGCTGCCTGACCATTAGAACCAGGAGCATAATACTCAGCGTCCTCGTTAACACCGGCAATCCAGTAATCCAGATCACGCATAGCATACATACCGCCCAGCGTCTCTGCACCCTTGGCTACGGTAAACTTCCAGCGGGCATAGATGAAGCAAGACAACTCGAAGTTTTTGTAGCTGAAGGTATTGTGCCAACCGCCTGACCAGCGTGGACGAACCTTACCTACAATCTGACGGTCGTTGGCATCAATCTTGCCATCAGGATTTACATCCTTCACCTTTATCTGACCTGGCTTGCGACCGAACTTGGCAGCTTCTTCTGCCTCAGAGGTCTTCCAGATTCCATCATATACATAATCGTAGTAAACACCGATTTCCTCGCCTACGAAGAGACGATCATTCACGTTCTCCTTCACGCCATTGTTCAACTTATCCACACGGTTGCGGTCGATAGTCCAGGTAAGACTGGTATTCCATTCGAAATCCCTGGTCTTCACTGGGATGGCATTCAACTGTACATCAAGACCCCAGCCTGAAGTCTCACCTACGTTGGCAAATGTGCTGGTATAACCGGTGAGAGATGGGATGGTGGTAGCCAGAATCAGGTCGGTAGTCTTGTTGTGATAGTAGTCAACGCTACCGCTGATACGGTTGTTGATGAAACCGAAGTCGAGACCGATGTTCCACTGCTTGGTCTTCTCCCAACCGAGGTCGAGGTTCGCCATCTTGTTAGGACTCTTGGCAGAAGCATCTGATGGCAGATAACCTACGGATGTTGTTGCACCCCAGGTATATACGTTGCTCTGAACGGCACCCTGAGTAGCGTATGCAGATACCGCATAGTTACCGGAAATACCATAACCCAGACGGAGTTTCAGATTGCTGATGAAATCAGCCTTCTGCATGAACTTCTCCTGGTCGATGCGCCAACCGAGCGCTACAGATGGGAAGGAAGCCCACTTATGACCGTCAGCCAACTGAGAGGCACCATCGGTACGTACACTGGCTGTCAGCATATACTTATCTGCATAGGTATAGTTCACGCGAGCCATGTAGGAAGCCAGCTGGGTCTCTGTCAGACCGGTAGTATATTGCAATGGCTTGCTCAGAGAGCTGGTGTTCCACCACAACTCGTCAGCACTTGCCACATTCGCCTTAATATTACCATTCTCATAATGATACTTGGAAGCACTCTGCAAGAGGGTTACACCGATACGATGGTTCTTGGCAATAGTCTTGTTATAGTAAACCAGGTTATCGAGTGTCCAAGCCACCTTATTGGATGGGTTGTACTGAGCCACATTGTTGCCGTCGCCATTGATACCATCAGCCGCATTGGCGATGCCCAGGCGATAGTACTGGAGCTCAGGACCAAACTGGATGCGATACTGCAAGCCCTCCAATGGCTTCCAAACCTTACCAAAATCAAACTGAGCGTAGGCACTGCCATTGATACGGAAATTGGTACGCTTGTTGGTATTATACTTCAACTCATCGATAGGGTTGATGATGTTCACGTTGTAAGCCCATGGATTGCGGATATAGTTGCCATCAGAATCGTAAGGAACAGTCCATGGAATCATGGTATTCAGAGCATTGTAGTAATCGCCCGCACCGGTTACTGACTTGCTGTAGTTGTAACCGTAGTTCTGGGTTCCGTATGAAGCATTCATGGTGAAGCCCAATGTCAATGGCGCTACTGGTCTAGCCTCGAAAGATGTATTCAGGGTGAAGCGCTGATAGCTCTGACCTGGCTGCACGCCCTTCTGGTTCAAGTAACCGAAGGAACCATAGCCCTTAAACTTATCTGTACCGCCCGAAGCGCTGATAGTATGCTCGTGGGTTACGCCGGTCTGCTTACCCTGTGAAGCCCAGTCGTAAGAACCGACGAGCTCTGGATGATAAGTTCCGTTCACCCAAGCCTGATCGATATTGGCCCAGCTGGCTGGTTCACCGCCAAAGAGTTTCTGGTCGCTGGCATAGTCTGGAGCAAAATCTGCCTTAGGATCGCCATAGCCGCCATAGTTGTATGCTGCACGGCGGGCATAGTCCAGCCACTGTGTGGCATTCATCATCTTGGTTACGTCGTGGAGTGTAGAGAAGGTTACGGTACCTGCATAGTTCAGGGTCACCTTGCCTTCCTTACCCTTCTTGGTAGTAACGAGCACAACACCGTTGGCACCACGTGCACCATAGATAGCGGTAGCAGAAGCATCCTTCAATACCTCGATGCTCTCGATATCCTGAGGGTTGATATTCTCGATACCACCGTTCTGGATAATCATACCATCTACTACATAGAGAGGAGCACTGCTGGCACCGATAGAGCGCTGACCACGGATAGTGATACTACCCACTGTACCAGGACGCTGAGAGTTGGTGATATCCACACCGGCAGTCTTACCCTGCATACCCTCCAGGGCATCCTTTACAGGCATCGCTGTCAGGTCCTTGGAATCTAGGTGAGCCAAGGCTCCGGTCACATCGCTCTTGCGCTGCACACCATAACCTACTACCACGACTTCATCCAAAGCCTTGTTGTCTTCCTGCAATGTTACCTTCAGATCGCTCTTTCCGGCAACACTCACTTTCTGGGTTGTATAACCGATATACGAAATTTCTACGATAGCATTCTTTGGCACATTGGTCAAAGTAAAGTTACCGTCAAGATCAGTTACAGCACCATTGGTAGTGCCTACTACTTTAACACTGGCGCCAATGACTGGTTCGCCCATGTTATCTACAACTGTACCTTTTACTGTTTTAGCTTGCTGTACTACATTCGTTGCTGCATTCACCTGAGCTACTCCGATAGGAGAAAACATCAATGCTGAGCAAAAAAGAGTAACAGGCAAAACAGACTCCTTTAAAAATAGTTTGTTGTCCATGTCTTATTACGTTTTGGTTTATATGTTTATTGTTTCGGTTGCAAAAATACACTTATTCTTGCCGACTAAACTTTATATTTTGACCATTCATCTTTATTTTTTGACTTTTACCCACTTTTTAGTTTTTATATTACGTTTTCCCTTTCTTTTTGTTTTGCGGTCTAAAGATTTTATCGTATTTTTGCAGAAGAATCAAACGACCTATCAAATGAAAAGAAACAAAAAAATATTCTACACCTTATTATATATAGTAGGATTCATCAGCATTTGGCTGATGCCTCTGCAGGCATTCGGCAGCATCAAATTAGACGGGAAGCGACTCTCGGCTAAGGACGGTCTGTCATGCAATACGGTGAACGATATCATTCAGGATAGAGATGGATTTATCTGGCTCGGCACCCCTAACGGAGTGAGCAGATATGATGGCTACCAGTTTATCAACTTCACCAATCTCAGCAAGAACTCCGGACAAAAGAGTCACCACTCCATCTCCCAACTCATCAACGACGAGAAACATGGACTCATCTGGGGCTACAATCCATCCAATATCCTCTGCTGCTTCGACCTGGAAACAGCTCATTTCTCCGATTATTTCGATAAGGAGAATGCTACGCTCTTGAAAAACCGATTCAAGAGCCAGAATGGCATGTGGCTCTTTTCTGGAGAATTCGGAGCCAGATACCTGACTTATAGCAACGGAAAGTTTCAAGCCACAGATTATACTACAAAGAACGGCAAACTGATAGGCGACAATCAGCTACAGATGATAGAAGACGCCAAACTGAATGTATGGATAGCATCCGGTAAAGGTCTTAACCGCATCACCCCTGATGGCAAGAGCCATCTGAAGCTCAAGAACCAGCATATCATCACCCTGACTACTGACGGCAATCATATCGCCGTGCTGACCGACAAGGGCGATGCCTTCCTTTATGACAACTCGGGCAAACTCGTCAGGAAATCCCATCTCCCATCCATGGTGGGATATGTGGGTAAATCGCGCGCCTCCTTCTTCTGGCAGGGAGAATGGTATATCTTTACCCAGGAAGAAACTTTCGCTATGAACCTGAAGACCGGCATCTTTCACAAGCCAGCCATCCAGATACCGAATGCCATGTCGAAAACCTTTCTCAAATCCTATGAGTTTCTTTACGACAAGAAGGGAAACGCCTACCTGTTCAACAAGGAGGGAAAACTTTTCAGAAAATTCCATCTGCTGGACGACAAGGCTTACATCAACGGTAGAGACAAGAACTTCGTGGCTGCCGAAGACGCCCACGGAAATGTATACATCGTATCTTATGGCAACGGACTCTTCATCTACAACCCGAAGGAAGATGAACTCCAGCACTTCTCTGCAGCAGACAAGGACCCGCTCTTCCATTCCGACTTCCTGCTGAACGTATTCATCGACCGCAGCGGATGCATCTGGATCTGTACCGGAGATGGCGTATATTGCTGCCGTGAACTTAAGGATTTCAACACAGAGCATGTCAAGATTGAACCAAATACCAACCGGGAATGGAGCAACTACGTGCGCCATGTCAGCAACATCGGCAATGACAAGCTCGCCGTCACTACCCGTGCCAACATGACTTACATCTATGATGCCAAAACCCAACAGCGAACGGTAGAAAAGCAGACCGATGCCTGCGTCTATGACTATGCCATAGATCCGCAGGGCAAGAAATGGATATCTACCAAGGGAGACGGCATCTACATTGACAATGTAAGATATTGGAAATATGAGAAGGACCACTATGCTCCGGGCGTATCCTTCTACAAGACCATCTTCGACAAGCAAGGAAGAGCCTGGATTGCTACCTGGGGAGAAGGCTTGCTCATCACCCCACAGAAAACGGGGCAGCAGCCACGGAAATTCGAGCAGTTTCTGAATGCTGACGGCAAGGAAGCCCAAATCCATGATCTGCTTCTGGACCGCAAAGGCAGACTCTGGGTATGCAGCAACAATGGCATTCTGATGGTTAATACTGCTGAAAAGAAGATTACAGCCCAGAAGTTTCTCCGCTTCAGCGACGAAAACGGAAAGCTGCCGGTAAGCGAAATCAATTGCGGCATCGAGGCACATGACGGAAAACTGTGGTTTGCAGCAACTGGCGGCATTCTGAAATGCAGCTACAACGAGAAGACCGGGGAACTGGAGTACGAGCTGTTTGATACCAGCAAAGGACTCACCGACAACAATACCCGCTCGCTGGAGGAAGACAACTACGACAATATCTGGATAGGTACAGAGGAAGGAATCTCCCGTCTCAATGCCAAGACCAATGATATCCGTTCGTTCCAGATAGGACGCACCATCTTCAGCAACAACTTTACGGAGAACTGCGCCACCAGGCTGAATGATGGCAGACTGGTATTCGGTGTTAGCGACGGTATGATCTTCATCCAGCCATCCCGCACCATCAGCATGCCACCAGCCCACATGAAGGCAGTCATCACAGACCTTGCCATCAACGGCATCTCGATATACGAAGCAGAAAACGAGCAGTTCCTGACCAAGGCGCTGAACTATACACGGGAAATCAGCCTGCCACACGACAAGAATTCGCTCAACATCCACTTCTCCAACTTCGATTATCCGCACATCCAGAATGCGATGTACCAGTACTATCTGGAGGGAATAGACAAGACCTGGCGCCCGATGACCAGCATCAACCATGCCGAGTTCAGCGACCTGAACCCAGGCAGCTACACCCTACATATCCGTACCCGTATAGGCAGCAACCAGTGGAGCGAGGAAACCTTGCTGCACATCACCATCTGCCAGCCTTGGTACAATACGGTATGGGCGTGGTGCATCTATCTGCTCATCATCAGCGGAGCCGGAGTACTCTACTACCGTTCATGGCTGAGAAACTTCGAGCTGAACCAGCAGATTGCATTGGAGAAACAGATGTCTGACTTCCGAATCAACTTCTTCACCCATATCTCTCATGAGTTCCGCACCCCGCTCGCCATCATCCAGAGTGCCGTGGAAAAGATGATGACCAAGGGAGAAGGCTATGCTTCCAAGAACACCATCTATACCCTCAACAGGGGTACCAAGCGACTGCAGCGACTCATCAACCAGCTGATGGAGTTCCGCAAGATCAATACGGGCAATATGAAGCTGAATGTAGAAAAGGGCGAAATCATCGGTTTCGTGCGAAGCATCTACAATGATCTCTATACCGTAGCCAAGCAGAAGGACGTCAGCATGAGTTTCACTCCGTGGACCAGCAGGCATGAGATGTTCTTCGACCAGGAAAAGGTGGAAACCATCGTCTATAACCTGCTGAGCAACGCCGTGAAATATACCCCGGACAGGGGCATCATAAGCGTAAGACTCTATCTGGAGAACAACATCGTATTCTTCTCGGTAGAAGACAATGGTCCGGGCATCAAACCGGAAAGAGAGGCTGACCTCTTCAAGCCATTCATGCACGGCTATGCTTCCAAGGGCGGTATGGGCATCGGTCTCTATACGGCACATCAGATGGCAGAAATCCACAAGGGTTCGCTCACCTATCAGCGTTCTCAGAGTCTCGGGGGCTGCCGCTTCTGCCTTGCCCTACCTAATGATGACAGCAAGTATCAGCCGGAGGATATCATTGAGAAGAAAGCGCTGGATGACCACAGCATCGACAAGGATGAGATTGATATGATCGTGAAGGAGATGACTCCGAAAGCCATCAACAATGTTACCGTAATGGTGATAGAAGATGATCCGGACATGCTGGAGCAGATCAAGTCGGAGCTGTCTGTCTATTTCCATGTAGAAACATTCATGAACGGCAAGACGGGTTACGAGAACATCAGGAAGATTAAGCCAGCCCTGATCATCAGCGACATCCAGTTGCCGGAAATGAGCGGCTACGAGATTGTAAGCAATATGAAGGCAGATCCGGAAACGCAGAACATCCCTGTCATCATGCTGACAGCCTTCGATGATACCAGCCATATACTGAAGGCATACAAGAACTTCGTAGATGACTATATGGTGAAGCCTTGCAACTTCAAGCTTCTCATCGCCAGATCCCTGCAGTTTGTGGCTATGGACCTGAAGGCGAAGCAGCAGGCAGAAGAGAAGGCGAAGCAGGAGAAGGCGCTTCGTCAGGAAACGACTCTTAAGGAAAATGCTCCACTAGAGAAAACAGAGCAGTCTTCCTGCGGAGAAGCAATCCTGATTAAGCCTGTGAAGGAGCTCAAGAAGAATGAGCCTACCCTCCTGATGTCCACCCTCGACAAGAAGTTCAAGGATAAGCTGGAGGCAATCGTGGCACAGCATATCGGCGACAACAACTTCAATGTAGATCGCCTTACTGAACTGCTCTGCCTGGGCCGTACCACGGTATATAACCGCACCAAGAGCATCATGGGCGTTTCGCCAAACATCTATATCCAGAACGAGCGCCTGCGCATTGCCGCCAAGCTCCTGCTGGAAGGCGAATACACGGTAAGCGAGATTAGCGAGAAGGTTGGTTTCTCCGATTCCACCTATTTCTATAAGTGCTTCAAGAACAAGTATGGAATAGCGCCTAGCAAGTATGGCAAGTAAAGATTGCCTGCCAAATAGATTACAAAAAAAACTCGTTGGCTTCTTTACCAACGAGTTTTTTTTATTCTTATAATCATAAATTACCAGCCTGGATTCTGCTCCCACTTGGCACCATATTTTTCGTGCTTCAGCATCACGTCGTTAGGGATTGGGAAGAGATACATCTTGTCATCCCACTGGCGCTGTACGGTTTCACGGGTATAGGTGAAGGAACCATCATCATTCTTGGTAATCTTCATCTCCTGAATGTTCTTGAAGAACTTGTCAGCCTCCTTCCAGCGACGTACATCCCAGAAGCGATGACCCTCGAAGGCAAGCTCTACCATGCGCTCATTCTGATACTTGCTCCACCACTCCTCATTGCTCAACGAAGTAGGGAAATCCGGCATTCCGGCACGCTGGCGAATCTTGTCCACAGCCTCATCTGCCGACATAGGGAGATCGGCACTCGTAGCAGTGGCGCTGCCCAGATACTTGAATACAGCCTCAGCATAGTTGAGATAGAACTCACCCAGACGATAGGTAACCCAGGTATGATAGTCGCCCTGCTTCTTGGTCTTTGAAGTAAGGTCGATATCACCATGCAGCAACTTCTTCAGATAGTAACCCGTAGGAGTAGCACCCACCAATGGCTCGGCATTCACGCCGCCATAATAGGTCTGCAGCTTAGCCTTGTTATATCGGGCTGCAGTAGGCCATACATCACCATTTTTGGCGATAGTCAACTCGAAACGAGGGTCACGACCAGCGTATGGATTCTGCTCATCATAGCCGCTGCCAGCCTCATTGATACCCTTACCCGTAGCCTTCATCTCGTAGGCATCCACCAGGTTCTGGGATGGGCAGTTTCTACCGGAAGCTGAGTAACTTGCCTTAGCCATATCGATACCGAACGGATAGTTGTAGCTCTCTACCATATTATCCTTAGGATCGGTAGCTGAAATCTTGCTACCATAGATACGGCGACCGAAGATGATCTCGCACTTCTTGTCGGCATCCTTGTAATTATTGGTTGACCAGAGATCAGCATACTTGGCAGCAAGCTTCATGCCTCTTGCCTGGCAGGCATCCAGCAATTCCTTGGTATAGAGAGCAGCCTTGTGGTAACGCTCCTTATCGCCTGAAGGATTGAAGAGCGGACTTGCCCAATAGAGCGCAGCACGAGCCTTGAGGGCAAGAACGGTCAGGTTGTTGGCACGTCCATCCTCAGCTGTACTCAGAGCCATGCTTCCCAGGTCAGAGTAATCCTTGATGATGCTGTCCTTTACGGCGTCACATTCATCGAAGATGTACTGGAACACCTCGTCAGATGACTTGCGAGGCTGATTGTTGACATCAGCTGCCGCCATCTCAAGGTCGATGACAGGCACACCACCATACTGGCGAACGAGATTGAAATAGAAGTAAGCACGCCAGAAGCGGGCCTCCCACTTATAGTTCTCGTAACGGTACATCTGCTGCTGATAGTCGGCATTGAGCTCAAAATCCTCGAACTTCAAGTCCTGGAAATCCTTCAATACCACATTGCAGGTCTTGATGCCCTTATACATATTGCTCCAGAGCGAACCCTGGGCGTTGGATGGGCTCCAGCTGCCGTTATAGAAGGTCTCGATGCTGGTACCGCTCACGGAGTAAACACTCTCGTCGGTGGCAGAGGCAAGCATGCCTCCACCAAAGTTCTGACCATAATCATAGTCTGCATAATTGTAGATATCGGTCATGAAACCACCCACCTTCTCAAAGGTCTGAATCACATAATCCTTATCCTTGACTACCGTCTCGCTGTAATCCATCTTATCGCTGCAAGATGCCAGCGCCAAGAGTCCGAACAGACCATATACTAATTTATTTGTTTTCATTATTGTTCTACTTTAAGATAATTAGAATGTTACTGACAAACCTGCCACGATGCTGCGATTCAGAGGATTGGTTGCACCGAATACCTCAGGATCTGACTCATCGAGATGGTCGAAGCTAAACAAATCTACACCACGTACATACAACTTGGCTGCATTCAGGAGCTTGGTCTTGGCGAGCATCGCCTTAGGGAAGTTGTAATAAACCTCGATGTTGCGAAGCTTGAAGAATGAGCGGTCAAACATCCAGAGGGTGTTTGTATTGTAGTTGTTGGCATTGCTGGTTGAGCTCAGCGCCGGGAACTTGGCTGTGCCGGCTGTCTCAGGAGTCCAGCGGTTGTCGTAGTAGTACTGAGAGATGGTGGTGTTGCCCACCAATGGCTTGTACATACTCTTGGTAGAAAGCACACCGCTATAACGGCCTGTGCCCTGGAACATCGCATCTACGCCCAGTCCCTTCCACTCTACTCCCAAATGGATATTGTAGTAGATTTCTGGAGCCACGGTAGAATATCCGATGGCAGTCTTGTCGTTGGTATCAATCTGTCCGTCACCGTTCACATCCTCATACTTGATGTCGCCCGGACGAGGAGTGCTGCCCAGAAGCTGTGGCTTGGAAGCATCGATGTCTGCCTGGTCCTTGAAGAAGCCGATAGCCTTGTAGCCGAAGAGCTGGCTTACGCGATGGCCGGTGCTTAACAAGTTAGGATAGAGCTTAGGAGCCTCATCCTGCTCCTTGATCTGGCTGCGATAGTAATCGATGTTGGCACCGATGTTGAACTTCACGTCGCCAATCTGCTTGTTGTAGTCGAGACTTGCCTCCCAACCCCAGCTATCCACGATACCATCGCCTTCGTATGGAGCATCCACACCCAACTCTGAAGAATACTTGCCTGCGGTAGATACCCAGATGTTGGAACGGCGCTGGTAGAAACCATCAAAGCTGAAATCGAGACCGCCAAACAGGGTGGCATCTACACCGGCATTGAACTTGGCTGCCTTCTCACGGGTCAGACCGGAAGTAGCAATGGCATCAAGATAGGTTCTGCCGAAATCGCTCTGGAAACCGCTGTTGAACGGATAGGTACCACCAGTTGTCTGATACTGCTGCATATAGTACATCCATCCGCTCTCAGGCAGGATGTCGGTCTGGATAATGCCGTAGGAAGCACGGAGCTTGAGGAAATCCACCCAGTTGAGATTCTTCATGAAGTTCTCCTTGGAGAGTACCCAGGCTGCTGATACCGTAGGCGACAATGCCCACTTGCTGCCAGGAGCCAGACGGTTTGAACCGGATTCTACCAGGGCAAGGTCGAGGAAGTAGCGATCGAGCAGACCATAGTGGGTGTACCAGCTGATGTTCTGGCGATAGAGCGTACTGTTGATGGCAAACTCATCGCTGAACTCGTAATCGTACTTCAACTGGCTGTAGATGCTGTGGGCACCGAAGGTATTCTGATAGTCGGCACTGGCATCGATATGGAAACGGCGGGAGAAGCTGTTGGTTGAGATGGAGGCACCGAGATCGCTCTCAGAACCACCCGTAAAGGCTTTGCCCAACTGAGGTTCGCCATTCAGCCAGTCGGCTACCGTAGGACTTCCATATACGTATGTCTTGCTGTAATTCTCGTAGATGTTGGAGAAATGGTCGTAAGCGATGCGACCCTGAACAGCCAGTCCCTTCAATACCGCAGGGAGTTCCTGGCGGATAGTGAGGTCGGTATAGATACCACGGTTGTGATTTCTGGAGTAACCGGCATCCTGCGACTGCGCCACAGGGTTAACGGTACCAGCCCAGGTAGAGTTACCACCCCACTTACCATCCTCGCCCTTCACGGCGAAGGCAGCAGAAGGCAGGCTATAGACCATATCCCACAACTTGGCAGAACTGCCTGGAGCATTCGACTCGGCGAGCACACCCAGGAGGTTCACCTTCATGGTAGTATTCTTCGAGAGAATCATATCCATATTCATGCGCAGGTTGCCCTTCACATATTTATTATTGGTAGAATATCCCTCGTGGGTATCCGGATTCTTCACGAAACCATTGTCATACTGCAGGTCGAGCAAGGCATAATACTTGAACTTCTCGCCACCGCCCGTAAACGAAGCGTTGAGCATATTGGTAACGCTGTGGTTGCGGAAGGTTTCATCCACCCAGTTAACGTTAGGATAGAGATAAGGATATTTGCCTGATCCGAAGGCATCCACCTCTTCCTGGGTATATCTAGGGTTCTCAAAGCCATCGTTGGCATAAGCCTCGTTCATCGCCTTGGCATAGGTCTGCGCATCCACGAACTTAGGCTTGTGAGCCATGAAGTTGACGGCATGGTCCAGATTCACCTTGATTTCCTTGGAATTGAACTTACCGCGCTTGGTAGTGATGAGCACCACGCCGTTGGCACCCTTGTAGCCATAGAGTGCGGTGGCAGCAGCATCCTTCAATACGGATACGCTCTCCACTTCCTCGGCAGAGATATACTGGATATCACGCTCGATACCATCTACCACGAAGAGAGGGGTGTTGCCATCCAGACTCTGCATGCCGCGGATGTAGAAGGTAGGATTGATGCCGGCATAGTTGCCGGAATTCTGCAGCGAAATCAAGCCGGAACCCTGTCCCAGGATAGAGTTGCCGATATTCTTGGCGCTGCGCTTGTTGGTACTCTCGCTGGTGATGACAGACACTGCTGAAGTTGACTGCTCGCGGGAGAAGTTCGCATTGGCGCCCACATCGATGCTCTGAGCCGCATAGCGATGAGGAGCAATGGAATCTATTTTGACTTGTGCTGAAGCTGGCAGGCTCAGGAGAGCCATCGCCATCAGTACAGCATTCTTATTATTTTTCATCGAATTTACTTTTTTAATCTGTAACTTTAATCAAGTAACCTTTACTCAAGAGATAACCTCCGGCGGGATTACCAGCCTGGGTTCTGAACGAGATAACCCTTCAATACCTCGGTCTGTGGGAATGGGAACAGATACCACTTTACATCGAATCCATTCCACCATGCACGGGCTCCCGTGGTGATAGGCAGGCGCTTATACTCAAAATGAGATGGCTCGTACCAGGCATCATTGTCCTTATTCAGCTTCTTGTTGGTTCTGTCGCCATTATACCACTTGTTGGTAGAGGTTTCCCACTTGCCCGTAGCATCATCCTTCACCTGGCGATAGATAACCAGACGATGGAGAGTGCGGCTGAAGAGGTCGGCTCTCTTATAGCGCTTCATATCGAAGAAGCGGGTGTTCTCGAATCCCAGCTCGCAGGCACGCTCGCGCAGCAACTCTTCCAGAAGATTCTCCTTGTTGGTGGTAAGATTCTCTGATGGGTTACATTCCGCAAGTCCCTTCAAACCTACACGGGCACGGATCTTGTCGATGTATTCCAAAGCCTTGACATTGTTGCCGTCTGCCTGAAGCAGAGCCTCGGCATAGATGAGATAGAGGTCGGAAAGACGCATCTCTACCCAGTGTGGCTTCTCGCGCTCGTAGGCAGAACCGGTGATTCCGTCGGCAATGTACTTGTTGTGGAAATAGCCTGTAGCAAAAGCACCCACACAATTGTTTGGACCTGTACCGGCATTGGTACCGCCCACATACAACTCTACATTCTGACCGGTTGACTTACCGTCGCCCACATTCACCTTGTCGCGCTGTCCGTTCACACTTACTGTTTCGTAAAGACGAGGGTCGCGGGTGTATTTCACATTCTGCAGTTCCTGCTTGCCTATCTTTCTGTCACCCTTGATGAACATGTGGTCCAATTCGCCAGCCTTCTCGGTCTCCTCCCAGTTGAATGGCTTGCCATCAGCCCAAGGGAACATCTCTACGAACTCCTGGGTAGGGCAATAAGCCTGGCGGTCGAGGGTACGCATATACTGACGTGCCGCCCAACAATACCTGGAGTTGTGGTTGTTGTCGGTAACGCGGGTCTCGAAGATGACCTCCGGACTAGCCTGACTGATATACGCAAAGCGATAGGCAAAGCGATAAGCCTCAGTAGTCTTGGCTGTCGGCTCTACAAGATGGTAAGGATTGCCGTTGTTGGCATTCTCATTGAAGAAGTCTTCACATGCCTTCTTGCACTGCTGCCACAACTCAGGCTTCCTGCCACCCATCCAAGCCAGACTGTCCTGACTCGCATTCTCCATGGAATACTTGCCGCTGTAATATGGCTGGTCGTCGTTGAACAATGGAGAAGCAGCAAACTGCAGTACACGGCACTTCATCGCCATGGCAGCTGCCTTGGTCCAGTGTGCCTTCATGGTAGTGACATCATCATCAGAATAAGCAAAAGGAAGGGCTCCTGAATTGATAGCCTCATCATAAAGCTTGAGAATGAAATCGAGTGTCTTCTCTACCGAAGCACGTGGCGCATCCAGCTTATCTCCGTTTACATCGTATGAGTGAGTAACCAGAGGCAGACCGCCGTACATGCGGAAGAGGTTGAAGTAGGAAGATGCTATCAGGCACTTCGCCTCAGCCACATACTGCTTTTTGGTAGCCTCATCCATATCAGGCACACGGTCGATATTCTCCATCAGGAGGTAGCAGGCATGCACCATCTCCCAGATATTCTCCTTGTCAAAACCATAGATGGAATTGCTGCTGGCTGCTGTCATGTAATCTTCATACACCAGATTATACATAGCAACTGACGCAGTAGGATTGTGCCAGCAGTCTGACATCGCCTCAATCTGACCACTGAAGTAACTGTGGGAGTTACCGTCACCCGCCTTGAAAGGCAGACCGTAGTACTGGTTCTTATAAATACTGGTCAAGAACTGCTGGGTATATTCTGCACTATTGAAGATAGTATCAATGGTAACATCGCCACCCGGAGTCTTTTCGATGAAGGAATCTCCAAACTTGATCTGCTCAGTACACCCCGTCATCGCAGAACCGATAACGGCTGTAAGAACGATTCCTCTGAATATATTGTTAAGTTTCATTGTATTTACCTTTTTATATATATTAAATGTGTAATATATTAGAAGCCCACCTTCAAAGACAGCATATAGGTACGCTGCAATGGATAGGATGGTGCAGTGGTAGCACGTGCCTCAGGATCACCCCAGATATAAGGAGTGAAGGTAAGGAGGTTGTAACCGCTGAATGCCAACTGCAACTGGTTCATACCTATGCGCTTCATGAACGGAGCGTTGAAATCATAGGAAATCTGCAGGGTCTTCAGGCGCAGATACTTCGCATCCTTCTCATAGAGGGTAGAAGTGGCATAATTGTTTTCCCAGGAATCCAATGATACACGAGGATACTTCGCACTCTGAGATGGATTATCGGCTGTCCAGCTGTTCTCCACCACATACTTCAGGAGACCGCCCATCTCGTGAGAGGTCTTGTTGTAGAATGGGCTGCGGAACACTCCATCCAGCATACGGCTCACGTTCCAGGCACCCGTCCACTGGGTATTGACAGACCAACCCTTGTAGCTGAATCCGAGGTTCAGACCAACCATATACTCAGGATCATCGGTATAGCCCAGGTCGCGGGTCTTATCGTTCGGGTCTATCTTTCCATCGTGGTTCAAATCCACATACACAGCATCACCAGGCTGGATGTTCTCTACCAGCTGGGTAGGGAATTTCTCGCCGAAAGTCTTCTCATAGAGTGCCGGTGTCTGCTCGTCGTAATAACGCCAGAACTGATACATGCTGCGGGCACCCAGACGATGGTTCTTTGCCATCTGATAAGCCTCTGGCTGCAGAGCCTCACCATTGTTGATCAGCTCATTCTGGTTGTAAGAGAGGTTGACACCTGCCCAATATCTGAAGTTCTTGCCTATCTTGTCCTGCCACTTCAGGGATGCTTCCCATCCCCAGCTGTTCACCTCACCATCGTTGGTGTAAGGCATCTTGAAACCGATGATGGTAGGTACATTGTTGTCAATCATCATGATGTCGGTACGGTGCTCGTAGTAGTAATCGAAGTTACCACGGAGCTTATCCTTCAGGAAGTTGATGTCGAAACCATAGTCCTGCTTGTAGGCGTGCTCCCAGGTGATGTCGGCATTGTGGCGCGCCATCTCGTAGGCTCCCTTCCATACGGTAGTGTTGTTAACACCGAAGATGTATCCGTATCCATCACGGGTAGAAACAGTGCCATTATTGATGGCGAAAGGATCGGCGGTGTACATAAAGCGATTACCGTTCAGATTAGCATTACCTACCAGACCGTAGCTGGCACGAAGCTTCAGGAAGCTTACTACCTTGGTAAGCGGCTTGAAGAATGGTTCATCGCTCACTACCCAACCCACAGACATAGCCGGGAAAGTACCGTAACGCTTGCCCGGAGCAAAGTTCTCGGAACCATTGTAACCCACATTGAACTCAGCCATGTAGCGGTTGTTCCAGTCGTAGGTAACACGACCTACCAGACCTACCTGGCGGTGAGGCACATTGGTATAGGTGCTCGGATAATAGCTGCTGTCCTGATTGTAGAGCAGGATGGCACCCACATTGTTCAAGCCGAAGGAACGGTTGTAGTTGAGACCTGCCTCAAAATACCAGTAACGGCTGCGACCGGTCTTCTCTTCATACTTCAACTGCTCTTCGTTACCATATTTCTTATATTTATAGGTACCGTCGTCCTGGAGTACAGGGGTATAGGTAGCCTTTTTGGCGTAAGCATTCTTATTGATGGCGTAGGCACCATTGTATGAAGCCTTCATCTTGAAAGAAAGACCCTTGGTAATCATATCAAGCTTCTGCTTCAACTGGAGATCGAACTGCAGCTTGTTGTTGGTAGTCTTCATGAAACCACCATTCACATCATTATTGCCGAAATAGGTGATGCCGCTGCCACCCACGAAAGGAAGCTGGTCGGTACCGCAATCCTCATACTGGGTCTCGGTAGCGATGTATCTGCCGTTGATGATACCCGGACTGGAGAATGGAGTAGCCTGATAAGCCTCATTGATCAGACCAGATGATCCCTGACCGGAATATGGCTTGTTGGCATTATCTACCTTACCTGCCAGATTGAAGGAGATGGTGGTTGTCTTAGTGACATCCAGGTCGAGGTTGGCACGGTAGTTGAAACTGTTATACTGATAACCGAAGTCGTAATTCTGCCCAAACTCCTTGAACAGACCACCCTGGGTATAGTAACCAACATTGATGAAGTAGCGTGCCGTCTTGGTACCACCACTGATGTTCAGGTTGTGCTTACTCTGCATAGTAGCATCCTTCATAATGTATTCAGCCCACAAGGTGCTAGGGAAACGGATAGGATCACTTCCATCCTTGAACTTCTGGATAACGGCATCAGAGAACAGAGGACTCAACAGTTCGCCATTCTTACCATGCGAATTCTGGCGCATCATATTATGGAAGGTAGCATACTCGTAGCTGTTTGCCTGCTCTACCATCTTGGTAGGAGTCAGGATACCCCATGAAGTAGAACCGCTGATCTTGGTCTTACCCTCCTGACCACGCTTGGTAGTAATCAGGATAACACCGTTGGCACCACGCACACCGAATACGGCTGTGGCAGAAGCATCCTTCAAAACGGTGATGCTCTCGATTTCCTCAGGATCCACATCGCTCATGCTTCGCTCTACGCCATCCACCTGAACCAAAGGGTCGGCACCATTGAAAGAAGCCTTACCACGAACAAATACGCTCGCAGCATCAGAACCCGGTTCACCGGAATACTGTACGGTGGTTACACCTGAAAGCTGACCACCAAGCACATTGTTGACATTACCTACAGGGGTACGGACCAAATCTTCGCTCTTCACGCTGGAGAGGGCACCGGTAACGGTCACCTTCTTCTGTACACCATAGGCTACTACTTCTACAGCCTTGAGGGAAGTAGCCTCTTCCTTCAAGACCACTTGCATGCCGTTTTTGGCAACCACGGTCTGTGATACGAATCCAATGTAACTGATCTTTAACTTGGCTCCTGGCTTCACGTTGAGAGAGAAGTTACCATCAAAGTCTGTAACCGTACCCTGGGTAACTTTCTGTCCCTCGATGATAACACTAGCTCCAATAACGGCTTCACCATTGGCATCAACAACAGTACCCTTGAGGATACCTGTCTGTTGAGCTATAGCCGTAGTCGCTTTAGCAGAACCTGCGCCTCCGCAAAGAGGAGCAAGCATCAATGCCGTGCAAAACAAAGTTGCAGGCAATGCTGAACTTTTCATAAATAGCTTGTTATTCATTTTGTTTATTATGACGTTAAGATTTTACTTTAATATTTTCGGTTAGACCATCTTGCTTCCAGCTTTAGAATAATGTTGTTTTTAGGATTCTAATAAGCTTGCTTTCTGCTCTGATAATCTTGTTTTGTTAGTCGCAAATCCTCTTGAAAAGGATTTCTGCTACAAAATTATTAAATAGTCTTGATTTTCATAGAATAAAATCGTTCAAGTATCATTATTATTATTCAAATCTTTGTTTTTTTATACATTTCAGCACAAAGTTACATACTTTTCCGCATATATAATAAGGTATATTGGTTAAAGTGAAAGAAGTTATCACATTCTACGGTCGTTCGGGAAATTAAGAAACATCTACCAACAGATACAGTCGGGCGATGGTATAGGGATTTTTCTTAGCTATTCACTTTACAACTATTTTCATACGCTAGGTTCATTTTTTCATGCATTAGTGGCCTATCACAAAAATGATTTATAAAAGTCTTGAGCCCACTTTGAAAAGGGACTCATATATTCAAATTTCGCTAGTTCAGAAGTTAAAAGAGTTAATGGGTGAATTCATCAATAGAAAAATTATTGGCTCTTCTCAAATTTTAGTACATTTATGTATCTAAGTTTGAGGAGACCTTCAG
>ERZ1031095.98-NODE-98-length-25831-cov-15.066535_pt1 | contig 25831 bp, 21 predicted proteins | sample MGYA00517108_ERZ1031095 | MGnify/ENA primary metagenome ERZ1031095 (study PRJEB33719, sample SAMN04261275) | wastewater metagenome | biome: rural village; feature: human; material: feces | host: Homo sapiens | place: El Salvador | collected 2013-01-07 ... | reverse complement strand
TTTCGCACCAAAGATTTCTTCGTGCGTTCAACTCATAGTATTGAGCGTTAGAAATGCAAATATTGTGTAGGTGGAACCGTCGAAGAATTAGAAAAGAGGATGCCAGATTATCAGATTTTTTCTTTGATTACGGATTTATCTGATGTCAGCTGCCAGTGCAAACTCAGGAGGCTATGGCGTCTCGCCGTAGCCACGCAGCCTCACATGGCAGAACATCAGTCAGCGCCTGTATAAAGTTACGTATTACAGCGCCGTGTCCCGAGGGGACACGTATCTATCAGAAACCCACTGCAAGCTCCGAAGGAGCACAGCTGTGGGATAGGCATCCCCTCACCCTCTCTTGGTTCCGCAAAGCGGGACCGACTATCATCCTCAACATCATAGGGGATGCGTCAGTCCCCATTTGGGGAACTCATTTTTGGGGGTATCATATTTACCCACAGCGGCGCTGCTTCGCAGCTTGCAGTGGGTTTTCATTATATAGGTTCCGCTTCGCGGAACATGCAGCTCAAACTCAATCTGCTGGTCGTTCGTGGGTGCGTGGCTACGGCGAGGACGCCATAGCCTCCTATGTTTGTATCAGACTTGGTGCGACAGAGGCCTCCGCTACTGCATAAAACAGCAATGCACAAAAAAAATTCAAACGTTAAATTATCCAGTTCAAACGCAATTTTCTACAGTTCAAACGCAATTTTGACGAGTTGGCCGAAATCGCCATTTGTATACCTTTTATTTTTTATATACCTTTGCAGCGACAAAAGACAGTGCACGGTCTGACTTAGTATAAATCATAACAAAAAATTAAAATGATGAAAAAAATCATTTCATTTGCTATTGCTTTGTTGTTCACGACAATGGCTTCTGCCCAGTCATTCAGAATTGGTCCGGCTGCAAGGATTCAGTGGAGTGGCACGCAGGCTGTAAACAACAAGATGGGTTGGGCTGCTGGTGTGCAGGGCGACATGACTTTTGGCAAGGAAAACAAGGGATTGTTTCTTGATGCTGCTGTCTTGTTCGATTCGAAAAGATGTGAAAGTGTTTCTGCCGGATATTCAAACGAACATATTGAGGTTTACTATAAATATCATTCATACGGTTTCACCATCCCTGTAAACGTGGGATATAAATTTAAATTCTCTGACAACTTCGGACTCTTTGCAGCAGCCGGTCCTTATCTGAATATCGGTCTGGGAGGCAAAGCCAAACAGGTAAGCCAGAAATATGGCGAGAACGGATTGCTCGTTGGCGAGCCGACGGAGGAAACCGTTTCTTCAAATATCTTCAAGGATAAGGTTATGAACAGAGTGGGATGTGGCATTGGTTTCAAGGTAGGTGCAGAGGTGTTCTCGCATTGTCAGGTGCAGTTCGGCTACAACCTTGGTCTGACCAACACATTCAAGGGAATGCTTGACAAAGACAATAAGGAACAGACCTTTATTATAGGTTTGGCATACATGTTCTAAAAAGATACAATACAATAGCGTGAGGTCTCCATTCAGTCAGAAAGATGGAGGCTTCACGCTTATCCATTTTATACGATGAACAAAGCAAAGACATTCATAGCAAAACACTTTAATGTCCATTTCGTCAAGGATTGGATATACTCTTCGCTTCTTATCCTTTTTCTTTATGACATCATCTGGCTGGTCATCGACTACAAGGAAGCATTGGAATATCTGCGATACTACAAGTCGTTTATTTTTACGGACTTGCTGTATAGCATGATTTTCGCCATGGTCTGCCTGTTAATCACATCGTATATTCTCCGATTAAACAAGCTGAAGCCTCTCAAGGAGCGCCATACGATGCTTCTTGTGTTGGTTTTCATATTCTCAAACACGGCTCTTGCTTTTATAGCAGAAAACACTTACGATATTTTTGTGGACAATTCTACTGACGACGAGATATTCGGCAATACATATATTATGGGCATTATCAGTTCGGTAGTTTCGCTCATCTACACCATTAACCAGCTCAACTCAGACCGACTTAAACAAAAGGACGAGATGATAGCCATGCGCACAGAACAACTAAAGTCGAGGCTGTCACCGCATTTTGTCTTTAACAGCCTTAATGTCATAATCTCTCTCATTGAGGACAACGACAACGAAGGCGCAACGTCGTTCACGATAAAGCTGTCAAGAATATACCGTCATCTTATCAACAGTTTCGACAAGGATTATGTAAGCTTGGACGATGCACTCAAAGTTGCAAGCGAATACATGGACGTCATGAAGATTCGGTTTCCTGACATACAGCTCGTCATCGAGCCTTTCTCCTTCTCGTCCAACGAGATGATTGTCAGTATGAGCCTTCATAATCTTATAGAGAATGCCATCAAGCATAATCCTGCGGACTGTCAGCACCCGCTGCTGATAACCATCAGCCGTAACGGTGACAGCCTTATTGTCTCAAACAACATCATAATGGACGGAAGAAACAACCTTACGAAAGGCGAATCAACGCGTATGGGAATGGCAAATCTTCACGAACGCCACAGACTTCTGGGTATTGATGATATTTCGGTAAGCATCGCCGACGGACTGTACACCGTAACTCTACCCATTGTCACACAGCAAATAAATTCATAGACATAAAACGTAATCATGATAAACAAAATCCTCATAATAGAAGACGAGGTTATCAGCGCCAAGAGGCTGAAGCGTATGGTCAGCGAGATATTGACGGACGCAGTTATTGACGGACCGCTCACAAGCGTTGACACCGTAATAAGCACATTGAAGGAAAACAACGACTACGACCTTATATTCGCTGACATCCAGCTGCATGGCAGGGATGTCTTTGAGGCTTTCAAAGAGGAAATGCCACAGGCTTTCGTGATTTTCACTACCGCTTATGACAATTACGCTATGGAGGCTATAGGAAACAATGGGATGGCGTACCTCCTGAAGCCGATAGACAGGAAGGAACTGGAAGCTGCTATAGACAAGCTTAACCATCAGCCTTTCTGCTTATGCGACCAATATCCAGCAACGATGAACGAACAGAAATCTGACAGCATCGCATATTCTTCGGATGCGCCTTTCACAAAAAGGCGTGTGTTGCTGATTCATGACGGAATGTATGTTCCTGTATGTGTGGACAACATAGCTTATATCTATACTTCTGAACGTATTCAGAAGGTTGTCGGGACAGACGGTACGGAGTATGCGTTGCCATCAACGATTAGGGATATAGAAAAGAAGTTTGTTCCCAGGATGTTCTTCCGCATTAACAGACAGTACTTGGTAAACGTGGAGGCGGTAGCCAAAATATGTAAGACCAATGACTATAGACTGATAGTAAGCATAACTCATTGCGACGAAGAAATCATAGTAAGCAGGGAACGTGCGTTAGCCTTCAGAAAATGGATAGAAGGCGATAACATATAGTGACGAAGCCCTGCCTACCATAGCATACTCTTAGTACGCAGCGTCATTCGCAAGATGCCATGTTGTGAGGAACGAGGCACGCGAGATGTCGGTCAGCTTGGGATAGTTGATAGTGTTAGGCTCATCCGACGGTTGGTTGTAGTGGGGCTGTGCGTCGGTGTGAAACCAGATGATGGGCACACCCTTGAGGTGGAACGAGCTTTGGTCGCTGCCTCCGACGGGGTTGTCCCAGGGACGGTAGCTGGGGTTGAGCTTGAGCGAATATCTGTTGATGTCGTCCTTGAGCCAGTCGCCGAAAGCAGGATGAGTGTCAGTATAGAAGTATACCATGTATGTGGGGTCCTCAGGCTTGTTGTTGCCACCCACCATGTCGAAGTTGAGATAGCCCTTCACCTTGCTGATGTCAGCATAGTGATTGACGAAGTACTTAGAGCCTAACAGTCCGAACTCCTCACCGTCCCAGAATGCGAACACAATGGTGCGCTCCGGTGTGGCACCGCTCTCAGCGAACGCCTTAATAATCTGGAGCACGGCAGTAACGCCTGAGGCATTATCGTCTGCACCGTTATAGATGTTGTCGCCAGCAACGTCGGCATACATACCCTCATGGTCGAGGTGGGCACCCACCACTACTATCTCGTCAGAGCGACATCCGGGAATGACGCCGAGCACGTTGCTGAGGTCCATGCGCTGGTGTACGTGCTTCTTTATCTGCGCGATGGAGTCGGCATCCACAAAGAATCTTACGCCGCGCTTCAGCTTCTGGTCGGCATAAGCCTGAAAGGGCTGCTCATAAGTATCGCCGAAAAGCGGCTTGACGCCAGCCTCACGAAGACGCGAGATGATGTACTGCTTGGCGATGCGCGAGCCACGCTGACCGGCACGCCGACCCTCAAGGAGGTCGTCAGCAAGGAAATAGACGTGGGCACGGGCGGCGTTCTCGGTGATGGTGGCAAGACCCGCTTCCTTCTGGCGGGCGAGCAGTTTGGTTGCCGACTTAGGTGAACGGGGACCTGCGGCGCAGGCGGGCATGGCAAGAGCGAAGGCTGCTGCCATGCACAGAAGATTAGTCTTTACTTTCATTTGTATTTGTTTCGTTGTTCTGTTGTTGCTGTATCTGGTTCTGCAAAGCACGCTCAATGGTGCGATGCAGAAGATGTATCTTCACGGCGTTTATCACCTCCACTACGCCATACACCATCATTGCCCATCCTATCACGAAGAGCGGAGCCGAGGCAATGGACGAGGGAGAGATGACGGCAATGAGACCTACGAGAAGCGTCAGCGTGGGCATTATCCAGAAATATATGCCCACACGAGCCAGGCGTGAGGCGGCTATGAGATTCATAAACTGCGTGACGGCGCCAAGGATGAGTATGGCAGCAAGGATATACATTAGGCTGCTGACAAACGTGCCGGGCATTATGGCGAGGATAAGGCCGAGGATAAGGCTGCCAAGACCTACGATGGGAAATGCCGGACGCATGCCGCGAAGCTGGCGTCCCTGTGCATCGAACACCTGTACGTCGTCCTTACGTCCACGCGCAATGAGATATGAAGCGCACGAGAAGACGCCTGATATGAAGAACAATACGCCTATGGCTATCGTCATCCACGTAACCGTCTGCTCGCGATACTTGACGAGCAGCGCTCCCACGACAATGGCGCAGACGGCTCGAAGGAGCGAACTCTGTAATACTTTCATCGGATAATTGTATTTAGTTATTAATGTAAGGCAAATATAAACATAATATTCCGAAAAACCATTGTTTAACGGTAAGAAAAAACAAGAATAGGGAATTTCCCACCGGCGTTTAGGGAAAATCCTTTTGATGCTATGATTTATGTGGCTAACTTTGCAAGCGTAAAGAAACAAGAACGGAAAAAATAACAATTTAAAAATATAGAGTTATGAAAAAGTTTATATCAATCTTAGCGTTACTGTTCACAATGACAGTCACCGTAAACGCAATGAGCTATGAGCAGGCACGCCAGCAGGCACTGTTCCTCACAGACAAGATGGCGTATGAACTCAATCTCACAAACGACCAGTATGAGGCGGCTTACGAGATAAACCTCGACTACCTCATCGGCGTAAACACATACGACGACCTCTACGGACCGTACTGGCGCTATCGTAACGTGGACCTCAGCTACGTGCTCCTCGACTGGCAGTATCGCGCATACTGCGCCGCCAGCTACTTCTATCGTCCGCTCTACTTTAGCGACGGTCTGTGGCACTTCAGCATCTACGCACGCTATCCGCACCGCGACTACTTCTACTTTGACCGTCCTGTGGTGTACGTAAGCTACTGCGGAGGCCACTCATGGCATCGCAACGGAGGTCGTTCATGGTATAACGGAAGACGTTACGCTGAGCGTCGCGGCGACGCACACTTCGGAATGCGTGACGGATTTAATCGCGGCGATTATGGCAGAGGCAACCGCCAGTCGTTCGGTTCGCGCAACCAGACGCAGCAGCGCTTTGGTAACAACACTAATATAAACAACAACGGACAGCGTGGTTCGTTTGGTTCGCGCACCAACCGCGAGAGCAGCACTCGCACCACTGTAAGACAGCCTAACAACAGCAGCAACAGCTCGTTCGGTGGCAGAGGCGGCTTCAGGGTGGCTTCTCCTGAGAATTCCGTACAAAGCTCACCGCGCTCTACGTTCGGCAGCGGTCGCTCCAACAACAGCTCACGTTCGTTCGGCAGCAGTCGCTCTAACAGCAGCTCAAGCTCGTTCGGCGGCAGCAGCAGCTCACGTTCGTTCGGCAACAGCAGTCGCTCTAACAACGGTTCGATGAGTGCTCCTCGCGGAGGTAGTTCGTCATTCGGCAGCTCACGCGGTGGCGGCTCTTTCGGTAGCCGCAGATAACGCAGCAACACATTAAAAGCTTATCATATGATTCATTAGACATAATAAAAACACACTATTCTTTTATGCGTAGGGGTTGTGGCAGAGTGGTTCTGGTGCAGCCCCGCTTTTTTTGTTGTCAGTAAGGACATAAATAAATTTGTAGGCTATGATAGCCTCAACGTACAATAAACACAAAAAAACGTCGTTATAATATAATATGGTGTAATACGCACTAAAATCACTCAACCGACAAACACACTTAATAAGAAAATGATAGACTATATAAAAGGCGAGCTCGCTGAACTCACTCCGGCACAGGCCGTCGTAGAAGCATACGGCGTTGGCTATGCGCTCAACATCTCGCTTAACACATACGAAGCCGTACAGGGCAAGAAGGAAGTGAAGCTCTACGTACACGAATCGCTTGTCACTGGTGGCAGAGACGACTCGTACACATTCTTCGGTTTCGCCTCCAAGCAGGAGCGCGACCTCTATCGTCTGCTCATCACCGTATCGGGCGTGGGAGCAAATACGGCTCGCATGATTCTTTCTGCGGCTTCTCCTGCAGAGCTTGCCGGAGCCATTTCGTCAGGCAACGAGCGACTGCTGAAGGGCGTGAAGGGCATCGGTCTGAAGACGGCACAGCGCATCATCGTGGACCTGAAGGACAAAATCATGTCGCTGGGCATCGCCCAGGAGCTTCCTGCCGGCACCGCTGCCGACAGCACCATCCCCGCAGACGTCAGGGACGAGGCGGTGGCAGCGCTCACAATGCTCGGCTTCTCACCGGCTCCGACAGCCAAGGTGGTGACAGCCCTGCTTACGGACGACCCGACTCTGCCTGTGGAACAGGTGGTGAAGATGGCGCTGAAGCAGATCAAGTAAGACAATAACAGGATACGACACAAGACAATTCAATACGTTGAAGCAAATTCTCAATAACATACTCCTCATATTACGCCGATTCCCGTCGCACAAGACGGCATGGACAATGGCAGTCGCGCTCCTTCTGGTGGCAGTGGCTACGCTTGCCATGACCGGAAGTCCCATAATGCAGGATGTCAGACAGCGTGAGGCAAAGCCGGTAGGCGGAAAGGCAAAGGCAGCCCGAGACACCATGGCGATAAAGGCGCAGCCCGTAATAGAGGGAGACGACTCAATACCAGACTCGCTGCTGCATACACGCTGGCCCATACAGCGCACCATGCCCATTACTCTCGACGACCTCTCGCAGGGCGCCGCCGACCTCAAACGCCCTGACAATTTAGGGCAACAGGTGGAATATAACGACTCGCTCGACCGGTATGTCATCGGATCGAAGATGGCAGGTTCGTACATCGCGGCACCCGTGATGATGACCGCAGAGGAATATATGCACTGGAGCGAGAAGCAGCTGATGAAGGACTTCTTCCGCAAGAAGAACGACGAAATATATCAGGCGAAGGGTAAGGAGAAGTTCGACTTCTCTGACATGCACTTCGATCTTGGTCCGGCGGAGAAGATATTCGGTCCCGGCGGCGTGCGCATCAAGACGCAGGGAACGGCAGAGCTGAAGTTCGGAGCAACGATGAAGAACATCGACAACCCGTCGCTGCCCATCCGCAACCGCAAGACCACCACAATGGACTTCGACGAGAAGATAAACCTTAACATGAACGGACGCGTCGGCGACAAGGTGAACATGAACCTCAACTACAACACCGACGCCACATTCGACTTTGACGCTCAGAGCCTCAAGCTCAAGTATGACGGCAAGGAAGACGAGATAGTGAAGCTGGTGGAGGCTGGTAACGTGTCGTTCCCGTCAAACTCGTCGCTCGTAAAGGGTGCCTCATCGCTCTTCGGTATCCGCACCGACCTGCAGTTCGGCAAGCTGAAGCTGCAGATGGTGGCGTCGCAGAAGAAGTCGACAACGAAGAGTGTATCTTCGAAAGGCGGCAAGCAGTTTACGCCGTTCGAGATTGACGCTGCCAACTATGAGGAGAACCGCCACTTCTTCCTCTCGCAGTATTTCCATGACCGTTATGACGAATGGATGCGCTCACTGCCCAACCTCACTTCGGGAATGAAGATAAACCGTGTGGAGGTGTGGGTGACCAACAAGACAGGAACAACGTCAAACACGCGTAACATCATCGCCCTGACCGACCTTGGCGAGAACACACGCGTGTCTAACCCTATATGGGCTAAAACCGGACAGCCCGTGCCTTCCAATGCTTCCAACAGCGAGTACTCCGCAATGACCACGCAGTATGCCGGCGCAAGAGAGATAGACCAGACGTCAACAGTGCTCGACGCCATACCGGGATTTGCCGGCGGCACCGACTATGAGAAGCTGGAGAAGGCGCGTCTGCTCTCTTCTTCGGAATATACCGTCAACACCGCACTCGGCTATATCTCGCTGAAGACCAGCCTGCAGACCGACCAGGTGCTTGCCATCGCATACGAATACACCTATGGTGGCGTGACTTATCAGGTGGGCGAGTTCGCCTCTGACAATACGGACGTGAGCAAGGCGCTCTTCGTGAAGTCGCTCAAGAACACGTCGAACAACCCGAGCCAAGGCAACTGGGGACTCATGATGAAGAACGTCTACTACCTTGCCTCATCGGTGGAGAAAGAGAAATTCCGTCTGGACGTGAAGTTCCAGAGCGACACGGCTGGCGTATACCTTTCTTATATACCAGAGCCGCAGGTGAAGAACCAGACGCTTATCAAGGTGCTCGGAGCCGACCGACTGGACAATAACAACAAGGCACACTCCAACGGCTACTTCGACTACGTGGAGGGATATACCGTCACGAACGGTCGCGTGTTCTTCCCTGTTGCCGAACCGTTCGGCAAGCACATCTACAACTATCTTACCTCCAAGGGCGTAACAGCAGACCAGGCTTCCAAGTACGCCTTCACAGAGCTGTACGACTCGACGAAAACCGTGGCTAAACAGATAGCCGAGAAGGACAAGTATGTGCTCATGGGACAGTTCCGCGGTACGTCTGCCAACGTCATATCGCTCGGCGCATACAACATTCCGCAAGGTTCTGTGGTGGTAACGGCAGGCGGCGTGACCCTTGCCGAGGGCACCGACTACTCCGTGGACTACTCGGGTGGCGAGGTGACCATCCTCAATCAGAGCATCATCGACGCCGGAACAAGCGTGAACGTATCGCTCGAGAGCAACACAGACTATGCGCAGGAGCGAAAGACAATGTTCGGCCTCAACTGGGAGTACGACATATCGAAGAACTTCCAGCTCTCCGGTACGTTCCAACATCTCTCCGAGCAGCCGCTCACCAACAAGGTGAACATGGGTTCGGAACCGCTCAACAACACCATCTGGGGACTCAACATAAACTGGAAGAAGGAGAGCCAATGGCTCACCAACATGCTGGACAAGATACCATTGCTGCACCTTACGCAGCCTTCTTCCATATCGTTCTCGGGTGAGTTTGCACAACTCATCGCCGGTCAGAGTCACGGAACGCAGGACAACGCGTCGTACATTGACGACTTCGAGAATACGAAGAACACCATAGACGTGTCTACACCGACATCGTGGATAATCTCAAGCGTGCCGTCAATGTTCCAGGAATCGAACGACAAGAACACGCTGCGCTCGGGCTTCAACCGCTCTCGCATGGCTTGGTATACCATCGACCCGCTCTTCACACGCCGCTCGTCGTCACTTACGCCGGGCCACATCAAGAGCGACCTCGACCAGCTGTCAAACCATTATGTACGTGAGATATACGTAAACGAGCTGTTCCCTAACCGCGACCAGAGCGCTTACAACGGCAGCACGTCAACTCTCTCCATCCTCAACCTCGCCTATTACCCCAACGAGCGCGGACCGTACAACTTCAATCCGGACCTCAACTACGACGGAACACTCAACAATCCGCAGCAGCATTGGGGCGGTATGATGCGAAAGCTGGACACCAACGACTTCGAGACAGCCAACATCGAGTATATCGAATTCTGGATGCTCGACCCCTTTATCTACACCCGTGAGCAGGGAACGGCATCCGACTACGGTGGCGACTTCTATATCAACCTCGGCGAAATGAGCGAGGACATCCTCCGCGACGGTAAGAAATTCTATGAGAGCGGCATGCCTACGGACGGTTCGGCTGCCTACACCACCACACAATGGGGTAAGGTTCCGAACCAGGCTACCGTAACTTACGCCTTCGCTACGTCAAGCGGCGCAAGAGCAAAGCAGGACGTGGGCTTCAACGGACTGACCGACGAAGAGGAGCAGAAGTGGGAGTCTTACCAGGACTTCCTGAAGGAAGTGCAGGGCAAGGTCAATCCGGCTGTGTGGGACTCTATATGGGCAGACCCCGCAGGCGACAACTATCACTACTTCCGCGGTTCTGACTACGACCGCATGGAGGCTCCAATCCTCCGTCGCTACAAGTATATCAACAACCCGCAGGGCAACTCGCCCGACAACGACTCGCGTACGGAAGGATACGATACGTCATACAAGTCGACCCCTGACGTGGAGGATATCAATCAGGACTACACGCTCAACGAATATGAGAAGTATTTCCAGTATCGCATCTCCATCCGTCCTGAGGACCTCGAGATTGGCAAGAACTACATCGTGGACATGCGTGCCGACACACGACCGCTGCGCAATAAGAAGACGGAAACCGTACATTGGTATCAGTTCCGCATTCCGCTCAGAGAGTATGAAAAACGCGTGGGAGCCATCAGCGACTTCACCTCCGTGCGCTTCATGCGTATGTTCCTCACAGGATTCAAGCACCCCATCATCCTGCGTTTCGGCACACTCGACCTCGTTCGCGGCGAATGGCGAGTATACGAGCAGAACATAGACAATTCAAGTTCAACGTCAGGACGACTGGCTGTTTCGGCTGTCAACATCGAAGAGAACGCTGACAAGCAGCCCGTCAACTACGTACTGCCTCCGGGCATCAAGCGCGGACAGGACCCGACGCAGCCTCAGCTTGTGGAGAACAACGAGCAGGCGCTTGCCATGACCGTCACAACGCTCGGTTCTGGTGAGGCAAAGGCGGTGTATAAGAACACCACGCTGGACGTCCGTCAGTATAAGCGTCTGCAGATGTTCGTGCATGCCAACGCATTCGAGCAGAACACCACCGGGCTGGAAGACGGACAGCTCTCTGTTTTCGTACGTCTCGGATCGGACTATAAGAGCAACTTCTATGAGTACGAGATTCCGCTGAAGCTCACAGCTCCGGGCAAGTACGACCGCTACTCAACAGCCGAAGCACGAAAGGTCTGGCCAGAGGAGAACATGCTGGACATCGACCTCAAGAAGCTGACCGACCTCAAGAAGGAACGTAACAAGGCGAAGGCCAACGGACAGGCATCGTACAACCGCCTGTTCTCTGCATACGACTCGGACAAGCCGAAGAACAAGATTTCGGTGATGGGTAACCCGACTCTCGGCGAGATAAAGACGATGGTGATTGGTGTGCGCAACAACTCTGGCACGGAGAAGAGCGGCGAGGTGTGGCTCAATGAGCTGCGTCTGCGCGAATATAACAACTCCGGCGGTTGGGCTGCGCAGGGCAATCTCAACCTGCAACTCTCTGATCTGGGCACCGTAAACGTGCAGGGCAAGTATATGTCGTCAGGTTTCGGCGGACTGGAGGAAGGTGTGGCACAGCGCAGCACCGACAACCAAGCCAACTATACCGTCACGGCTAACATTGAGTTGGGCAAGTTCTTCCCCGACAAGGCGAAGGTTTCAGCCCCACTCTATTACTCAGTGACGAAGGAGAAGACTTCACCTAAGTATAATCCGCTCGACACCGACATGGAGCTGAAGGACGCTCTCGACGCAGCAGGATCGAAGCACGAGCGCGACTCCATTGAGAGCATCGCCGTGACGAAGGTCACTCAGACCAACTTCTCGCTGTCCAACGTCCGTGTCGGCATACAGAACAAGCGCCATCCGATGCCGTACGACCCTGCCAACTTCTCGTTCTCGTACAGCCACTCCCACTCTTACACGTCGGGAGAGACTACAGTATATGAGAAGGAGGACAACTGGAGAGGATCGATGACATACTCTTGGACGCCTGTATACAAGCCAATTGAACCGTTCAAGAAGATAAAGTCGAAGTCGAAGTGGATGGACTTCCCGAAGAAGTTCGGCATCAACTGGTTGCCGCAGAACGTAGGTTTCAGCACCGACATCACGCGCAACTACTACGAATTGCAGGAGCGTGATATGGAATCGACAGAAAATTCGGCTCTCCCGCTGACCTTCTCTTCACAGTTCCTCTGGAACAGAGAGTTCAATATCAGATGGGATATCACGAAGAATCTGCACATGAACTTCCAAAGTGCCACGAACGCAGAGATAGAACAGCCTTACACTCCGGTGAACAAAGACCTCTATCCTGACCAGTATTCGGCATGGAAAGACTCTGTATGGACGTCCATCAAGCACATGGGCACGCCGCTCAACTACAACCAGTCGTTCCAGGCTTCATACAAGTTGCCTATAAATCTCCTGCCAATCTTCGACTGGATAACGTCGGACGCTTCGTACAACGCCACATATAACTGGACACGAGGAACTGACCTTGAGGACGGAACGTCGCTTGGAAACAACATAGCCAACAACCGTCAGATAAACATCAACGGACAGTTCAACATGGAGAAGCTCTACAACCACGTGCCGTTCCTGAAGAAAGCCAACGAGCGATTCAAGAAGGAAACCAACCGCAACAAGAAGATAGAGAGAGGCAGGCGGAAGAACTTCAACACCGTAAAGAAGGGCGAGGACGATAAGGAGAACGCCGGAAAGAAACCCGGCGGCAAGAACAAGCCTCTTCTTGGCGACGACAATGTGGTGGGAAGAAACAAGAACCCGAAGAAGAAAGCCTTCGAGAAGGAGGTGACGCTGGCACCTGACACCACCATTAAGGTGAACCATGCCAAGCGCACCAAGCGCATCATCGTTTCGGCGAAGACAGCTGACGGCAAGGCGTTCGACATCAAGTATCGCCGCACTGACGCCAACAGCATCGTCATCCTCAACAAGGTGGACTCGGCAACGAAGATTAAGGTGTCGGTACTTGCGAAGGAACCGCTTGAGGACAAGAAATGGTATAAGACAGCTCAGTCGGTGGCAAGAGTGCTGATGATGGTCAGAAACGTAAGTCTCAGCTACCGCAACCAGTACTCTATGGCGCTTCCGGGCTTCAAGCCGATGATTGGCAACATATTCGGACAGCGTTCCGGAATGGGAGCAATGTCGCCGGGACTCGACTTCGCCTTCGGTTTCATAGGCGACTCCTACATCGACAAGGCAAGGGAGAACGGATGGTTGCTCATGAACGACTCATTGGCAACACCTGCCACAACCAACCGAACGGAGGACCTACAGCTCAGAGCAACGCTTGAGCCTGTACGCAACTTCAAGATTGACCTCAACGCCAGTCGCGCTATGACAACGGCACGCTCCGTACAATATATGTATGCGGGCAACCCGACAACGCAGAGCGGAACGTTCACGATGACAACGCTGTCACTCAAAAGTGCATTCGAAGGATCAGGCAATGCCTCTAACGGTTATCACTCACCGTCATTCGAACGCTTCTGCAAGTCGCTCGACGGCTTCCGCAAAAAGGTAGAGGCACGTTACGCGGGGGCAATATATCCGCAGGGAACGGCACTGGCAGGACAGAAGTTTGACGCTGCCAACGGTGCTGTCAACAAATACAGCGCTGACGTAATGGTGCCGGCATTCCTCTCCGCTTACACAAGTATGGGAGACGGAGGCATGTCCATATTCCCCTCACTCTCCAAGCTGCTGCCCAACTGGACTATCAAGTACAGCGGACTGTCGAAGCTGCCTTGGTTCAGGGACGTATTCAAGAGCGTGAATGTCAACCACGCATACAAGAGCGTATACGCCGTAGGTTCATATTCGTCGTACAGCACATTCATGGAATACATGAACGGACTGGGATTCATCAACGACGCCACGACCGGAGCGCCTATACCTAATTCTATGTATAACGTGTCGACAGTCAGCATCAACGAGTCGTTCTCGCCGTTGCTCGGAATAGACGTGACGCTCAACAACAACATGACGGTGAAGGCGGAATATCGTACCACACGTGTGCTGAGCCTCAGCATGACGTCAGTACAGATAAACGAGTCGTCATCGCACGACTGGGTGATTGGTGCCGGATACACCATCAACAACTTCAATCTCTTCGGAGGCGGCGGCTCCAACAGGCACCGTCAGGTGAAGGGAAAGAAGAAGGGTGCCAACGACAATGAGAACAAGACGGCTTCAATGACAAACCGCAGCCGATCAACAGGCGGCGTAAACAACGACTTGAAGCTACGACTGGACCTCAGTCTGCGCAAGCAGGCATCCATCAGTCGCGATATCGCCTCGATGACATCGTCAGCCAATAGCGGCAACACGGCATTCAAGCTGTCGTTCTCAGCCGACTACACGCTCTCACGTCTGCTTACCATGAGCTTCTATTATGACCGTCAGACCAACACCCCTCTGCTCTCGTCAAGCTCCTATCCTACAACGACGCAGGATTTCGGACTGAGCATCAAGTTCTCGCTGACGAGATAACAGACAGAGTATAAACAGAATACAAACAGGAAAGTTAACGGACTTTTGCTTTATTGAATTCAATAAAAGCATTAGTCCGTTAACTTTTATTTCGTTATAAAAATCATAATAAATGAGTATTTCAAGGAATAAACGAAATACCTAACTTTGCATCCGCAAAACAAAACCATTCTTTTTATAGAATAACAAACAAAGCCCTCTATACAAAATTATGAACATCAACAAAAGTATGAAATCAAGAATGCATCCCGGCAAGACACTGGGTGCTATCCTTATTGTGCTCTTGCTAATGCCTCTCGGTCACGCTCTCATGATTCTTATGGAGCATTTTCTTGAACCGACAACCCTTCATTACTCGGCTTTCCTCATGGGTCTGGCGGGTCTCGCCATAACCATTTGGGGCGTTTTCGTCAAGGGCGACACCAAGCAGACCTGCCTCGGCATAACTGGCGCAATGCTCTTCTGGACAGGATGGGTGGAGTTTCTGTTCGCCTATTACGCCCAGCGCTACGGCGTCCACTGCGACCTTGTGGGCAACGGCGTCGTTGAGACTGTCAGCCGATACGTCAACGGAGTGGCAGTAGACCACTCGTTAACCATCAACGGCACGCCACTGGAAGACTTTTCACGCGCTGAACTGAAGGAGATACGCGGCTCAAGACCCGAATACCTCATTATGCCAGCCACGTTCGGAATGTGGATAATGACCATCTTCATGTATGTGTTCTGCACCCGCACAGGATGCGACTTCATCCGCTGGATACAGAATCATTGCGGCGTAAAGCAGCACGTGGAGCTTCGCCCGATGGCATACCATCCCAGCGTAGTGGTTTTCATGGAATGGAACATCATGATGTGGGGACTCTACCTCCTGCTCATGTTCTGCTACGATCCCGTCTTCTTGGGCAGCGCCCATCCAGTCACTTACGCCATCGGTGCTGCTTGCCTTGTATTCTCAGGCATGATTCTCAAGAAGCAGCTCCACATTGCCTCATGGGGCAGAAACCTTCGCATGGCTCTCGCCAACGTCATCGTCTTCTGGACGTTCGTTGAGGTGGCAGCACGTAACGGTTTCTTTAAGGAGATATGGGTGGACCCGATGCACCACGTGGCAGAGATGGTCGGCATACTCGCCCTCTTCGTCGCCCTCGTTGCCGGCTTCTGGCTTTACAATGCCAAGGACAGCCTAACAAGCGATTCGGACAATTCAGAAACAGAACAAAAGTGAAATAAAAAATAGAACAACATAAAAAATAAAAACAATAAGAATATGAAGAAGATTTTTACTCTCCTCTTTGCTGCCTTCACTGCAGCCTCAATGTCAGCTCAACAGCACACACCCATGTCTTTCGTGGGAGCATCCAACGCTAAAGTTTTAACAATGGACGTAAACAACGAGAGCGACACCATACAGTTTAAGATGAACGACCTTACATCCGGCGACATCACTTTGCCAGAGATGAATGGCATGTCTGCCATTCCTTCGTTTACCATTAAGAGAGCCACATTCACGATGGGTGCCAATCATGTGGTGGAATTTCCTTCACAGAAGTTCAGCGCCACTGTCAACGTAGACGGTAAGGAGAAAGCCATTAAGGGTTCGTCATTGAGCGCCACATACAATATGGCAAACAACTCGTTTGACCTTAGCGCCACTTTCACATACGGCTCAATGCCTTTCCCCATCACTTACACAGTCAGGGGATATTACGTCAAGTCGGTAACTGACGCCATCAGCGTTTGCATCGGCAGCGCTTGCACCTACACAAACAGCAGCGTCACCTACAACGTACGCAAGTATAAGGACGGCAACGTGGATAAGGTGGATGTTACTGTTCCGGCCTACACACTTGACAACACTCTTATCGGCAACCTTTCGCTTGGCGCATACACCGTTAAGGGACTGGTTTATGACAGAGAGCAGGGTGGATTCTATCGCGACTATAAGGACGACGGTCTCACATTCCACTTCTCGGCAGAGAAGGACGGCAATACCACAATTAACGGCGATTATGTCTTCAACAGCAAGAAGGACAACAACATCCTCGTGAAGTATGACGGCACAAAGGTTACTTCCATCATCAACAAGTTCCAGATGGGTGCAATGCCGTTCGACATCGTATCGACATTCAATGTAAACACCACTGCCATTAACACCGTAAAGACAGACAACAAGCCTATGGACGGTAAGGCATACAACATTGCCGGACAGCGCGTGAGCGATGACTATAAGGGCATTGTCATCATCAACGGCAAGAAATACCTTAGAAAATAAAGCAGAAACAAAGAATAAAACACTGAAATAACAGGAATGTTAAAGTATACACTCAAATATTCCATCCGACTTGCCGTTGCATGCATGGTGATCTTTACCACCACTGCCTGCAACGGCATTCTCGACGATATATACGACCAACCAGACAAGGAGATTGTAGCAGCAAAGGGACAGCTGGTCGTGGACGCAACGAGCTGGACCGACTGGCACTACTTTGACCTCAAGAAGCTGCAGCGTCTGGCGGAGAGCGGCGACGAGGAAGGGCTGCAGAAAGCACAGATGGAGCCTGAGACTTATCCCATTCCGATGACTCTCACAAAGGAGTCGGACGGCAAGTCGGGACAGTATATGTACTGGTTTGATGTGTTCGGAGAGGGAATAACGAAGAGCGAGTTTCGCGAATTTACGCCTTGCGATCCACAGGAAGAACCTGAAGAATGGACCATAGCCATTCATCGCAACAATGTCCGCACGAATGGTGGAGCCGTTCTGCGAACCAACTGCAAGTCGATAGCCGAACTGCCTGAGTCGTCTGAGGCTTTCGACGGAATGACTTTCACGGAAGACGAATGGTCAGAGAACGACGTTTGGGACGGACAGGAGAAGATGCTGTTGGGACTGGTGCCGTCGCAGGGAATAAAGATAAACCGCCTGCTCTCGTCATGGCTCATCGTAAAGGTGCCGCCAATGCCGCCAGAGTTCTCGATGGACAGCCGTGTGTTCGTGCTCCGACTCAACGACGGAACCTACGCCGCTCTCCAACTCAACAACTATCTTTCGCCACAAGGAGAGAAGTGCTTCATGACCATCAACTATAAGTATCCTTATTAATACATTAATAATATAATGATAAAGAGAAACGCTCTTATCGCCACCATCTGCTGTTCAGCGCTGCCGCTTGCCGCTCAGACAAGCGAGGCTTTCACAGACTCCATCATGCGCAATTACATGCTGGAAGAGGTGGTGGTAACCGGAACACGCACACCGAAACTGCTCAAGGACACTCCTATCCAGACTCGACTCATCACCTCACGCGACATCGAACGTACTGATGCCACCAACGTGCAGGATCTGCTACAGCAGGAAATACCAGGCGCAGAGTTTTCTTACTCAATGAACCAGCAGACACATCTCAACTTCTCCGGTTTCGGAGGACAAGGCGTGCTGTTCCTTGTTGACGGTGAACGTCTGGCTGGCGACGTCAGTGGCGACATCGACTTCTCACGTCTTTCCATGGACAACGTGGAACGTGTGGAGATAGTGAAGGGTGCGGCTTCGGCTCTTTACGGCAGCAATGCCAACGGTGGAGTTATAAATATCATAACCAAGAAACCTACAAAACCTTGGACGCTGAACGTCAACGGACGCATTTCGAAACATGGCGAACAGCGTTATGGCACCTCGTTCGGACTGAAAGGCAAGCACGTGCATAACCTGCTCACGGCTGAACGTACGGCGATGGACAACTATAACGTCACCAGTGCGCCTAATCCTGTTACGCGTGTCATCTCCACCATCTATGGTAGCAAGACCGTCAATATTGGCGACAAGCTCACATGGGTACCGACAGACAAGCTGTCATTGACAGCACGCGCAGGCTATTTCTTCCGCGAGACAGCACGTACGGCAGACCTTCCGGAGCGTTATCGCGACTTCTCGGGTGGACTGAAGCTCGGCTGGAACATCTCTGATGCAGACGACCTGAAGGTGGGCTACACCTTCGACCAGTACGACAAGTCGGACTATCAGACCCGTCGCCGACTGGACATCCGCGATTACAGCAACGTACAGAACTCCTTCCGTGCCGCTTACAACCATTCGTTCGATAACGGCGACATGCTTACCGTCGGCGCAGACTATATGCATGACTACCTGTTCAACACCAATCTGGAGAATAAGAAAAGAGAACAGGACTGCTTCGATGTCTTTGCACAGTACGACTGGTTGGTGACGTCAAAGCTGGAGGTGGTTGGAGCATTGCGTTATGACTATCTTTCTGACGGTCAGAATTCGCGCGTTACACCAAAGCTTAACGTGCGTTATCGTCCTTGCAGCAACATTACGCTCCGCACCGGTTACGGCATGGGATTCAGAGCGCCGTCGCTGAAGGAGAAATACTATAATTTTGACATGGTAGGTATTTGGATTATTGAGGGTAACGAGAACCTGAAGCCGGAACTGAGTCACAACTTCAACGCTTCTGTGGAAATGGTGAAGGGACAATATAACGTTACGGCTTCGGTTCTTTACAGCCACGTCACCAACAAACTTTCCACAGCAGCTCCTTACTTCAAGACTCCAACGGACAAGCTGCCATACCTCCCTTATGCCAATCTCGGCGAGTATAGTGTTTGTGGCGGCGAACTGGCTGCCCAGGGAAGATGGGACAACGGTTTGTCGGCACGCCTTACTTACGCCTACACCAACGAACAGTTGGCAAAGGACAAGGACGGCAACACCATCAACAACCAGTACATTCCAGCCCGCAAGCACACCGTGAACGTCCGTCTCGACTACGATCATGACTTCACAAAGAATTACGGGATAAGCGCTGGAATAAGCGGACGCGTTCTCTCTGGAAGCGAAAACGTGGAGTATAAGAACTATTATGATGTGAGCGAAGGAACCGTAAGCGTCAAGTATCCTGCTTACACCATCTGGAAGCTGTCGCTCGTGCAGCGCATCGGCAAAGCCATAACGCTGACCACAGCTCTCGACAACCTCCTCAATTACCGCCCAAAACACTACTATCTGAACTGTCCGCTAACGGACGGCACCACACTGCAAGTGGGGCTGAGAGTGGACATTGACAAGCTGTTTTAGGAGGCTTCTCTTTAGGCTCTGGACGGTCTGGCTCTTCTAGACGTTCTAGAGAGACTAGACGTTCTAGAGCTTCTAGAAAAGCTAGAAGGGCTAGAAAGGCTAGAGACGCCAGAAAGCCCAGAAAGCCCAGAAAGCCCAGAAGGGCTTATAGCCCCTCCTCCCCCAGCAAGTCCTTCAGCCTCTTTATCTCTTCCTGCTGTTTGTAATATGCCTTAAGCGCTCTTTGCTTAAGGTCTTCGTAAGCAGCCTTCCATTTCTCGGCAGCGGCACGTGCTTCGTCAAGCTCCTTTCTTATAACAGGCAGCTCAGCCTCCAGTTGTTTGAGGCGAGCGTCCTGCTGCTGTCTATAGCCAGTCCGTGCCTTGTGCATGCGCTCTTTGATGCCTCCTTCCGTCACAAACTCCCTTTCCAGCCTTTTCAGAAAAGACATCATCATACGGTCTATCATGTGGCAAAGCGTTAGGGCATAATTACACATCTGCTCATCACTCCATGTCTGGAAGAAAGGTTCATAATCCTTCAGCTTGTTATGACGGCTGCAGTAATCAAGCATGACATCATAACGCTCCTCCCCCGCTACATAAAACTCGCGATGACGCGACTTGAGATAATCCTCAAAGTCCTCACGTAGCTCCTTCAGCGAAGCTCGCGCCACGTTCAGCAGCTTCAGCTGCATTTCTGAAGACGTCACACCGTCAGCCAGCCCCTCCACAATGTTCTGCTTGCAGGAACGGGCAGCCTGAATGACCTGATCGCGAGTGCGGTCCTTATAAAGATGGATGAATCTGTCACAGAAGACAAACGATAGCTGATAAATAACGTCAGCCTTCTGATAAAAGAAAAGGTCCTCCCACTTGGTCTGTCTGCCAAGCACAGAAGGAACATTGTTATTGTTGTCTGCAATGTCCATAAATGTAAGGTTAGTAATATCCATAGATGTAAGGTTAGTAGTAATTAAGAAAAACAAAGAATGGCAAGCTACAGCTGCATGAGCTGCTGCTTGCCATTATCATTTTTATTATGGAAGCTTGTCCTATTAATAAAGGCTAATCCGCCCCGATTATTTAGACTTCTTATTGTCCTTATAATACTTCAGTCCACCCTTTACGTTCTGTATAAGAGCCTTCGATGAATAAGTGGCACCACTCACGCCGTCCACCTTCATGGCTGAAGCCTCATCCACCGACTTGCCGACGAATCGCTTAAGTAGCTCTTCTGCCTTGGCAAATACAGCCGGCGTTTCCTGATTAGGAAGCGACTCAATCTTGACTATCTTATTATTGCGAACGAAAATCTTCACTGGCGTATTACCCATATATCCACGCGCCTTTACTATTGACGACGTATTGATTACGGCAACATCCTTATTGTACTTTATGGCGTTCTTGCTGACGCAGAAGCTCATCAGAGCGAAAGCGGCGCAAGCCACAGCCACAGACCAAACATTATGTTTCATAAGCAGACGTATTGTCAGTAAGTATTATTTCTTGTCGTAGGCGTGAAGCGGATAGTCTGTCGTGTAATGCAGGCCGCGACATTCCTTGCGCTCAATGGCCTGACGTGTAATAAGGTAGCCAACGTTAATCATATTGCGGAGCTCGCAGATGTCACGACTTGCCTTCACACGCTTAAACAGTTCCTCTGTCTCCTCATAGAGCAGATCCAGACGGTCCCAGGCACGCTTCAGACGAAGGTCAGAACGAACAATGCCAACATAGTTTGACATTATCTCGCCCACCTCTTTCACGCTCTGCGTGATAAGCACCTTCTCCTCATTGGTCATCGTGCCCTCGTCGTTCCATGCCGGAACCTGCTCGTTAAAGTCATACTCATCGATATGCTCCAATGAATGCTTTGCAGCAGCATCGGCATAAACCACAGCCTCAATGAGCGAATTGCTGGCAAGACGGTTGCCGCCATGAAGTCCTGTGCAAGAACACTCGCCGATGGCATACAGACGTTCGATGGAAGACTGTCCGTTGAGGTCCACCTTGATGCCGCCACACATATAGTGAGCTGCCGGGCGAACAGGAATATAGTCAGTCGTGATGTCGATGCCTATTGTCTTACATTTATGATATATATTGGGGAAGTGCTTCTTCGTCTCCTCCGGGTCCTTGTGCGTAACGTCCAGACAAACATGGTCGATACCGTGTATCTTCATCTCCTTGTCTATGGCGCGAGCCACGATGTCACGCGGAGCAAGCGAGAGGCGCTTGTCATACTTCTCCATGAACGATTCGCCGTTAGGCAGACGCAATATGCCGCCGTAACCACGCATAGCCTCCGTGATAAGGAAGGCGGGATGAGTCTCGCCGGGATGATAAAGCGCCGTCGGATGGAACTGCACGAACTCCATGTCCTTCACTGTTCCCTTGGCACGATATACCATAGCCTCGCCGTCACCCGTTGCGATAACGGGATTAGTGGTGGTCTGGTATACAGCGCCACAACCGCCTGTACACATCAGCGTCACCTTACTCAAGTAAGTGTCCACCTTCTCCGTCTCCGGATTGAGCACATAAGCTCCATAGCAGTTAATATGTGGGGTGCGGCGCGTTACGCGAGCTCCGAGATGGTGCTGTGTGATAATCTCCACAGCGAAGTGGTTTTCCTTAATGTCGATGTCCGGACATGCACGCACGGCAGCCATCAGGCCGCGCTGAATCTCAGCTCCCGTGTCGTCGGCATGGTGAAGGATGCGAAACTCAGAGTGTCCGCCCTCACGATGAAGGTCGAACTCGCCGTCTTCCTTACGGTCGAAATTCACACCCCACTTCACCAGTTCTTTTATCTGTGCCGGAGCATTACGCACCACCAGTTCCACAGCATCACGGTCTGAGATATAGTCGCCCGCAATCATTGTGTCCTCTATGTGCTTGTCGAAATTGTCGACTGCGAGGTTAGTCACTGAGGCAACACCTCCCTGGGCAAACGAAGTGTTTGCCTCGTCAAGCGAAGTCTTGCAGATAATGCACACCTTTCCTTTGTGTGCGCGGGCCACTTTCAAGGCGTAGCTCATGCCGGCTACACCGGCGCCAATAATTAGAAAGTCGTATTTGAAAACCATCGGTCTTGTTATAAATGACTCACAAAAGTAGAAATTTTTGGCGAAACCTTATTTTATGATACCATGACAATAACTAAGTTTAACCTTTACGTTACCGTATGTTAACATTATTGACATAATATCAACGTTTTCTGATTTATAAAAAGCAAGCAGCACACCCATTGCAGCTATCCAAATGCCACAAATAAAACAATAATATAAACACTTTGCTAATAAAACACACCTCTCCGCTTGTCAATAAACAATTAATTGCGTAACTTTGCATCACGTTAAAGGCGACATTTGCCTATATCTATTCAATTAAAGACAAAACACATTATATATATGAGCACACTTATTTATCCCGAACATTACACCGCCCTGCTCGACGTACACAAGACCGAGCAGGGCATCAAACTGATAAAAGACTTCTTCCAGCAGAACCTTGCCACTGAGCTGCATCTGCGCCGCGTCACCGCTCCCCTCTTCGTTCTGAAGGGTCTCGGCATCAACGACGACCTTAACGGCGTGGAGCGTCCTGTTACGTTCCCCATCAAAGACCTCGGCGACGAGAAGGCGGAGGTGGTGCATTCGCTCGCAAAATGGAAGCGTCTGACTCTTGCCGACTACGGCATAGAGCCGGGATCGGGCATCTATACGGACATGAACGCCATCCGTGCCGACGAAGAACTGGACAATCTGCACTCGCTCTACGTCGACCAATGGGACTGGGAAGCTGTCATCCGCAAGGAGGACCGCACGCTTGCTTTCCTGCGCGACGTGGTGAAAAGGATATACGCCGCCATAAGACGAACCGAGTTTCTCGTCTGCGAGACTTACGACAACATAAAGCCTTTCCTTCCCGAGAAAATCCATTTCGTACACAGCGAGGAGCTCCAGCAGATGTATCCCGGGCTGACACCGAAGCAGCGCGAGGACGCCATTTGCCGCGAATACGGCGCCGTGTTCATCATCGGCATAGGTGGAAAACTGGCTGACGGCAAGAAGCACGACGGACGCGCCCCTGACTACGACGACTGGTCCACCGTGGCTGAGAACGGACGCGCGGGTCTTAACGGCGACATCCTCATCTGGTATCCTGTCCTCGAGCGCTCCTTCGAGCTTTCGTCCATGGGCATCCGCGTTGACCGTGAGGCTCTGCTGCGCCAGCTTAAGGAAGAGGGCGAGGAAGAACGCGAGAAGCTCTACTTCCATCAGCGTCTGCTCAACGGCGAGCTGCCACTCTCCATCGGCGGCGGCATCGGTCAGAGCCGTCTCTGCATGGTGCTCCTCCAGAAAGCGCACATCGGCGAAATACAGGCAAGCATCTGGCCTAAGGAAATGCGTGAGGAATGTAAGAGGCTCGGCATGCCGCTGATATAATCAGCAGCTGAGGACTGATATGATTATAAAATAAATATACATTCGATTCGATTAACCGGATTTTTTGCCGTACCTTTGCGAAAAACAACGAGCGTATGGCCCAACATAACGATACGGGAAAATGGGGAGAGGAGCTTGCTGCCGACTTCCTTAGAAAGAACGGCTACCAGATAATGGAGCGCAACTGGCGGTTCGGCCACCGCGACCTCGACATCATTGCACGGTCGCCGGAGGGCAACGAGGTGGTGTTCGTAGAGGTGAAGACACGCTCGGGCGACATCATCACCAAGCCGGAGGACGCCGTGGACGTACGCAAGATACGCAGCATCGGATATTGCGCCAACGCCTTCGTCAAGCAGTTCAACATCGCTGACCTGCTGCGCTTCGACATTATAGCCATCGTAGGCAGAAATAAGGACGAAGCGGAGATAGAGCATGTGAAAGACGCATTCAATCCGTGCCTGGTTTATTAAGCAACCAAAATCCTCACCGACATGAACAAAGAAATGATACACCTCGACGTTACGACGTCCACCAACGACTATCTGAAGGACTATCCCACTCCCGCACCCGACCATTTTGTCATGGTAAGGGCGGACTTTCAGTCGGCTGGACGCGGACAGAAGGGCAACTCGTGGGAGAGCAATGCGGGCGAAAACCTGCTCACGTCCATTCTGACAAGCCCCAAGGGGGTGCGCATAACCGAACAGTTCGTGCTGTCAATGGCTGGTGCACTCGCCGTGAAATCCGTGCTCGACAACTATTGCGGAGCCATAAAGCTGAAGTGGCCTAACGACATCTATTGGTTCGACAGCAAGATAAGCGGCACGCTCATCGAGACTGCCGTGTCGGGAAAGGAAATCACACGCTGCATTTTCGGCATCGGGCTGAACGTCAATCAGGAGATATTCCGCAGCGACGCGCCCAATCCCATATCGCTCCTCAACATCACCGGACTCTATACGCCGATAGAAAGAGTGGCGAACGAGCTTGCCGAAGCTTTCGAAACGTATTACCGACGGGTCGTGGAAGGCGACAAGGACGCCATCGTCAGCGAATATAACAATGCGCTCTACAGACGCTTCGGCCTGCACCGCTACGAGGACACAGCCACCGGCGAGACCTTCCTCGCCAGCATTGACCACGTAGGAACGGACGGAATGCTGCGTCTTACGGACGAGAACGGGCGGCAACGCGCCTACTCGCTCAAGGAAGTAAGGTTTGTCCTGAGATAAAAAACGAATCAGAAACGTATAAACATAATCATATAAAAGAAAAATGTCAAGATTTAAGAGAATCCTACTTAAGCTCAGCGGCGAGAGCCTCATGGGCAAACAGAGTTTCGGAATCGACCCCGTTCGTCTGGGCGAGTATGCACAGCAGATTAAGGAAGTGCACGAGATGGGTGTGCAGATAGGCATCGTCATCGGCGGCGGCAA
>ERZ1031095.95-NODE-95-length-26119-cov-5.881177_pt1 | contig 26119 bp, 25 predicted proteins | sample MGYA00517108_ERZ1031095 | MGnify/ENA primary metagenome ERZ1031095 (study PRJEB33719, sample SAMN04261275) | wastewater metagenome | biome: rural village; feature: human; material: feces | host: Homo sapiens | place: El Salvador | collected 2013-01-07 ... | reverse complement strand
TCTTGAATTCCTCTGGGTCTCTGCCCTCAAGCAGGATGTCGTACTTGTCATAGTACTCATCAACAAGTGCATTTGTGTCTGACTGCGATACAGAATCAACACACTCAGCGATTTCATTTACAGGGTAAGTATCAACCTCCCAGCCAAACTTAATCTGTGCTTCAACCTTATCACCCTCTGTAACAGCAACGTTTCTCATGTTGTCTGCCACTCTCATTACACGGATGTGGCTGCTCTCTACAACACCGACTGCTGTGCGCATCCATGATGCAATCTTGCCCTGAACAACTGGGTCTGACCAGTGTCCTGCAACAATTTTTCTCTCAATTCCCATACGGCTTACAATGTGTCCCCACTCTCTGTCTCCATGAGCCGCCTGATTTTCGTTCATGAAATCCATGTCAATTGTATCGTATGGAATCTCCTCATTGTACTGTGTGTGAAGATGTAAAAGAGGCTTTCTAAGCTCCTTTAAGCCGAGGATCCATGACTTAGCCGGTGAGAATGTATGACACCATACGATTACACCTGCACATGTATCATCTGTGTTTGCCTCGTTAAAAGTCTTTCTGATAAGCTCATTTGTGATAAGTGTTGGTCTCCACTCAACCTCATATGGAAGTACCCCTGACTCATTGAGCTTTGCAACAATTTCCTTCGAATGTGCTGCCACATTTGCAAGGCACTCATCTCCGTAGAGATCCTGTGAACCTGTACAAAACCAGAACTTGTAATTTTTTACTGCTAACATAATAACCTCCCTTTATTTTATATTGCTTCTTGATACAGAAAACCTGCCCCAAGCCAAACCCGCCACCGGCAGCTTCTCCTGCATGCTTATGTATATAAAAAGAATACAACTTGTACGTATATGAGTACAAGTTGTATTTTGTATTTTTTTCTTTAATTGTCTAAACGGTTTTCCATCCCACACTGTCTCTTTCAACAATCTCCGGCTCAATCATTATTCTGTTTTTGCCATCAATTTCTTCTCCGTTCATAAGCCTAAGCAAAAGCTCTGCCGCCATGCTGCCAAGCTTCTCCTGTGGGTGGGCTATGGTTGTCAGCGGCACCATACATGTCTCTGCCAGGGACGAGTTGTCAAAGCCTGTCAGTGCCACATCCTCAGGGCATTTAAGCCCCTCCGCCTCAAGTGCCTGTAGTATATAAAGAGCGGTCTGGTCATTGTAGGCAGCAACTGCGTCAAAATACCTGTTATCCCGGTTCCTTGCCATCTGACGAATCATATCGTAGGGATGGCTTTTCCTATCCTCAGTGTAGAACCAGATGACCTTATCCGGGTCATAGATGATGCCCGCCTCCTGTAAAGCCTGAATGTAGCCCTTGTGCCGCTCCTGCCCCTGTATGTCATCCGCCTTAAACACACCCACTATGTCCCTGTAGCCATGGGATATGAGGAAATTGGTTATCATGTAACTGCCCTTTCTGTCATCCATCAAAATCTGAGGCTTGTTCTCCAGATGGCTGTACCAGCCCTGTATAAAAACATATGGTATGTGGTACTTGTCCAAAAGTTCATACAAGTTCAGATGTCTGCAAAAGATTTGGCTCTTGCTGGGCTCTATGATGAGTCCGTCTATGTTTTTCTGCAAGAGTTCTTCTAAATACTTTGCCTCCAAGGCTCTGGAATTCCTGGTGTTTTTAAGAATTATGCTGTAACCATTTTCTGTCATGACCTGGTCTATGCCCTGCACTACTCTGGGAAAAATATAGTCAGTCAGATAGGTTGTAATCACTGCGATATTATGGGTTTTTCCAGAGGGTGGCAACATTAAACTGCAAAAGGTTCCCCTTCCATGCTCGGCATAGACAAGTCCTTCATCTCCCAGTATTTCAAGAGCTTTCCGCACCGTCTGCCTGCTGACTCCGTATTCCTTTGTAAGCTCATTCTCTGATGGAAGCCTGTCCCCCGGTCTTATGTCTCCGCTTAAGATTTTTGCCCGGAGGTCTTCCATCAAATCATAATATTTTAATTTCTTATCCTGTGGCATTTATTCCCCTGCCCTTTCTCACCTGACTGGTTTACGCTTTATTCTGTGAAGCTGCGGTTTTACAACTATGTCTGTCACCACCAGCCCCTCTCTCCGGCTTACAGCATACCATACTGCGTCAGCTATTTCCTCCGGCAAAAGCCTTGCTTCCACCTCCTCGTCTGCTGTAAAATCCGCATTGCGGTAGAGATTGGTTGCAGTCATATCCGGCTCGATATTTATGACTTTTACACCATATTTTCTCGCCTCGTCAAACAGGCTGTGGGAGAAGCTGGTAAGTCCTGCCTTGGTGGCACCATAGACACAGCCATGAGGGTTAGATTTCCCTGCGGTCACAGATGAGGTATTCACGATTATGCCAGCATTTTTCTTCAAATCCCTGAGGAGCAGATTGGTGATAATCATTGGAACTTCAAGGTTTGTCCTGACCATCTGGCTGATTTTCTGTGGGCTCAGTTCCTCGTGGAGACCATAATAGCCGACGCCGGCGTTGTTGATGAGGAGGCTGATGTCGTGGTCTTTGTTGATAGACTGAATGGTCTCTATGAGTTTTTTGGTGTTGCACAGGTCACATGTTATCTTATGAAAACGAGTATTCATGTGTTGCTCGTCAACATTTAGCCTATCGACCTTACAATTTATGTCCGCTCGTAAATCTGTATCCACTTGTAAATTTGTGTCTGTGGGTATGTCTACGTCAACCTGTAGTTTCCTATCAGGCTTGGAGAAGTCTCGCCCAAGTCCGTAGACCTCGTAGCCTTCCATCACAAGCTTTTCTGCAATCGCAAGCCCTATACCTGATGAAGCCCCTGTCACCAGTGCTTTTTTCTGCATTTTGTTCATACCTTCTGTTCTCAATTCTATATATCCATCCATATACCAGTATCGTGAATTGAAGCATTTTCTACATTGCGATAAAACCGCTGTGCTTCATCATTATTTGCCATCAAAGCAATTATCAAGCCTACGCCTTGTTTCTTCAACTCTTTTCGCAATCCACCAAGAAGCGCCTGCGCAACCTTATTATGTCTCTCACTTTTCAAAACACATATCCAGTCCAGATATGCACTAAAACAACTGACATCATTTCTGCTGCTGATTATGGAAGCATCAATCCTTCCAACTACTTGTTCATCATTGTAAGCGACGAGTGAAACTGCTGTATTAAAGCGCTCATCTGAAAAGCTCTCCTCTAACTGCTTCACATAGTTTTCGTCAGGCTCCCAGTAGTATGTATTGGGTTCCTGCTTTCTTAGTTCCTGTTCAAATTCTATAACTTTTTGTATATCTTCTCTTTCAAACATTTTTACTGTAATCATAAACTACCTACTCCTTAATAAGCCTACTATATAGTTTATCAAAATATAGTAGAATTTAACAGTCACAAATCCACCTATTCCATACGGATTCTTTCCACAAGGCTCTCCCGGCTCATCTTTTCAAACTGATACTTAGGTATGGCATAGGCGATTACAAGCAAAATCGGAATCATAAGCAGACAAGGCACTATTGTAAGATGCATCTGAAAGAAAAATGCCCTGCCAATTGTATTCGATAAAATCTCCTCCGAGCCAAACACGACTAGCAATACTGCAATCACAAATGCGCCTCCCAAATACAGAAAGCCCTCAGCCACCAGCATTTTCGCCACCTGCTTTTTCGTCATTCCCACAACTTCCAAAAGTGCCAGTTCCTTTCTTCTGCTGATTACAGAGGTTGCCGTAGTATTAAAGAAATTCATAATGCCGATAAAAGCTAAAATAAGGGCAAGAAAACCACCAATCATATAGTATTTGCTGACAAACCGCTGAAAGCTCTCTTTCATATCCAATACAGAAAGTACATTAATCATATCATTTTCTTTCAAAACATTCTCGTCAATGTATGCTTTTACCTGCTTATCCCTGCCCTTCTTTGCATCAATCGCCGCATACATGGCTGATTCATTTCCCGTCTGACTGATATATTCATCCTCCGGAACCAATACTGTAATGTAAATGCTGTCTGCATACGGATAATCCAATGCATATGGCATCAGGGCTTCTCCCAGCACCTCATAATCCTTCTCATTTCCATTTTGGTACTCCATTTGAAAAATATCTCCTGTCTGATAGTAAGAAACAGGATGCTCTGCAAATTTATCGCCATAATCTACAATCACATAATCTCCGCTTTTAAATTTATCCCAGGATGGCTTTTCCCCTCTCCATTCCAGTTTGTCAAAGACAGCCTGACTGATTCCAAGGAAATGGACATTTACAGTGTTAGTCGCTTTTGCATCCTCCCAAATCTGCTTTTCATAGTCATTCCAGTTCTCCTCGTATTTGTTTGCCAATGACTCCCAAATTTTAAGAAGCTCCGGCTCCATCTGGTGAGTTTCCTTTGAATAATATACATATCCGGTTTTCTCACTTTCCGGACATTCATTCAGAATCTCCTTGATTTCGGGTGTAATACCATTGAAAGTGGTATTGGACAAAGTGGCTGTCATCTGATCCAGTTGAAAATCAGATGCTAAAAACACGTTTTTGTAAGACTCAAAATCATAGCCCTGCACCAGCATCACTATACTGTTGACCACCACCATAGACAGGGCAATGGAAAGCATAACAATCAATCCCTTTTTCCAGTTCCGGAACACATTTTGAACCGCCATGCCCCACCAGCTTACAGAAGTATTCTTTTTTATTTTTCTCTGTGACTGCTCTCCTTCTGCCAGACGCAGGGCTTCCACAGGAGAAACTCTTTCCACCATTTTGCAAGCCTGCAGGCTGGAGAGGTATACCGTCAAAAGTGTCAAAATCGCTGCCATAATAAAAATCAATGGGTTTGCGGACACAACAGTCTGACTTGTCTGTGCGCTGATATTGCTGTCTGCTGTTAGTGATGGAGCCATGCAAAGCCCTGCCAGATATCCACACAGCAAACCAATAGGAATACCAATTGCCGACAGTCTCCATGCCTGCATACGCACAATTTTTTTGAGCTGTTTTCCTGTTGTTCCAACATTTTTTAGTAAGCCATAGGCTCTTATGTCCGTTTTCACAGAGATATTAAAAATATTATAGATAATCAAATATCCTGCCATTATCACCAAAAGAATCATTACTGCAAGCGAAGAAAATGAAAAGGAGTCCTCCTCAAAAAGATTGTATGCAGGATTTACTTCCATTCCTGTTCCTGCTTTCGTAAATCCCGCTGCCTTAGATATCTTTCCCGTTTTCTCTTCCAGCTTCCAGAGATTCTTATACCATACGCAATACTCCAGACCTCCGTTATAAATGCCATTTTCTAATTCTTCCTTGGTAACATGATAGCGATTCTCCTCTGCATATGCTTTAGATACCCAGACCATCTGCCCTAAAACAGCCTTGTCTCCCTGCCAGAATCCACATACCTTAAAGGTATCCGTCTTGTATTGCTTAAGCGTAGGATTTACTTCCCAGGTCAGCGTCACTTCCTCCCCAATCTCAGGCGTGACCCCCAGAGCCTCCAGTATCATGCTGCTTAGTGCTACTTCATTTTCCTTCTCCGGCAGTCTTCCGGTGGTCGGCAGACAATTAAAGCTTTCTGCCATATTTTCATCCCCATATCGTACTTCTACAGAAAAGCCCAGCCGCTCATCCATTCCAGTTCCCAAAAAAATACCTGAACCATATCGTTCCACGTCTTCGCTTTGACCAATTATCTGCTGTAAACTCTGTGCATCTTCTTCTGACAAATTCTGTGCATTGGCATGGGCTGAATCCATAAACTGTTTTATTTCTGTTGCTCTCCGTGAAAGAATCATGGACACGCTGCCCACAAAAAGGCTGGTAAATAATAGCGATGTCAATGCGATTGCAATGACAGCAATTATATTTCTAGCCCGGTTCATTTTCATAAAACGCTTAGTCAATAAGCTCAGGGTCTCTTTGTTCTCTACCTTTATCATACAATCACCCCCTGCTATACCATACCGCTGTCTGAGACGATTTTTCCATCTTCAATCTGCAGTATCCTGTCCGCCATCTGGGCAATCTCCTCATTGTGGGTAATCATCACTATTGTCTGGTGAAAACGCTGACTGGTCACTTTTAAAAGTCCCAGCACATCCTGACTTGTCCTTGAATCTAGATTGCCGGTAGGTTCATCTGCCAGTAAAATGGCGGGCTTTGAGGCTAATGCCCTGGCAATTGCCACCCTCTGCTGCTGTCCTCCTGACAAGGCATTTGGCATATTTTTAAGCTTAGACCCAATACCTAATGTGTCAACAATTTCATCTATATAGCTTTTCTCAATATTTTTGCCATCCAGTTTTACCGGTAGGATAATATTCTCCCACACATTTAACATGGGCACCAGATTATATTGTTGAAATACAAAGCCAATATTCCTGCGCCTGAAAATAGTGAGTTCATCCGCTGTCATATGGCTTAAGTCCTGCCCATCCACAATCACCTGTCCTGATGTGGGATTGTCCAGTCCGCCTATAATATGCAGCATGGTAGACTTTCCGCTTCCGGAAGTTCCGACTATGGCTGTAAACTCGCCCTTTTCCACTTCCAGATTGACATCATCCAATGCTATGACTTTTGTCTCTCCCTGCCCATATACTTTTCGTAAATTCACTGCTTTTAATATATTCATGTCATCCTCCTGCTAAAAAAGCCTGTATTGATTTTTACAATACAGACTTTATCATGACAATGTCTCAAGCTTGTTTCTGAAATATCACAGTTTTGATACTATTCCTGCTTTGATACTGGGAGAAAAACAGAAAAGCTAGAGCCTTTTCCCAGCTCAGATGCCACTTTTATATATCCCTTTTGCACCTGAATAATCTCCCTTGCAAGGAATAAGCCAATTCCCACTCCCGGCTGGTCTGCCACTGACAGGCTCCGGTAAAAGCGTCCAAATATCTTTGGTATCTCTTCCTTTTCTATTCCAATTCCATTATCGGTTATGTCAATCCTCACAAAGAAAGAATACTGCTCGGCTTTTATGCTGACATTTCCACCGTTGGATGTGTATTTAATCGCATTATCCACAATATTTCCAAGGGCTTCTACCATCCATTTTGCATCGCACATGGCATGTAAATCGGTGTCACACAGACTCAGGCTGATACCCTTATCCCCTGCTTTTGCAGCAAACTGCTGCTGCACAGCTTCAAGCATCTGCCTTATAGCAGTGTCCTCCGGATGTACTGCTATAATTCCACTCTCCATCCGTGACAGCTTTACCAGTGATTGAATGAGAAAATCCAGCTTCTCCGTCTGCTCCAGAATGGTAGCAATTTCTTCCCGATTTTCACTGCTGTTCTCAGAGAGTATCTCGCCATAAATTTTGAGATTAGATATAGGAGTCAGGGTCTGATGCGCTATATCTGAAATAAGCTTCTGTATAACCTCCTTCTGCTCCTGCTGATTTTTCCCTGCCAGAAGACTGCTGTCTAAATACTGCTTCATGCTGTTTTCAAGGGCTGAATACTTTTCCTCAGATATTTCTGTCCTCTCCAATTCTCCATTTATTGCGCAATCTATCATTTGCTGTAATCGGTTTAGAAGCCGCTTTTCCTTTTGATAAAAAATGCAATACCAGAAGGCTCCACATATGACAAATATTACTGCAATCAATATGATTTTTCCTATCATTCCTTCACCGCCCATGTATAACCGATTCCATAGACCGTCCTAATATATTTAGGATTCTGTACATCATCCTCCAACTTGTCTCTGAGCCGCTTGACTGCAACTGTCAGGGCATGGGCATCCACAAACTCTGTATTTCCCTGCCATACCTCGTCAATCAGGTATTCGCGCTTCAATACTTTCCCTCTGTTTTCACACAGCAGCCTAAGTAATTTTTGCTCAGTCTTGCTAAGCTCAACAAGCTCCCCGTTTTTAAAAAATTCCATTTTATCAAAACAGAACTCAAATCCATCTATCTTCACAAAATCACCTGCTGTCGTCTCCTTATTTCTAAGCTGCACTGCCACCCTTGCCCGCAGTACCATAAGGCTGAAGGGCTTTGTGATATAATCATTTGCGCCCGCATCCAAGCCAGTCACGATATCCACTTCCATATTATTTACAGTAAGCAGAATAATCGGCACTTGACTGTTTTTCCTGATTTCCTTTACAAAATCAATTCCGTTTCCATCCGGCAGGTTCACGTCTAATAAAACCAATGCTATGTCTTCCCCGCTCAAGATTTCTCTTGCTTCTTTTAAACTTCTACACTGATAAAAGAGGCAGCTATCATTCTTTAAGGCAAGACGTATTCCATCATTTAATTTTTTGTCATCTTCAACTATCAGTATCTTTTCGCCCATTATCCACTACCACCTGAAAATTTTATCTTTCGCTAAATATCTGCCCAGTCTCTCCACCATAAATCCTTCCATCTCATCCCTCAGATATTCCGGGTACTGATAATACCCCTCCACATTATCATAAGGGAAATTCACAATGGCAGACTCCGGTTCTTCTTTCCTCATTTTCTTGAGATAATCCTGGGATATTCTAAAGCTGCCCACTGACACATCCCAGATGCTTGAGGCGTCAAGCTGTGAAAAAACCTCCTGACACAATTTATCATACTCTTCCTTCCAGTCCCTGCAATAAATCATGGGGTCAAAGCAGAGCCTGACTGGAAAACCATTATCCATGGCACTTTTTGCCGCCCTGATTCTGTCAGATGGTGTCCCTGCATAATGCTCATATCTGGCTGAAATTGTGTCAGGTGAAATTGTGTATGCAGCTATAACCCTGTCACAGCCCTTGAGCTTTTCCCATATGTCCTGCCTGCCACTCTTTGTCCTGATTTCTATAGTAAGCTTATCCTGACAGCGTGTAAACTCCACCCACTCACGCACATAGTCTGTCAGGCTGTCACATGCCACCAAATCGGCATCATAGGACACGCAGAGATAGATGGGGTGGTCTTTTAGGATTTGCTCAAGCTCCGCAAAATAGTCCTCCAGATTCACAAATATAACCATATTTCCTGATGGGTACATGCCCTTCAGATAGCAGTACTCGCAGTCAAAGACACAGTTCATCATACATGAGGTGTAATAAAAATACTCATTTCCAAAGCTTTGGCAGACCGGAGCCCCCTTGTATATTTTTGTCCCTGTCTTTTCTGCTATGATAAGTGCCTGGGACTGGTGCTGGACAATCACGCTCTGCCTGCTCCTGTTAAAGACGTCCTTGTAGTGCTTTATATATATCCTGTTGGCATTTGGAAAATGCTCAAGTATTCTCTTTGTTCTTGGATTCTCCCTGACCTTTTCCTCTATATAGATATGGGAAAAGCTAGAGTAATTCTCGTTTGATTTCATCCAGACAGACCTTTCCGTTTTTCTTATCGTGGGCTGGCAGCCTGCCCTCGTCATAGAGTCTATTAATGTATGTCATATAGTCTGTGCCCTCAAGAGAGAGGTACTTTATCAACTGCCTGACCAGATTCTCCATGACTTTTGAACAATGCAAATCCTTGCAGAGTTGATTTGTGAATTGTGTGCTTTCTTCTGCTCTGCACATATCATGGGTATCAGTCACAAACATATCCACATATGAGGCAATCTCATCCACTGCTTCTGCCATGAGCTTTTTAATAAAATCTGCTGTCAGCCCCTCTATGTCTCCATTATCAGACACTACCCTGACAAAACCCATCCTGTGGGGCCCCACATACAGGTTTGCCGCCTGATATATGGCAGCCGCCTCCATATCGTACAGTGCCATATTGTGAGAGTCCTTGTTTACATATTCATGTATTGGTTTATGAATCACAACATGAACTGTCACCAGCTCCCGCTCCGGCAGACCGCTCCTTAATATCATATCCGGATAAAAAGTCCTGCCCGTCGCCGCTTCTGTGATTTTATTGCAGATAAAGACCTGTCCCGGCTCATAGTCTCCGGCGCAGGTTCCCACATTTATGATGGCATCCCCTGCCTTTATTCCAAAAAATGATGCGGCGCCGCTTACCGCAGCCGCCGCCATCACACTCCCCTGCCCTGTCAATATGATTCTGATAGGCTGGTTTTCATTTTCAAACACATCAAATCTGTAATATTTATCAGTCTGACGCTTTTTTAAATTATAATGCTTTATTAACCCGCTGCACTCTCCATAGAAAGCGCAAAAAACATATACCATTACAATATTTTCTCCATATCCTTCTGCACATCCTCGAAGCTGCTGAGAATTGGCTTCTCTTCCTTTCCGTGAATGTGTCTTGCTATGTAATTTTTCGTAATCTTATAGACCTCTGGTGAGAGCACCAGAACACCGATAAGGTTTGGTATCATCATCATTCCGTTAAAGGTGTCAGATATATCCCATGCCAGCGAAGACGTGAGCTGTGGTCCCACGAAGCACATTAATACGAAAAATATCTTGTAGCCGATTACCGATTTACGTCCGAATAAGTACTCCCAAGCCTTGCTTCCATATACGCTCCAGCCAAGAGTAGTTGAAAAGGCAAACAGCATAACTGCAATGGCAATAAAGCCTGTTCCGAACTTTCCAAATACCGTTGAAAAAGCAGCTCCAACCAATGCTGTTTTTTCAAGTGCCACTCCATCTGCACCAGTGACAAGCACCGTGCCTGTAGCCGGGTCAACCACACCTGATGACAAAATCACAAAGGCTGTCAATGTACACACAACAATTGTATCTGCAAATACCTCAAATATTCCCCACATTCCCTGACGAACAGGCTCGCGGACATTTGAGCAGGAATGAACCATTACAGAGGAACCAAGTCCTGCCTCATTTGAGAACACTCCCCTCTTAAAGCCCCATGTGATTACACTTTTTACTGTAACACCGACAAATCCGCCCTCTACTGCCTTGATACCGAATGCACAGCCAAAAATACTCTTAAACACAAGTCCTGCACTCTGGATATTTGAGAAAAATATCACAAAAGCTCCTATCATATAAAGCGCAACCATAAAAGGCACGATTTTTTCTGTAACGGCTGCAATTCGCTTGATTCCACCTATAATCACAAGAGCTGCCACAATGACAATTCCAATTCCTGTAACCCAGGTCGGGACATTAAATGCTGCATTAAGGTTAACTGCTATGGTGTTATTCTGTGATAAGTTTCCAATTCCAAAGGAAGCAAACAGGCAGAAGATACAGAATGCCACTGCCAAAACTGCTCCCAGTGTCCTGCAGTTTTTGTGCCTGCCCAGTCCATCCCTCAGATAGTACATAGGACCTCCACACCATTCACCTCTCTCATTTTTCCTTCTATAATAAATTCCCAGCACATTTTCAGAGTAGTTGGTCATCATTCCAAAGAAAGCAGCAATCCACATCCAGAAAATCGAGCCGGCTCCTCCAGCCACGATTGCAGATGCCACACCTGCTATATTTCCAACTCCTACTGTGGCAGCAAGAGCTGTACACAGTGACTGGAACTGCGAAATATTATGCTTGTCTGACTTGTCCTTGGAATCACTTTCCTTATTAAACAGCTCCCCTATTGTGTGTTTCCACCAGTGTCTGAAGTGTGAAACCTGGAAAAATCCGGTGAGACAGGTCATTATAATACCTGTTCCCAAGAGAAGGATAAGACCAATCTTGACCCACACAAAGTTGTTAATCACGTCATTAACATGCGCAACTGTTGCCAGAAATTCATTCATTTTTCATAATTCTCCCTTTTTACGATTTCGACATATCAACTAAACGCTGTCGTTATCAGTTTTCAAATGTCTTACAGATAAAAATGTACCATAAACCTGCACATGAGTGCAAGATTTATGGTACTCTTTATTATGCTAATGTAAAAAGTTATACTTATGCTTTGCTTTTTTTGCCTGTTTTATTTTGTACATTTCCTTATCAGCCATGACTATGTACTCGTCAAGGCTCCTTCCACTGGATGGGTCTGTCACAATTATTCCATAGCTTATGCTCACGTCACTCTTCTTAAGCTCGGACGAAACCTTCTCGATAAAATCCCGTATGACTATTTCATCATTGTTAGGGTAAAAAAGCACAAATTCATCTCCACCGAACCTGTATACAAAGCCCTCTACCGGCTTCTCCCTTTCAAGCGTTTCTGCTATTTCCTTTAAGACTTCATCGCCATACTTATGCCCCTTAGTATCGTTTATCTGCTTGAATCCATCTACATCAAAAAATATCATGCTGCAGCTGGTTCCATTTTCTGTAAGATTTTTGAACCTCGGCATTACCATCTCCGTATAAGCAACTCGATTGTAGAGCCCCGTCAAGGCATCTCTGTTGTAAATATTTTTAAGCTCCTCATTTATCACTTCAAGCTTTCTCTGCCTGTAGAGATCCTCAAGTCTTGTTACAAATGTAGAATTAATGGACATCACATCAGCATTGTCATACAAAAATCTCGGATTTCTGAGTACTGTACAGCCAACAATCCTGTCCCTGAAATGAATCGAACAAAGCATAAATATGTTGCGGCCTGGCTGACTCTCCATATACGTTTTCAATTCAACAAGCGTCCTTACATCCATTTTACCCTTTTGTTTTTCCCCTGCATAAGAGAGCATCAGGTTGTCAGGATTGTACCTCTTCTTTGGGAATTCTCCTTGAATAGATGCCTGCACCAATTCCTTATCAGTAATAATATAGAGCCCATCGCAGTCCAATGAGAGAACATACTTGGAGAATTTCTCATAGAGCTCATTGTAGGAAACACATTCCTCAATCGCATTCTGAAGAGTCATAACCGCCTCTTCCTGCTCGCCCACTGCCACCTGATACTCAATCTGCTCCTTAGCGTATCTTCTGTAATCCACACGTCCATTATTAGGACAGCCACAGCTCTCACCATAGACCAAATCAGATTGGAGATAATGGTATTTTTCGACCGGCCTGCCCTCCCACAAATCTGCTAAAATCTGCATGGCAGTCTGACCGATTCTGCCGCGATTGCTTTCTATTGTAGTAATCTGTGGGCTGAAAAATGCAGCCTTGTCCAGGTTGTCACAGCCTGTAACCAGAAAATCCCCCGGCACACTGTAACCATACCTTGCAGCCTCTGAGCATATTCCTGCTGCTATATTGTCATTTGCACATACAAAGGCATCCGGAAACTCACGCTTCTTCTCCTGCCACTCCTTCATGTACCTAACGCCGGTGGCAAAATCATAGTCTCCATTCATGTACATGTCATCTGTCACAGGAATGCCATAGCTCTCCATGGCTTCCTTAAAAGCTTCAAGTCTCACAGTGTTTTCGTACTGTCCCTCCGGACCTCCTGCATAGACAAAGCTCCTGCAGTTGTGGTGATTGTACAAGTGGTCTATCATCTCTGTAAAAAGTCTCTTATTATCATTTCCGACATAATAAAAGCCCTCCATGTCGTAGGCTATGCTGACAACCGGTGTCCTTGTCTGCTCCAGCTTTCCTACAATGGACTCTATCTGTTCCCCATCCACCATATTACTGCAATCAAATATTATTCCATCAAATCCATCTAACTCCGGCAGACTGTAAATCACGTATTCTCCGTCATTAAACTTCTTGTCATGGCTCCAGTTACCATTTGAGCTGAAATAATAGAGGCATATATCTATGCCCAGACTCTCTGCCTGCTTTATAATTCCATCCACCCAGGAATATGTAACTAATCTTTTCCATCCATCTGCTATAAGCGCAATTTTCTTCATTCTCTTCTCCAATACTCACGCTTTTAAGCTGCGTGCAACTATATGAATACATTATAGACAAAAAGACCACGCAGTACAATCGCCTGCGTGGTCTTTTAGTATTATTTCGTTATTTCCATAATTCTCGTATTTTAAAGCTTGATGAATATAGCTGTCTCTTTCTTCAAATCGCCTGCTATCTCGTAGTTCTCATCCATACGCTTCGAAATATTATCCATATCCTCAACCAATACCTGAGTACTGTCTGCCGCAGATACAACACCATTTACACCTTCATCAATAGCATGTGAAATTGTGTTGATAGAATCAGCAATCTCATCCATTGATTTCTTGAGTAAGTCTGTCTTCTCCTCGAACTGGCTCATAGACATCTCAATATTGGAAGCCTTGGCTCTGTACTCGCCTCCTGCCTCGACGAACTTCTGAAACTCTGGAAGAATTGACTCATTCATGTATCCAACCAAATCATTTGCATTGTCAGCAAGATTATGTACCGCATTGATAACGATGCTGTTAATATGCTGGATGTTATTTGCTGCTTCCTGACTGGCAGCGGCAAGCTGGCTGATTTCTGTGGCAACAACTGCAAAGCCTTTTCCTGCTTCTCCTGCTCTGGCAGCCTCAATAGATGCATTTAATGCAAGCAGGTTTGTCTGGCTTGCGATATTTAAAATATCATTGGTAAGGGTGTTAACCTGATTTACACTGTTGCTTTCCTCGATAGCCTTTTCAAGCACAGTTAAAATCTCGTTTACCTTCTGACCTGTAGAATCCATATTTGTCTTTGCTGTTGTCTCCATCGCAAGTGCGTGATTCTTCATCTCTCTTGTCTGCTCGTTAATCTCAGTTGTCTTGTCCGCAATGTCATTAACCTCATTGGCTACTGACTCTGTATTGCTATTGATTACTGATGCATTCTCTGCAATATCCTGCATTGTGGCTGAAAGCTCTTCTGTCAAGGCTGAAAGATCAGACACACTTCCATTACTGGTCTGTACACTCTGCCTTACCTCATTTACAACAACTTCCATCTTGTTTGAATTGCTGATAATAATCTTAAATATAGCCTGCAGCTTGCTCATAAAGGTATTAATACCATGACCAACCGCATCAATCTCCTTGTTATCAGCTATAGATACCCGCTGTGTCAGATCTCCCTGCTTGTTGTCGATATTCTCGATGATACCGCTTATCTCCTTCTGGGTTACTGAAAGAGGTCTGATAACCATCTTGAGTACCAGTACCGACGCAAAACCAAGGGCTGCCACACTTATGACAATCGTTGCTATACTTGTTGTCACTGAAGCTGCATATGTCTTCTCAAGGTTTGTCTTCTCAACATCTGCGTTTGTATTTACCTTGTCCTTGATAGTATTAATAGAAGCAGCTATTGCATCTGCATATGTAGATACATCCCCATTGGCAAGGGCATATGCTGCCTCATTGTCTCCTGCCGCACTATACGCCATCAGGTTTGCACACTCATACTTTAATTTCTCATAGTTCTCACAGATTGTCTTGTAATCTGACTGTGTATCCTCATCAACATACACCTTGTAACTCTCAAGCTGCTCCTCAAGGCTTGCTTCCTCAGCCCTGATTTTCTCTACAATACTAATCATTGTATTTAAGTCTGTGGCCACAATGTGTGACAAACCCAGATTATGGATTTCCATTGTAGACTGCTCAATGCTTGCCAGCTCACTGACATTGGTCATTGATTCCCCTGCAATAGTTGTGGCTACGCTGTTTACATTTCTAAGACTTGCCAACGACCAGATGTTTGATATAACACTCACAATTCCGAGAATAAATACCGGAATCATTACTATAACCTTAGTGCTTATTTTCTTTTTCCGATTCATCCTGTATTCCTCCTCTAGTTAGCTGCCGACTGCGTGATGCCCTCAACCAGTGTATCCATTATTTCCTGTAAATCAGTCCCATTTGGATTGCCGCTTGCCATTGTTTCACCAAATGCGGTCATTGCATCCCAGTAGCTGTTTCCCACACGCTGTAAGGTACCATACTGTGCCTGATCCATAACCGCAATAAGTGCAGGAACCTGTGATACTGCATCAGATGATGCTGCTGCTATGTTTGAAGGTCCCTGATTGCTAACCTCAAAACGCAATGTCTGATTCTGCTCGTTTGTAAACCAGTCTGCTAATTTTGCAGCCCACTCAGGGTATGCAGAATACGCATTTACTCCCATGTATTTATATCCCTTGAAGGATGCCATCTGCACCTGCTCGCCATTGCAGGTATATGTAGGCAGCTTTACAGCACCATAATCATCGCCCCATATCTGCTTAATGGCTGCTGCATTCCAGGCTCCACTGACTCCGGCAATTACACTGCCATCCTCTGCTCCAGCCAGAAAGTCTGTATCTACTGCATTCATAAATCCAGGATTTGCTGCAACTGCAAGCATAGACTGGGCTATATCAACACCCTTTATGGCTGTATCTGTAGCATTCCAGTTACAATGGTTTGTTACATTATCATCATTCACACCAAAATCAAGGCCTGTGTTTCCAAAAAACGAATACATATACCAGCCTGAGCTCCAATCCATGGTAATCTTCTTGCCATTTGCTGCTGCAACTGCAAGCATGCCATCCAGAGTCTGCACATCCTCATCTGTAAAATAGTTTTTATCGTAATACATAAAATAGCCATTATCCGCAGTCATCGGGTATGCATAGAGCACATCATTAACTGTTGCTGCTGCAACTGAACCCTCATCATTTGCAGCCTTTACCTCATCTGCATTTGTTACCGGGTATAAGGCACCTCCTGCAACAAGTCCTGTTATCTGGTCATCTGCCAATGGGTATACATCAGCTGCATTATGAATATCACTGAGGACATTATTTTTTGCCTCAGAATCTGTAGACGCTTCAAGTGTAATATCAAAGTCCGCCTGTCCTGCGTACTCCTGCTTGAAGCTCTCAATCATCTGGTTCATCAGATCAAAATTGCTCTCCTCAGACCATACCTTAAGTGTTACTGTTCCGTCACTTCCCTGTGACACTGAACTGTCAGCCTCTGTAGATGCCACACTTGCGTTTCCTGCTGCACTGCCACAGCCTGAAAGTAAAGACACACCCATAGCTGCTGCCAGAACAGATGCTATCCATTTCTTTTTCATACTTACTCTTCCTTTCGTATGTATACAATATAGTATTATATTACCATATATTTATCAAACAAGGTAATCATATTTGTAAAATTTAATGATCTCTGGTATTGATTTTTAATCTGTTCACTGATATGTTACCATTTCTTCTACTCTTAATATATGCAGGTTCTTTACTCCTGCACAATCTGTCTTGCAACATAAACTCCACTTGCAGACGCATGTGAAAGTGAATGTGTGATACCACTTCCGTCACCGATTACATACAAATCCTTGTGGCGGGTCATCAGGTTGTTATCCACCTCAACCTCCATGTTGTAGAACTTAACCTCCACACCATAGAGCAGGGTATCATCATTTGCTGTACCCGGTGCTACCTTATCAAGTGCATAAATCATCTCGATAATTCCATCTAAAATACGCTTAGGCAGAACAAGGCTTAAGTCTCCTGCTGTAGCGTTTAATGTAGGCACTGTAAATGATTCCTTGATACGCTTCTCTGTACTTCTCTGTCCACGCACCAAATCTCCAAACCTCTGTACCATAACGCCTCCACCAAGCATGTTGCTGAGCCTTGCTATGCTCTCTCCATATCCGTTTGAGTCCTTGAATGGCTCTGAAAAATGCTTTGCCACCAAAAGCGCAAAGTTGGTATTATTAGTCTGCTTTGCAGGGTCCTCGTAGCTGTGTCCGTTAACTGTGATAATGCCATTGGTATTCTCATTTACCACTGCGCCCTTTGGATTCATACAGAAGGTACGAACCAAATCTTCGTATTTTTCCGTGCGATATACAATCTTGCTCTCGTAGAGTTCGTCTGTCAGATGTGAGAAAATCTCAGCAGGAAGCTCCACACGGACACCGATATCCACACGGTTTGAATTAGTGCTGATATCAAGGTCACTGCAGACCTTTTCCATCCATTTGCTTCCGCTTCGTCCTGCGGAAATAACGCACTTGCTTCCCTCGTATGCATCATCACCACTGTAGATTTTGTAGCCCTTGTCAGTTTTCTCAACTGTATCAATCACGCAGTCAAAGTAAAAATCAACCGTGTCCTTGAGGTGGTCATAGAGCTGCTCCAGCACCACATAATTAATATCTGTTCCAAGGTGGCGGACTGACGCGTCCAGCAAATGCAAGCCATTCTGCATACAGGTCTTTTTGATTGAAGTGCCTGCTGTAGAATAAAGCTTTGTGCCCTCTCCACCAAAAGCGAGATTAATTTTATCCACATACTCCATCAAATCAATCGCTTCTTTTTTGCCTATATACTGGTAGAGAGTGCCTCCAAAATCATTAGTAATATTGTATTTTCCATCAGAAAATGCACCTGCTCCACCAAAACCGCTCATGATTGAACAGCTCTTGCAGTGTATACATGATTTGATTTTGTCTCCATCTATTGGGCATTTACGCTTCTTAAGCTCGTGTCCCATCTCAAATACTGCAACCTTAAGCTTTGGATTCCTTTCCATTAATTCATAAGCAGTAAAAATTCCTCCCGGTCCTGCTCCAATAATCAATACGTCGTACATTTTATACCTCCATATGCGCTCTTATTCTTATTATATTTTTTACGTGCTCATCCCGGCAAACCTTCTGTTTTCTAGGATGTATGGGCATTCGCTCCATCAAATATGATATGCATAATTGCTCCTGTGCAAGCCCATTGCACTCATGTATATCATATTTAGAACATCTCATTACCCACTCTCATTGTAACATTCTTCTCGCATATATGTAAATTACATCAAAATAAATCCAGCATGTTGTCCAGATATATTTCCTCTCTCACATTAATCTCATACTCTGGTCTGGTCATATAGTAAAGTATAAATTCAAGCAGCAATGCACTTCCCAATCCCCGTCCTTCTATTTTAAAATTAGAAAATTTCATGGGCAGATAAGTACTTGTTATATCATTTACACTTATAAAGCCCGGATTTTTCATAGCCTTGGAAAATTTATAGCCTCCCTCAGAGTCTGGTGCAGTGCAATAATGCTCATGGCATGTCTCACCCAGATTTTTGCGGCTTACATTCTCATAGCATGCCTTTCTGTCCAAGCATCCAAAGAAACAGCACTCATTGCACAAAAACTCAACCTTGTCCTTTTGCGGCTGGGTCAGGCGGCCTAACTTGTCAAAGGACTTATTCAATCTGAAATCCGGTACCACATAGCAAAACTCCCTGCGGTCTAATTCCTTTAGCAAATCATTAAAGTCTGTAAGAACCTTTGTGGTTGAAGAAACCAGATATAGGTCCGGATAGTTTTTCAGCAAATACTCTGCCAGCAAGTCTGAATGTACAATTACACCATTTGACCTGCCTGTATCTGCTGTCTGAAACAGCCTGCACAAATCATTGCATTTTTTATCCGACAAGTGTTCCTCCCTGAGCAGGGAATTGCTAAAGGTCAGCCTCGCAGAAATCCCATATTCCTGCATGAGTTCCATCACATCTGTCGGATCAGCTTCCCCGAATCCAGCCCTGCCACCGCCCCAGAGGCAGTCGGCGGGAGCTCCGTAGATTGATCCTATATCGCACCAATCGTAAAAGTAGTCTCTGTGAGTGCGGTATAATGGAAGGAAAATGCTATAAAATTCGTAAAATTCAAACAAGCCCGGTAAGTGGTAATGCGCTTTTTCATAAAATGTTACTCTTTCCATATTTTTCCCTTTACAAGTCTTACCATAATACTAGATTTAAAAAAACTCTCTTCATAGCCTGAAATAATCCCCCATATGGAAGATTTTACCCCATCAATTATTTTTCTGGATTTTTTCTTCCTTTTAACACAATCTCCGCCACTATGAGAAGTATAGGAAATACAATTCCTGCAAGTATGCCAAGCTTCAAATTATTTGACATCTGTCCTGTGACAAAGCCCACAAGCGTAGGACCACCAGAACAGCCCACATCTCCTGCCAATGCAAGGAGGGCAAACATGGCAGTTCCACCATTTTTCAAGGTTGCAGATGCCTTGCTGAAGGTGCCAGGCCACATAATTCCAACCGACAGACCACAGACAGCACAGCCCACAAGCGAAATAAGTGGTGATGGCGACAGGGATATGCACAGATAAGCAATGACACATAACAGGCTGCTGCCCATCATGAATTTATCCAAATCTATCTTTTCTCCAAACTTGCCATAGAAGGCTCTCGCACTTCCCATAAGTATGGCAAACGCCATAGGTCCTGCCAGGTCTCCGATAGTCTTTGTCACTCCCAGTCCCTGCTCTGCAAAGGTGGAAGCCCACTGGCTCACAGCCTGTTCGCTGGCTCCTGCGCAAACCATCATAAGCATAAGAATCCAAAACATTTGATTCCTGCACAAATCACGGAGGGACATCCCTGTCTCCCCATCTTCGATTAGTGATGCAATAGGAGCCTTGCAAAATACAATGCCGTTTACAATCGGTATGACAGCCCAGATTAGGGCAAGGATTTTCCAGTTTTCTATTCCACAAAGCTTAAAGAACAGGGTTGATAAAAGTACAACTCCCACATGTCCCCAGCAGTAAAATGAATGCAAAAGACTCATTGCCTTTTCCTTATTTTCTGTAGGGCAGCTCTCCATGATAGGGCTGATAAGAACCTCTATCAGTCCGCCGCCGATGGCATAGATTACAACTGCAATGAGAAGTCCTGCAAAGGCATTTGGCAGCAAATCCGGTAAAACAACAAGTCCGATTAGTCCTCCTGCTGCAAATACATGTGCCATAACAATTGATACCCTGTAGCCTATCCTGTCCACGAATTTGGTGGACAGCAGGTCTACTATAAGCTGGATTCCAAAGTTAAAGGTTATAAGCATTGTAATCTGGCTTAGAGGTATGTTGTAGTCGCTCTCAAATGTGAGAAAAAGCAGGGGTACAAAATTATTTACTATTGCCTGCACGATATAGCCTGCGAAACAGGCGTACATTGTCTTTTGATATTTGTCTTTCATCCTTCTAAACTGTCTCCATCTTTATAGGTTTTGTTGAGTCCATATCCTCAACTGTAGCAAGTGCGAGCTGCTTAATCCAGTCCTCTCTGCCTTGACCGCACATGTCTGGCTTTATATCGAGAGAAAGCTCAAAGCAGTCTGGCCTATTTTCTATGTAGTAATGTCCGCATAATGCGCCCTCACAGCTGACTGCGTAGCACTCCTGCCCAGATTTATTTTCTTTTTCCACTGTATACTCACTGTAGCAGAGCTTAAATGTCTCACAGAGAATCCTGCTTTTCTCGTTAAACTCTCCACCATATTCTTCTACCTGCTCTTTGAAAAATTTATCATGCACACGGCGCCAATAGGCAAGGCTCTTGTCTCCTTCGCCCTCTCCTATTGCCTGCTTCTCATCCACCTCATCAAATGGAATCACCTCAAGCTTAGCAGTCTGAATCACGCAGACTGCCTCATCCTTAGAATTCAGGATAATACTGTAATCCCCTTCCTGAGGCATTGGCTCTTCCTCCTCCAATGCGTACAAATCATAGAGGGAGGCTGTTGCGTACTTTATTCCAAGCACAACCAGTGCTGCCAGATTGTCTGGGGCATCACCAAACTGCCATGCCTCGTAATTGGTGTTTGGGTCTATATTGTTTTCGGAGCAGAATTTGCTCCACATTTCTTCGGGTTTCATAGCCTTTTAGTTCATCTCCATATTTTTCAACTGTTTTATCTGGTCTCTCTTGCTGTAAATTACTGCTGTTACCTGAACCTTATTATATTCTTCATCTATCCAGTAATATACCAGAAAATTCTTCACGACAATCTTACGTACGCCTTAGCTTCTCCATGGCTCTTCTTCTATCAGCGGATATTTCTTGGGTAAGACAGACAATTTCAGTATTGATGCTTTCAAATCATCCAATAAATTATCCGCCGCTTCCGGAGCCATAAGATCATATGAAATATAATGTGCAATTTCCCTCATCTGCTCCAACGCCTGTCTTGTTACTTTTATTTCATATTTATTTCCCATACACTAAATCTCCGCTTTCAACTGTCTGAAAGCCTCATCAATGGAAACAGAATCATCACTCTTAGCCTGTGCCAGACCATTCTGCATCATCGCATCAAACTCTACTTTTGTTAATGTATCTCTTGTAATAAGCTTATCAGGAATATCAAGTGAAAAAGGTACTCCATCCCTCATAATGACCTGCCTATATGTCATATCAATAAATACAGATACCGGAATACCGAGTCTCTCCAGAATCGCCTCGGCCTGTTCTTTTATATCCGGCTGAATACGTGCTGTAACATTTGCTGTTTTTCCTGCCATAATATATACCTCCTGTTTGCTTTACAGTACCACAGAGTAATGCGTTTTGCAATACAATGTGTCACATATCTCCAGTGCAATCGCCTCCGCATGCTCAAGATACCAGTCACCCTCATCCTCTTCGGCTTCCACAAACTCAACATACTCATTTAACAATGCTAACTTGATATCAAATCTGAACTGCTCATAAGATATCTTATCTTTTAAGCCCGCATACACCTCGTTTAAAAACAATTCCTTCTGGGAATCATTCATATAAAAAGGAAATGTGCATCGTGTTTCTGTTGCATGAGCGATAAATCTGGCAATGTCAAGGGAATAAGGCATCATGCCTCCAAAGCCCCAGTCAATCATTACAACCTTTTCACCATCAAACATAGCATTAAATTCAAGAAAGTCTCCATTTGACAAAGTGCATGGTGCTGTCAGCTGGCGGTCTAAGAATATCTGGTAAGCCTTTCGTAGAACTGGCTTGTCCGCAAGGAACTGGGCACGGCGCAATACTCTCTGCCAGTATTTTATAAATCTGCCTTTTACCTCATCCTCAGTGGTACACTCCAGCTCTTCTGTCCAGAAGCACTCCTGTATGCTGCTCAGAGTCTTTGCTGCCGACAAAGCGATTTCGTCAGTCATATCTCTGAGGTCATTACCCTCAATCATCTCTATACAAATCCAGTTGTCACCATCTTTTTCCAACGAGCCATACAGATGTGGCGCATTAAAATCACCCTTTGATAAATATTTTGTATATATATCTGACTCGATTTTCTCTGTTTTTTTTAAGATGGCTTTCTTTGAAGCTGTGGTAATGATGTAGACATTGTACTCACGCACCTCATCCTCGTTTTCGCCCCACTGCTCACAGATTCGTGATATTTGCTTTATATCTTCCTTTAATATGCTTGAAGCAATCTGCTCTGTTTCTTTGTCTTCGATTATTTTTTCGAAATCTCCTATTTCCATGTTTTGCCCTCGATTTATTTGTATGATAGGACTATTTTATAACATATACAGAGAACCTGCCACTGGCAGCTTCTCTTGCATACTTTGGTATCAAAAAGAAAAACCAGCGTCTCGCACACGCTGGTTTTTCTTTTTGTTGCCTTATGGTAACTTTTATAGCTTTTGCCTAGTCAAACTATAACATTTGAATTTATTTTGTCAATTCACTACCACTTTCATCCTCAATTTTCTTCCTGCCAGTTATCATTGCGATAACAGCAAACATAAAAAAAATGTAATTGCATCTGAATCAGCTAAATTACTTGCGTTTACTAAGCTTTGCACATCTCACAGTAAGTGCAATTACAGCAACTATAAGTGCAGATGTTACTGTTCCCTGCAGGCTTGAAAAATCAAATATTGAAAGTTCCTGATATTTCTTCCACTTATTAAAGCAGAAAATATTTATTGCAAGCCCTGATTTTTCTCCTTCTACGTTTTCTTTCTCTGGTTTTGTCTCTTCTGTTGTAGTTTCTACAGCTTCTTCCTTTTCAAAAATATCCTCTGGCATGGTCATTCCTCCTCAAATGTGTAATATGTATAATGTAATTATATATTATCTTGTATGTAAATTCGACATTTTTATATAACTAATTATTTATTACAAGCGCAAATCCCGATATCATAAGCATTATAATCACAAGCTTCTTGACAAACTTATCATCCAGCACTTTCGCACTGCCTATTCCAAGTCCCAGACCAATTAACATACAGGGCACGAGCATAACCGCCTGCTTCACAGCTTGTAGAGTTATAATTCCCCACATACCATACATAATTATCCTAAATGTATTCTCTGCTAGAAACACAACGCAGATATTCGCCTTAAATGAGCTGCTATCTTCTGTAACCCTGCTTACATAGGCTCCGAGCAAGGCACCCACACCATATAAGCCGCAGAGTATACCTGAAAGCACTCCGATTATGCCCAGTACAATTTTAGATTGCTTGATTTTTCTGGTGTGCATCTCCCTTAAAAGCATTTCAAGCCCGATTAAAATAATTGCAATTCCAAATATCTTTTTCACAATGCCTGTATCTGCATTCTTGAGAAAAAGTACTCCGGGTATGCTTCCTGCTATCACCAATGCCGCCAGTGGCAGACAGACGCTCCACTTGATTGATTTTCTCTCTTTCCATGCTAAAATAATATTTGTCGGATAGCCCAATATCAACTCGACCGGTGAAATATTCACGTTGCTATTCCCGAAGCTCAATATTGTTGTAAAAACCAGAGTGTTTGCAAAGCCGCATAAACCCTTTACGAAAAATGCACACAGAGCTGCTACAATCCACCAAATCATATTATTCGTACTCCCTATTTAAACTTCATTATATGTCGCCACGCCCATACCTTTGCGCTATATCAATAATCTCCTGTATATGCTTAACATTTTTGCTCCCCACAATCACATGCTCCATGCTATCCAGGGCAAAGCTCAGCATTTCTTCAACCGAGTACTTTTCAAAGCCCTCTCCCATTGCAAAAGGCATGCTTGCGACTGTCTCAAAACCTAATTTGCGGCAAGCATCAATCATCGTCATCTGCTCACCCTTAACTGTCTGAGTTTTATCCATATTAGCACTTGCACTCAGCAAATTGTACTCAAATAAAATGTATTTTAGATGATTCTCACCCACAGACACTTTTTCTGCCAGCTGCTTTATCTTTTCCAGCTCAATATGCCACTTTGCCTCCTGTGGCTCCTCTGTCATAAATTCAAAAGCAATTCCATAAAAGCGGATTTTACCCTCGCTGACCTTACTTTCATACCAGCTGAACAAAGCCTGGATTCGAGTATAAAATTCTTCTTCTGAAAGACCAAGTCTTGAGATTTCAGGGATATGAATATAATGCAAATCCAGTGTTTCGACTCCCAGATTTTGAAGGGATTTGTTTAAGGCTATCTCAAAAAATCTGGGATTAAGGGTCTGCAGCAAGCCTTCATACTCTGTAAAATCATCTATGGTTACGCCCTTTGGCTCAAGAATATCCGTCAGACACTTCTGTGGGTTTAGCCCTTCCTCTACATCACCAAACAGCAAGCCCGCCTTTGAAGTGATAAATATGTTTTCACGCTTAATCTCCCCTGCCTCTATCATCTGATTTATGGCTGTTCCCTCATCCTTTTCAGACCGCATGCCCCTGTAGTTTATGGCTCCGTCGATTGTGTTTATCCCATTTCTTATGGCGTATTTCACCGCATTTATGTATTTTTCGGAATCTGTGTCGGAAAAGTCTCCCAGATGTGTGCCGAGGGCGATTCGACCCATGTTGTGTTTTGAATAGCCTTTTATCATTTTCTGTCCTCGTTTCATGGTGTTACATATGCGCATGAGACAATGAGTTAATACGCTTACATAATTGGCAATCATCAAATATTGCGTATTTGGTTCATATATCCTGTGCATTTGTACATGATACATTATGGGGCAGCTTTTAGTGTAAGTGTAGTCTTGTATTTAATTTTTCTAATATATATATAATGAAAATTGAGGATGATATTGCTGGCGGACTTTTTTCACTAATTCTTGGTAAGTAATGTAATCTATCATTGTTCGGTGTCCTTCCTCTAACTGCTCAAAATAAAATCTTATGTTGTTGTATAGCTTATTCCATAAAGCAGTAGCAGACGCCTTATACAGAGAATCTGTCATATAGGGAATAGCGTTTTGCAAGCGTTTATGTGTATCAAGCCTTCTCTCGCTCCCGAACATAATTAACAGTTCCTTCTCTCTCATAGATAATTCCATCAAATTCCCCCCTTTCCATGGCATAAAAAAAGCAACCGGAACATCTCTGTTTCGATTGCCATGATAATCTTACTACAATAAAAATAAAAGCGGCTATATATTAGTTTTTTACTAGTTTTATACGTAAATTTATCAGTTTTATATGTAAATTTATTAGTAGTCTTTTGTGGACACTAATGATTGATTGCTTTGTCCTACCAAATCCACGATAATAATATCATATCTGTTTTGGCATTACAATTATATCGTTGTTAGTCTGTCGTTAGT
>ERZ1031095.92-NODE-92-length-26288-cov-17.067205_pt1 | contig 26288 bp, 11 predicted proteins | sample MGYA00517108_ERZ1031095 | MGnify/ENA primary metagenome ERZ1031095 (study PRJEB33719, sample SAMN04261275) | wastewater metagenome | biome: rural village; feature: human; material: feces | host: Homo sapiens | place: El Salvador | collected 2013-01-07 ... | reverse complement strand
AATGCTCAATTCAGTTGTTTGCTTCCCTAATTAAGTTTTCGGACGGTCTCCCCCGCTTTTTTGGAGACTATTAGTTTTTTTGCTACCTTTGTCTGTGAAAAAATGAAAGTAATAAAGACTTGAATGGTATATTCTGAGCAAAATCAGGTATATCCGCACAAAAAAACATGGTATATCCGCACAAAAAACGGTATATCTGAGAACGATAAAGAAAATTAAGAACAATTTAAAATAGACCGATTCATGAATAGAAGTAATGGACTGCGCATGCTGCTCCTCTTGCTTTCTACTGTTACGATGAATTCCGCGCTGGCACAAGACTGGCGATTGAAGACGAACCTAGCATACTGGGCAACAACAACACCCAATATCGCTGCAGAAACCAGACTATCTAACCGATTGTCGATGGATCTATCATTAGGATGGAACACATTTACGTATAGTGGAAACAAAAAGCTGAAGCACATTGCGATACAACCGGAAATCAGATACTGGCTCGGATGCCCCTACATCGGACACTTCCTGGGAGCCAACATACTCTACTCGCATTACAATGCGGGCGGCGTACACTTCCCCTTCGGCTTTTTTCCAGAGCTAAAAAAGCATCGGTTCCAAGGTGACTTGGGTGCCATAGGACTGGTGTATGGTTACGACTGGTCGCTCGGCAAGAGCAACAGATGGAACCTGGAAACGGCACTGGGACTGGGAGTGGGATTCACTCGCTATACCAAATATAACTGTTATGGAAAATGCGGGACGGCTATCGAGAAAAAAAACAAGACTTTCGTGATGCCTACCAAGTTGGCTGTTTCGCTGGTTTACAACATCGGTCCTACCGACCGCATGGACAACTGCCGACAGAAGGAGCCACAGGAGATCATCCTTCCGGAAGATAGCTGTACGCTCAACGAAATCCAGTTTATCCCAGCCCTTTCGTTCGTCAAGGACAACACGGGCAAGGCGGGCGAATTGCAGAAAAACAATCCTGTGCTTCAATACGTTAAAAACTATCGTCCTTACACCAAGGATTTGGTTTTGAGCCAGGAAGAAGGAGCACTCTACATCTTCTTCCCGAAGTCGAAGGCTGAGATTACGCAGGAGTTCCGCAATAACAACAAGGTGCTCGACCAGATTATCGACATCACCAAAGCCATCACGAAGGATACCACTTCTTCGGTGAAGATTATCCAGATAGTGGGTCTCGCATCCATCGATGGTTCCGTGAAATTTAATGAACAGTTGGCAGATAAGCGAGCAGAGGCATTGAAGGATTATATCCAGCAGCGCACCTTGCTCCCCGATTCGCTCTTCGAGTGCAACAACGGCGGAGAGGCTTGGGCTGAACTTCGCTATAGTATCAAGGAGAGCGACCTGAAATGCCGGGACGAACTGCAGAGGATTATCGACAACGAGCCTGATGCCGACCGCAGGGAGCGTCGCATCAAGAGTATCGACCAAGGCAAGGCATGGGCAGAACTTCGTGATAAGATTCTGGGCAACCAGCGCAATTCCGGTTTCCTCCGCATCTACTACGATTACGTACCTGACGAGGCGGCGACCACCATCAACCTAGCCACCCAGTTGCTCAAGTCGGAGCGTTACCTGGAGGCGTTGAAGGAGTTGCAGAAGGTAAAAGCCGACAAGCGAGCCGCCAATGCCCTCGGCATAGCCTACTACATGACGGGCAACCGAGAAGCCGCCCGCCGTTACTGGCAGCAGGCGATGGAGACTGGCGATGAGGAGGCGAAGAAGAACCTCATGCAATATGATAGAATTTTTAATTAACAAGATTATTTACATACTAAAATCTGACCAAAGTTATGAAAAGATTTCAACTATTTAGCTTGGCAAGTGCAATGCTTCTTGCAAGCGCAGCAGGATTCACTTCCTGCTCTTCAGATTCAGAAGATCCTCTGGACGGAGGATCAGGTGTGGCAGGACAGGTGGTAAAGACACAGTTTGCCCTAAACATTCCGTATGGTGGTGATGGATCTTCGACTAATCAGGCGAAGCAAGGAACCCGTATGACCAGTAGCATCACTCAGCAGGATAAGGGTTTCCGCGGAATCTCAAATATTGTTTTATTAACTTTCAAAGGAGATCCTACTACAGAAAGTATCACTGATGCTACAAGTATTATCAATATTGGCGCAGATAACAATGCATACGCTCAGGACACTTATCGTAGACTTTATCGTGACATTAACATTCCTACAGGAACGAGCCATATAGCCTTTTATGGCAGAGCAAGTAGAACAAATTATTATTTAGATTTCCAAGCTGGCAAGATTACAGATGTAGGAACAAAAAAAACAGAAAAAACTCTCGCCAACATATCACATAAGTTGACACCTATTAGCGGCAATGCAAATTTTACTTCAGATGCAGATGCCAATAAAATCATCGAAGCATTGAATAACATTGCAGGTGCTAAGGTCACAGTTGATAATACTACCTATACCTGGGCTACTATAGGAAATGAACAGAATCTCCCAACATGGCTTACAGATCATGAGAAAGAGTTTCTAAAGAGTCGCTATACTGATTTTACTTCTCTCAGAGCTGGTTCCAAAACATCTGTAGCGACTTTCATTGAGAACCTCAAAAAGGCATTAGCAGGTGAGACAGCAGATGCAACGGTTCCTCAGAATAAGAAATTAACTTACGAGATTTATACACAATGCGAAAAAGCATTGACGGATATCAAAGACATCGACTTCCCAGGAAAATTCAATTTGCCAGATGGAGTTGCTGTTTTGAGATGGAATGAAACAGATAATAAGTTCTCTTACAATGCTGTAGGAACCAACAACTTTATCACTGGAACTTCTATTGATTATCAAAAGATATGCTATCCTGCCGAATTGTCGTACTTTGTAAATACAACGACCATGGTTTCAGACAAAGACATGTCTAATTTAAACCAATTTCCTACATATTCCGACTGGACAAACTCATCAGGTGCTCAGTGGACAGGAAAAACAGATTTTTCAGAATCTGCCGTTACAAATACTACAAAAACTGTAGGCTTGAAAGACCCTGTCCAGTATAGCGTGGCTGTATTGAAATCAACGATAAGATGTAATGCAAGTCAACTTCTAGATAATGGCAAACTGAAGGGTGGGCTAGAAGAAGATCAACAGATTGATGTTCCTACAAATGGTTTTAGGGTAACTGGCATTTTAATTGGTGGACAACCAGGTACAGTAGACTGGAAATATGAACCAATACCTACAGAGACTTTCGCACATACCATCTACGACAAAGAAATGAATGGCGAACCAATGTACGCTAAGTACAGTACAGAAGTACCTACAACCAGAAATTATACTCTTGTCTTTGACAACAAGAATACAAATAGAGAAAAATCTGTTTTTGTAATTGTTGAGTTAGTAAACGATTCTTCAAAGGACTTCTACGGTGAAGATGGTATCGTTCTTCAGAATGCAAAATTCTATCTTTTGGGTAAGCTAGACCCTAGTACCACATCAGGATCAGCCAATCCTTCAAGTATTGACCGCGTATTCAAACAGGACTATATAACAACTGCCAACTTTAACATCATGGACTTAAAGAAGGCATACAATTGTATTCCAGACCTCAGAGCATCAAGTTTCAACGTAGGTCTTGCAGTAGATCTTAAATGGCAAACAGGTATTACATTCGATGTAAACCTCTAAGCCAGATAGAATAAAACGATAGCTTATCCCCCACACGTTCTTAAAGGGCGTGCGGGGGAACTTTCTAGAAACACAAATGGGGCTTGACAGGCTAGCAACTGAATCTCATCCCGTTTTGCGCCTCAGAACGGCACAAAATTGCCCTAGCTGGGGCAACTTTCTGTCCTAACTACGGCAGTTAACTGCCATGCCTAGGCACTTTGCGAAATGAGCGGAATTCCACTTCGCTATCGCCTATACTTGCCTTCGGAAACGGGCTTTCGAAATCAGCGTATCGCAGCATACACAGAAATCTCGAAAACTATTGCACACTACACTAAATCGCTATATCATGCTAACTATCAGCATTTTATAGCCGTGCAATATGGGCATCAACACTACACTAACACTACACCACACTACACTCATCTCGCTTTCGCTTTGTGTAATGTAGTGTAGTATTCGTGTAGTGTCAGCGCCCACACTACACCCACATAACAACCTTATACACAGCTATTTGCTGAACTTCCGTGTAGTGTGCAATAGAAAACGCAAATTATAATCATATTTGTGGAGGAAGATTGTCGAACATTAAGAATGCAAAAAGTACAATGAAAAAACTATATAACACTTTACTGGCATCCGTGATGACCATCAGCCTCATCACCAGTTTATCTTCATGCATTGATGAAGATATGAGCGACTGCGGCAAAGAGTATAAGATACAATATAATCTGCGACTCAATACGCAGATCAACACCGTGATTGACGTGGATCTGAACCTCATCGAAGAACAGGAGATTGCAGCCCGGCTGAAACAGGCACTCAGTAAGGTATTCACCGACCATGCCCACGACAACGACCTCTCCTTCTTCGTAGGCGAAGAACTCTCCCACCACGAGACAAATAAGATGGGTGCCAACTCGGTATCCTACACCATCTATCTGCCACGCAACAACTATCAGAACCTCTCTCTCGCCAATACCGGAAGTGCCGACAACGTAAAAATCATCAACGCAAACTTCTGTAGATCACTCGCTTTGCGGCAAGAGGCAAAAGATACCATCAACAGTCACAACATCGGACTGTTCACTTCCCGACTCACCATCGACGAGAACGATTTCGAACACGACCTGCAAACCACGCTTTATATGGCAAACAGCTCGGCGGTGGTGGTTATCGACCAGAGCAAGGTGCAGTCCACCGAACTCTGGGGATTCGTAGAAGGCATGGCAACCCAATTCCAGGTGAACGACAGCACCTATTCTTCCAGCCTCAACACGATGGTCAGGGCAAAGAGAATCAACCAGGATTTCATCACCAACTCCATCCCAACCCACGATGCCCTCTACACAGTCTGCTTCCCGAGCATCAAACCGGAATGGCGCTACCACGTCATCGCCAAGGTGAACGGCAAATACACCGAAACCATCTTCACCATGAACGAACCGCTGAAAGCCGGCAAGCTTAAGATTATCAAGACCCGACTGAAGGAAGACGGTTCGCTCTCTACCAGTAACACCGCCGTAGGCGTAAGCGTGAAACTCGACTGGAAACCAGGCGGAAGCCACGACATTGACATTTAAGTGAAGAGTGAAGAACGAAGAGTGAAGAATTCAACGGCTATTAAGAATTGATACATGAATCATATTACGAAATACATATTTGCGATACTATCGCTTATCATGCTGGCAGGATGCAGCGGAAGCGAGCAGGGCGAGGAGAGACCAAAGGACACGCTGGTTCCCATCTCGCTCACCCTCTCCGTGCCTAACGACAAGTCAAGCACCCGCGTCGGAGACCCGGGAGCAGACACCAACGACAAGGTGGACTGGGACCGGCTCACCATCATCGTTGCCTATAAGGAAAAGACCCAAGGCAACGAAATCATAGATGGAGCACCAGACAAAATGGTGTATTACGATACCTATACCAAAGAAGAATTCGACCGGGGAAAACTCGTCACCCACGCCACCTCAACCCTCTCAGGACCTGATGCCAACGGCTTTCGCACCTATACGATGTATCTGCCGCTAGGCAAATGTTGCGTTTATGGGGTTACCTATAGTAGCGGAGAAGGACTGGAGCTGGAGAGTGATTTAGACAAAATCGAAAAAGACGGACAAAACCATAACTCAGACATTTATAAGTTACAGATTAGCAACGACTATGCCAAACCAAGCGGCGGCACTACGGATATAGCCAAGTTTATCAGCGTAGCCACGGGCTATGCAGTCAAGCTGGACAAGAGCCAGCCACAGACAAGCGACAGAGAAGTAATAGTAGAAAAAAACATCAATGCCGATATCAACACCAAGCAATACTGGCGCATGGTACTGGGCAGACTGGCTGCCAAGATTGACATCCAATGGGATGCCAAGGGAGCCTACGAAAAAGACAAGGATGGAAATCTGAAATATACCAACGTGAAAGTAAGCCAGTTTACTTATCACGGAGAACCGAAAGGAACAACCGTTTCCGGTTCTGGATATGGCAGACTCTTCCCTACCCTTTACCATAAAAATGTATCTTCTATGGTTTCGGTAAGTGGAAATACCACCTTCTTGAACACCACGGAAATCAGCAAGCGAAACGGACGAGTATATCATTATACCTTCCCAGACGGAGCCATTCCTCCTCGCCTCACCTTCAAGCTTGACACAGAGAAAGAAGGAACGACAGGGAAATACAACGTGACATTTGACATGAGCAATCTGAAAGATGGCTTTATCCCAGCTCGCTGGTACAAGATCAATGTAAAAATATCGGGCACTCAGCTCACAAAGGAAAATATCACGATCAACAATTTCAACATATAAAACTCTTTTCAGCATGAGAATACATCATACGACATACAGAAAAATCATAGCAGCCCTCATCCTCCTGAGCTGTGTCAGCTCCCTGTTCGCACAGGGCAGCAAGACCTATCATGTAACAGCTGAGGCAACTGACGGTGGTGACGGCTCATCATGGACTCAAGCTATCACCCTGGAAAATGCGCTGAGCCAAGCCAAGGCTGGCGATGAAATCTGGGTGAAAGGCTACGAGGATATTACCGGCCACATCTACAAGGCACCGCTGGGAGGCTTCGTTCTCCCTTCGGGCGTTGCCATGTATGGAGGTTTTGCAGGAGACGAAACCATCAAGAACGATCTCCCTACGGGCAGGCACAAATATCAGATGAAGTATCAGACGGCTCTGGTGGGCGATATCGGCACCAACGACAAGGCGAGCCAGCAGCTGATTATCTATCCAGAGAACACCACCCGCAACGACAATGCCACCCATGTGCTGACCCTCCAGATGGGCGTAACACAGGACAACACCAACGACGGCAACAAGCCAACCATTGTTTCCGGTTTCCTCATCGCAGCAGGTAATGCCAGTGGAGCGAATACTTCTGCAAATGGCAGAGGCGGCGGCATCTACGTAGTAAACAAAAGCAACGACAACAATGCCGGCAGCCGTTACTTCCGTATTTCGCAATGTAACTTTGCGAACAACTACGGCATGCGCGGCGGTGCCATCTATGTAGATAATTCCTGTACCAACCAGCAGTCAGCCATCAGCTACTGCAGCATTTTTAATAATGTGGCAGGCAAGCGAGGCTCCAGCGACAACGAAGGTGGCGGTATGTGGATAGACGGAACAGCCACCATCTACAACTGCAACATCAACAACAATACAAACGGCGGTATCCGACTTTCGAGCACATCGAAAATCGTCAACTGCTCTGTAATTGCCAACACCGTATCGGCAGTAGACCTGACCACAGCCGGAGCATCAGGAAGCGATGGCGGCGGAGCGGTTTACAACACCGTGCTCTGGCATTGTACCACCCTCTGCAAGAATGATACCCGTCCGGTATTCAAATCCTGTGCCTTTTCCGAGGTAGAACCAGCAGGCGGCAAAGATGCCAACGGCAACGTGCACATCAGCATCCAGAACCACACCACCAAGCCAGCACCTTGGTTTGTACAGAGTGTGGTAAACCTGGGCTATGACTTCTCCTTCAGCAGCAACCTCAAGCAGCTTATCAACACCTCGTTCCGCTTCGAGGAGACCTCAGCCCTTTATGGTGCAGGCGACCTGCAGTACTACCAGAACTACATCGAGAAAAGCAATCTGGAAGCCACCGGTTCCACCGACGTAAGAGGCAAGAAGCGCTATGAAAGCAGCAGCATCGACATCGGTGCCTATGAGTATGAGCGACTCATGGCAGGAAGAATCAGATACGTGAAGCAAAAACGAGTAGGTAAAGGCGACGGTTCTTCATGGGGTAATGCCATGGACGATATTCAGAAAGCCATCAACGACCTGGCAGAAGATGCCAACGGCATGAAAGGCGAGGTATGGGTAGCAGAGGGAACCTACGAGATCAAGAACCGAATCGCTGAAGCCCAGAATGCGCCAACCTCCCTGCTGATGAAGGATGGTATCAGCGTATATGGTTCCTTCAAGGGTGATGAGACATCTCGTGCCGATCGCATTGCGGCATCGACAGACCTGAAGGAGCCTTGGAGCTGGCATTATCCATCCATCATCAAGGGCAACGGATATGAAAGTACCACCTGGAGTCCTACGGATGAGGAATGGAAGGTGACCAGCAGTTCCTATCACGTGGTATGGTTTGCCCCATTACCAGATGGCGGACAAGCCTTCTCTGACAATGTGTATCTGGAAGGATTCATCATCGAGGGTGGTGCCTACCAGGAAACAAACGATAAAAAATTTGAACCCGACTGCGGAGCCGGTGTCTATATGAACGACCCTAACGCCAAGCTGCGTTACTGCATCGTACGCAACTGTAATCCGGGCATCAAGGATACCGAGAACAAAACGCCCCGTGGCGGTGGCATCTACTGCCGCAACGGTATGACGGAGGGTAACCTGGTGTATAACTGCTCGGCATACATGGGCGGCGGTATCTATATTGATGACGCCGGATTCGTAACCCGCAGCATGGTGACCAACTGTTCTGCCAACATGGGAGCAGGTGTTTATCTGAAGGGTGACGCAACAGACCCGAACAAAGCCTATTACCAGATTCTTGCCACCTCTGTGGTCAGCAACAATACCAGTACCCGAAACGGTGCTGTGTATGTAGACGGTCATGGACTGGTTATCAACAACACCATCACCAACAACTATACCACCAACACATCGGATGCCGCCGACAAGGAGTCATCCAATACGGGTGGTGTGTATATCAAGAAAAAGGGTCTGATAGCCAACAACATCATCTGGAACAACTCATTGCTGCAGAGCACTTCCAACAGCAACCATCAGGCTGCCAGGGCACAGGTTTATGCAGCCAGTCCAACCAAGGAGACCGTACAATTCTACAACAACGCCATCTCTGACGTAAACGCAGCCATCTGGAACAACACCTATCAGGTGGGAACCACAGCCATCAACAATTACTATTCCGGAATGGGATTTATTCAGGGCGGTACGGATACACCATTCTGTACAACAGAAGACTTCAACAACAAGCGTGGCGTTATCACGGATAAGACAGAGATAAACTATTTCTGGGAGCTAAAGCAAGGTACCAGACTGCGCAATATAGGTATCAGTTATGCCCTCCTGCCATCAGCCTATCTGTATCAGCCACAGATTGACTTAAACGGAAAGCCTTTCAGCTTCACCCCTTCTACGGGAGCCTACATGCCAGACAACCATGACATTGTCTTCGAACTGAACACAACCACCAAGCGTCTGCGCATCTACTACGACCGTTCACGAGAACTGGTAGAAGGTACAGGCCAGTCGTGGGAAAACTGCTACACCTCTTCTGCCGTTGATGAGGTGATAGATTATCTTGCCACCATTCAGGATGGCGGAAAGGTGAATGTCGTAGAAAAAGGAAGTACAACGAAAACGGAATTCACTATCAATAAGGCGGACGGCTACCAGTTTGAAATCTGTGCCCGTGAAGGTATCTTTGCTCCAAAAACTGCTTATGTGAATGAGGAGAGCGATGCGAAGTCATGCACTTTCCGCATCCAGCCAACTGTGCTTCCACTAACCCTGTATGCCGGTTATCCGGCTTATTCGGAAAAGAAAAATCCTGATGATTCCGACCGCAACCCAATCCTATATCGCACCGAGGTAAACGGCAATATAGATGGTTCAGAGCTCAGCGATGGTCTTTATCATCTGGTTCGCATCGAGGCAGGAGCCAATGTTACCATCGACGGCTATGTATTTACCCATGCATACGCTGCCGGCAAAGCCTATATGCCATACGGTGGCGGTGCCCTGATAGGCAGTGTGGATCAGATTAACGATCCTACCACTGTAAAATTCAGGAACTGCATCTTCGAGAACAACACTGCCATGAACGGTGCTGCTCTAGCCACCATGCCTGATGCCGAGAATGTAAACCTGGAGTTGGAGAACTGCGTTATCAACAACAATACCAGTCAGGACATCAATGAGCAGCAGCTGACGGAATGGCCTTCTATCATCTATCTGAACAAGAGCGAAGGCAGCAAAAACCAGCTTACGCTGAAGCATGTTACGATTATCAACAATATAGGACTAGCACCAGAAACAAAAGATTTGGGTTCTACCTCTTATGCAGCAGGTAACGTCGTTATTTACCAAAACGCAACAATGGAGGGGTCTACCGCCTACAACAGTATTTATCCAATCAACACATTAGGCGAAAATGGCGCCAAGAACTTCAGCAATCCAACCAAGGAAGTGGGTGCTAAAATGGTAGGAAATGTTTACTACGGCGGTTATGCTTACTTCCGTCCATTGACAAGTTCGATAGAGACGGATAAGATTATCAATCAGATTGCGATAACAACAGAAAATGCAAACGCCAAGGACATCACCGGGGGTTCACGTACCCTTGGTGGCAAGGCAGACTTTGGAGCCTACGAAGCAACCTTACCACAGGACGGACGAATTATCTATGTCCGCTCTTACAACACAGAATGGATTGAAAATGATGCAACCGGCAAGGAGCAGATAGACGGTTCACCAAATTTTGATCTTCTGAATGATGACACTTCAGGAAAAGTATATAATGGAACATCATGGGATACGGCTATTCATGGCAATGCTGTTTGCGATTTGAAAAAACTTGATGCTTATGACAATAACTTCTATGTTCGCCTTGCAGATGGAAAAATGATGCCTGCAACAAAAGATGTAAGAGATTATTCGGAGTATAAGAAACCAACATCGTGGAAGAACAATACTGGAATATACGCAGACAATTACTATGGCCCTATCTCAGGACATTATAGTCATTTCATGGTAAATGGATATATCAATGACTATCTCAAAGACAAAACGAATGCGGATCTTTACTGGAATGTTTATCAAGGCAATACCAACCACAAAGACAAGTATTCAGACAAAGATTTCAACCTGATCAACAACGACAGAAAAGAGCGATATGTTAGCGGTCTGCAGTTCGCTGTAGAAAAGGCAGCAAAATATAATGAAGAGCATAAGAACGAATCAGGCTTCATTCCAAAAGAAGTCTGGGTAGGAGCTGGTGTCTATACTGATTACAAGGGTTTTGTTATCAGAAACGGCGTCAAGGTTTATGGCGGTTTTCCTCATGAGGGTTATCCGAACATGGATGACCGCCTGCCATTGCTGTCACAGTACATTCCTGCACGAGGAGACAAAAAGGACAAGAAAAAATCTGATTACGAAACCATTCTGCAAATCAGAAAAGAAAGCCCTGTCTATAGAGACAACAACGATGTTTTGGTTTTGCAGCATAATATGGAAACGGAAATTAACAATAGGAAGGTAGAGCGCCACTACGTGCTGTACCAGCCTGACGTCTGCGTACCTACATGGCATGTAGTTGGTGATGGATCTTCCACAACCACCCAAGCCAACAGTTACCGCTTTATACAAAATAACAGCTCTCATCCATATTACGCAAACTATCAGGGAAATAGTGCCAATGCGCCATACAATGTGAACATCTACAAGCAATACGAGAACGTGAAATGGGATGGCTTTACCATCCGCCATGGATACATTATCAATTATCAGGCAAACCGTGATGGCGGTCCTGGCGTTCGTGTTTTTGACAACGTAGAATTGGAAAACCTCGTCATTGTCAACAACCTAAACCACGGCTACCGAGTTCGTGGAGGTGGACTCTATATGGACGGGCAGAACTCCAAGATATCAAACAGTTATCAGCTTAACAACTATGCCACAAATGCGAATTCCGTATCCAAAGCCCAAGTGCCAGATGATACATTCAAGAAAAACGAGTCAAATTACGGAAACCAAGACGTTTATGGTGGCGGTGCTTATATGATTGTAGGTACAGGTTTCAACATGGTTGTAGCCAAGAATCGTGTTAGTGGCACTAACGAGGGTGGAGGTGGAATCTTTATTGAAACAGCAACCTTCTACAACAACACCGTGGCATATAATATGGTTGAAAATAAAGATGCAGGTAGTGGAATCATGCAATGGAATGGTAGCAACACAGGAATAAGTTCCTCTCTGGCTCTTTATAATTGTATCGTTTATGGAAATATCAGAAAGAATGCTGGAAACTGTTACGAAGTAGGTTCTACATCTGTGAATACTTTCAAGACTCCACATAGTTGTTATCTACCTTCTTGCGCAGATGAATTGAATAAAATTTTCAAGAAAGACCCAAAGAACCTCATCAGTTCTGTTAATCCATTTGCAGATGGAGAAAATGCAAAGAATACGCTCGATTTCCGTCTGGCAGCAAAAAGCGAGTGTCTGAATGCAGGTACAGAAGACCTGAATCAGAACGGCGAAGCAAAAATAGCGTCTCTGCCTTCTAAAGATATGGACTTTACCAACCGAATCAAGGACTGTACGGTGGATATCGGCGCCTATGAGGCAGATAATACGGCCAACATTACGGCGCAGGAAAAGAAGAACAGCGAAGGTAAGGTTGAAGCCTACGTTTACTACGTAACCCAGAACGGTTACGGCAACCGAAGCGGAGACAGCCCGAAAAATGCAGCCTGCGCTGACAAGCTGCAAAGCGTGCTGACCGCAGCAGGTAAACTGTTTGAGGAAAAGAACAAGGGCATTACTGATAACGACAAGAAGAGTAAGGTATATGTAAAAGTAGCTGGCTATCAGGCTGATGAAAACGGAAACCGCTTCGTTTATCATGCCAACACCCTGGCTGACCCTAAGGACCCACAGAGCTACACCTTCCTGATTCCAAACGGAGTATGGCTGATGGGTGGCTATAATGAGGGTACGCAAAAGAATGGTGTTCCAGATCCTAAAACCTATAATTGGGATGATGACCAGCGCGACTGTATCAACAAATACCAGACCCTACTCAGCGCCAAGACTGAAGTGAAGGCTGGTTCCACCATTACCCAGGAGGTGAACGGTTACCACACTGTGTGCTTCGGCAAATGGCCTACGGGTGAATTGGATGATTACAATACCACAGCCATAGAATATCGTGCTGTGATAGATGGCTGTCATCTGATAGATGGTAATGCCAGTGACAAGGCAGGCTTCAAGAGTATGGGCGGTGCTGCCGTCGTACCTAAGAAAGCCCACGTACGCAACTGTCTGATTACAGGTTGTGAAGCTACCAAGGGCGGTGCACTCAGTCTGCTCAAGGGCGGTATGGTGAGCGGTAGTGTCATCCTCAACAACAAGGCACAGGAAGGTGGTGCCATCTATGCACCAAGAACCACCAGCCAAATAGAAGAAGAGAAAGATTTCCATGCCTACGTCATCTCCTGTACCATCGTCAAGAACGAAGCTACAACCGGTGGCGGCATCTATCAGGAAGACAACACACTGATTGGCGGTAACTCTGTGATTTGGGGCAACACAGCACAGACCGACAATAACATCAGCGGAAAGGTAGACATCCTATCTGAAGACTATCTGCAGGGCACCGGTTCGCTGACCACACAGTTCTACCCATACAACTACTGTTTCGCAGAAAAGATGTCGCTGCCAGCCAACATGATGAATACAGAAATGACCAGCGACTGGGAAAGCTATTTCAAGGATGAAACCTATTATGTGCCTCGTGCATACTCACCATTGATTGGCAATGGTGTAGATAAAGCGTACATAAAGGCATGGAAGGACTATGGCATCAGCGACTACGATATCACGGGTAAAACCAGAACCCTGAGTGAGCGACAGACGGCAGGTGCATTCGCACTAGAATTACCAACGTTTGACAAAACCAAACTGCTGAGACGCCTGTTCGTATCACAGGAAGGTGGCGAGCTGGTGAATGATGCAGATATTCAGAAATACTATGGCCGTTCCTTCCTCACTCCGTTCAACAGTCTCGATGCTGCCCTCGATTATATCAAGGAGGCACGAGAAAAGAAAGTGGCTACTGAGGATACCCACTTCGAAATTCTGATGACGGGTGGAACCTACAAGCCGGGCAAGATGCGAAAGGATAAAGACCTTTCTCCTGAGCAGAACACGATAGACCGCCGTCTGCAGAGTTTCACGATTCCTGTGAACGTAGATATCTTCGGCAGTTTCTCGGTGAACGATCTGTACTCATCAACGCCTGTTGTTCCGAAGACAGAAGAGAAAACCGGTGAGACGTTTACAAACCTGGGAGGCAAGACGCTGGTAGCAGATGGAGATATCAAAGCCATTTTGGAAGATCGCAACAAGGATCACATGACCGACAACAACAAGAACGGTCTGATAGAGCCATGGGAGTTCCAGAATCCTACGATTCTTTCCGGTGACATCAAGGCTTCGGAAAAGGAACGTAATGTTTATCATGTGGTTTACAGTAATGCGGAATCTACAGAAACTTCGTCTTCTCAGAACAACGAAGTTGTATTAGATGGTATTACCATTATGAATGGCGAAACCATGACAGAGCTGAAGTCAATAGAAGGAGAAAATAAAATTGCCGAGATTGGTCGTGGAGGCGGTATCTACACCAACCGCGTGAACTATACATTGAACCGTTGCCGACTGATGAAGAACTCCGGTCTGCATGGCGGAGCTATCTATGCCAACAATGCAAGTCTGGACATCATCGGCAGTACGATCAGCGGTAATAGAGACGTATCGGAAAAGGCAAGCAAGGATAAGATTGACAAACCTGGTAAGGGAGGAGCCATCTATCTCTATCTCACAAAATCAGAGAATGGAAACCTGCATATCATCAACTCGCTCTTAGCCAACAACGATGTGACCTATGACAAATATACGGGCACTGAAAATTCACAAGGTGGAGCCATCTATATCCGTAGAGCTGATGATGCCAGCACCATGACTGCGGGCTATCAGGATGCCTACATCGTGAACAGCCTCATCGTTAACAACAAGGCAAAGGAAGATGGAGCCATCCATGTGGAGAACGAGGTGGAAAGCGGTACGATTACACCTATATTATATAATACCGCTATTTGGGGTAATGAATCAACTGGTAAAAGTGTTCTCCTCAAAAGAGAACACATGCGCAACTGCGCCTGGGATGAATTACCGGAACCAAAAACATCGACGGCAAATGATGGCAACATCAAGCTGAACACGGAGAACATCGCATCAGATGGTCCACGCTTCACGGAGCCTACAACCATCAAGGGTTACGAAGGCTATAAACTGGATGCCAAATGGAATCCACAGGCTATCTCTGTACTTACGGATGCAGGTGATGGAAGTATGGACAAGAATGAAAAGAATGAAAAAGGTAAGTATTTGGATTGGTGGAATAAGCACAAGCTGCGCCTGGAAGCTTATGGTTATCTATCTGAGTATATCCGTTCTGCCAACAGCAGCAAGGAATACTACAGATACGTTGGCCCGAAAGACGAGAAAGGTGAAGTGACAGAAAAACCTATCGACATCGGCATGTATGAATTCCAGTATGTACTCAAGTTTACAGACCTGGAAAAGGTTTATATCGGAATGACACAGGAAGGGGAAGGTGATGGTAGCAGTTGGGCTAACCAAAGCACCGACCTCCGTGGTGCCATCATTGCCATGGCCAACCCATCAGGTAACTCATCTACAGGTCCTGGTACAGGAATTACCAGCAAGAGACAGGTATTCGTTCGTGGCGGTACTTATTATTCGCCAACCTACTCTAGCGGTGATGCCTTCTCACTCTTTGTGAATAACGGTGACAAGGCTCAGTATATTGAATCGATAGAACTCGTAGGTGGTTGTACGGGCAAGAAGATAAATGGTAAAGAGGAACAAGACTTCAGTAACCCATCGGTACTCGTTGAGAACCCGACAAAGGTGAACGAAACCAAGAACTTGCTCAATATCACCACCAATGGTAAGCCGGTAACGATATCGGGATTCACATTTACCAATGTGAGCAACCAAAAAGACTATGGTGTGGGAATCAATGCAGTCAACAATCTAACAGCAGATGGTAAAACCGCAGCTACTCTTAAGGTACATCATTGCGCCTTTAGATACAACAACAAAGCCGGAATGCTTGCACAGAACACAGATGCAAAATCTGCTTTGAAGTTATGGAACGTATTGTTTGCTAATGGCTATAGAGATGGAATTATAATCACAGGCGACGGAAAACCAGATATTACGAATGCAACATTCGTCAATAATAAGGGAAATGCCGTAAGTACCAAGAGCGTCTATAATTCTGTGGCATGGGGAAATGGGACACAAGACTTGAATACAGATAATTCTAACGTTGTGATTGCCGCTGACATCAAGAATGGTGACGTACTAAATGGTCCGAACTTTGTGGATCCAAAGCATGGAGACTATAGGATTCGACCTAGCCTCTTGTTACTTAATCAAGGAAACAATGAGAAATATTGCCAAGCCGTTGGATTAACAGAAGAAGGCCATAAGATTGATTATCCTGCAACTTTAGCTGCTGAAAAGGACTTAGGCAATACTGCTCGACTGATTGGCGAAAAGATAGATATCGGTGCATACGAGTGCGATACGGAGATGAAATCTATTATATATGTGAAGTCTGTACTGACAAATGGAACAGGTGAAAGTTGGGATAACCCAACCAACGACCTGCAAGGCGCCATCAACCTGGCTGAGCTTTATGCCAACAAGCATCCAGGTGAATATGGCTACGTCTTCGTAGATAGAAATCTGAAAGCTGATAATGTCAACATCAGTATGCCAGGCGTCAAGATGTTCGGTTCGATGCGCGAAGAAACCAGTTCTAAACCAGGGACAGAAGCTATCGTGAGTAATCTCCTTACTCAGAGAAAAGGACTCATTGAGTCTTTCAGTCAATCTACCATCAATGGACTGACACTCAACAACACAACTACCGATACAGAAAACAGAATGTGTCTTGTTGATGGATTCAAGGTTTCGGGCAACGTCAGCCTCAAGGGCAACAGCATGCTATCGACCTCTATCATAAATGGCAACATATCTGGCGATGCAAATGGCATGCTCTACAACAGTCTGGCATTAGGAAGCGTGGAGAATGTGAAGGCCGTCAATGTAACTGCTGCAAAGGCAAAAATATCAGGTAGTGCTGCCAACAGACCATCTGTAACTACCTATAATAATTATGTGAAAGATGACTACTGGAAGTACCAACTTGACGAGACATCAAGCGACATCAATGCCAATGCAGACGCAACAGCAACCAACGAATGCATCGACAAGGTAATGCACAGCCATGACCTTGCCGGCAACAAGCGCATCAGAGACAACGTTGATAACGGCTGTTTCGAGACTTGGTATCTGACAAACGATGCCGAAGCGAATAAGGTCGATTATCCACACAGTAAATCTGTGGTCTATGTCATGGAAGTAGACAAGGAGCTGAAACTCGACAACACATTCTTTACAGAGACTAATCCGTTCAGCCCAGGCTTCCTGCTTTTGAAGCACCACGCTGGTTTAAGAGGCAACAACAGTTATGTAAACCTCACCAACTTTGCCGTGGAAAGAAACTTGAAAGCAGGCACCAACTTCTTCTCCATGCCATTCAAGGCTACCAATATGGAGGTTTCGGGTACAAACAATCCTGCTGATGGTAGCGTAACAGCCTACTACTATAATGCAGCTACTCGTGCCAAGTACGACTATAAGTTCGAACCTAGCAAAGAGAGTAAAGCATGGGTAAAGGGCGTAGACAACCAGCGAAACTTTACCGCAGGTTTCAGAATGGAAGCAAAGGCCGACAAGACCGTCCGTTTCTATGGAACCAGTTACACAGAGAACGGTAGTCAGTTAGGTCAGATTACCCTGGTGCAGAACAACAACCAGCAGCCATGGTCGAGCAGCAATGGCGGCGGCTTGAAGTTCACCCACAAGGAGAACATGGGCTGGAACCTCTTCGGTTCTCCTTATCTCTGCGCCATGAACTATCGCGATATGGAATATGGCAGAGTCATCTACCAATGCGAAGCAAACGGCAGCTACAAGGCTATCAATACCTATTATTCTGACACGGGTAATTCAAAGGATGGCTACATCCCAGCGATGGATGCCGTGTTTACACAGACTGCCACTCTGGATAATTCAGAAAGCGTGATAGTAGGACATTCGGAAGCAAGGGCAACAACAGCCTATCAAGCAACCCGAGCCCTCGACATCGCCATCACACAGAGCAACAGAAACAGCAGAGCCGGCAACGGCACTCCTGCAGATGACCAGCTCCAGTTGAACGCAGTTCCTGCACAGGAGGCGAAATCAGACTTCGACCTGGGAAGTGACGGCGTAAAATGGATGACCAGCCAGAATGCTCAGATCTATGCTACCCGCAACGGCGGACGCTACTCGCTCCTCTCTGCCATCAGCATTGAAGCAGAACAGAGCATCGGCATCAGTCTGCCAGAAACGGGTGAATACACCATCAGCATCCCTGAAGAATGCGATGCCAGCGAATACGAAACCGTATGGCTGAAGGACAAGAAAACCGGAAAGGCCATCGACCTGAAGGAAGGCGATTACCTATTCCATGCAAGCCAGGCAGGCGAACAGAACCATCGCTTCACCATCAGCTTCAACCGCATGGCAACCGACATGAAGTCAGACATCAGCATCCAGGCTATCGGATTCAGAACCATCGTCCTCAAGGGGCTCCAGCCAAACGACCTCATCAGCGTGTATGCTGCCGATGGCGTTCTCGCCCTCCAGAAGAAGGCAAAGACTGAGAAGGAACAGGTTCGCACAGCCATCCAGGGCAACGTAATCGTAGAAGTGACACGAGGCGGCAAACAGATGGCAGTAAGGAAGATTGCCCTGAAATAAGGGATGAAGACACGGACGAAGACTGAAAAGAATGAGATAAAAACCAGTCAAAACAGTCGGAAAGCCGTAAAAGAACGGAATAAATGTTAATAAAGCGCAGAGATAATCGCTCATTTCAATAATTGGCATTATCTTTGCGCTTTGTATTTGCACAACAATTAGAAAATAGAACTATGACAGAAAAGGAAATGTACAATCTGATTAATAATCAGAATGAACAGCAAAGCAACGGCTTTGCTATCAATGAGAAGGAGCGTGGATTGAGCGGCGTGTTCTCCGCACTGATGCGCAAGGTTTATACATGGATGACCCTGGCTCTCGTTATTACGGGTGTTACTGCATACGGCGTGGCTGCCAGCCCTACCCTAATGATGACGCTGATGACTAGCCGAGGCCTGCTCTTCGGACTGGTAATCGCTGAACTTGCCCTGGTATTCATTATCACAGGTGCCCTGAACCGCCTGTCGTTAAGCACGGCTACCCTGCTCTTCATCATCTACTCAGTATTGAACGGAGCGATGCTCTCTTCCATCTTTGTGGTTTACACGATGACCAGCATTGCCAAGGTGTTCTTCATCACAGCCGGAACCTTCGGCGCCATGGCTGTATATGGTTACACCACCAAGAAGGACCTGACCTCGATGGGTAAGATTCTCTTCATGGCTTTGATTGGTCTGATTATCGCCACCGTAGTAAACATGTTCCTGAAGAGTTCTGGATTTGACTACATCCTGAGCTACGTGGGTGTTGCTATCTTCACCGGTCTCACAGCATGGGATAGCCAGAAGATTAAGCACATGCTCCAGACACAGTACGACATGAGCGAAGGTGCTCAGAAGTTGGCGCTCATCGGAGCCTTGACTTTGTATCTCGACTTCATCAACCTGTTCCTCTATCTGCTTCGCATCTTCGGAAGCAACAAGGAATAAGATTTCAACAGAAATAAAAAAAGCAGAGGTTGGCTTGCCCTCCACGGGTTAGCCAACCTCTTTATGTGTTCTATCAAAAGCAAATGATAAGTAAACCTAATCTAGAAAATTCTGATGCAAAGATAAGCTTTTTCTCCGAAAGTCAGGCTTCATTTGGTAAAAAAAAGAAGCCATTTGAACAAAAAGTATCTTTTTTATTGCCTGTTACCAAAACTCATTTCGTAAAAAACATGCATTCATTTCGTAAATTCAGTTGGTTTACAATCATTTACAGAGCATTTCTAAATTCATTAGGCGAACAGCCATAAGCAGAAGAAAAGACTCTTCTAAAGGTGGAAAGGGAATTAAATCCCGACTTCTCAGAAATCTCCAGGATGGAAGATTCTGAGTTTCGAAGCAGATTTTCCGCATAACGGAGGCGGTAATTGTTCACGAAATCATAGAACGTGCTGCCATTCTCCTGGTTGAAATACCTGCTGAGATAAGTGCGGTTGGTGCCCACCATGTGTGCCACATCCGAGAGCTTGAGTCGCGGATTGAGATAGATTTTCTCCACTTCAAAGAGACGCTGCACCTCGGTGGCGAGACCTTGCTTTTCCTCTTCACTCTCTTGCGGAGCAGCTTCTGCATGCGCTGCCTCCACATCCTTCAGTTCATCAATCACCGACTCATGTCGATACCCAAAGTAACAGATGAACATCCAGATAGCCAGGGAACAGACCATATAAAGATTGTCGAAGCCTCCGTCGATGACAAAGCAGCTCAAGGTCCAGATAATCAGGATGAGGAAGAAACTGCCCAGGATGGCAAGGAGCCAGGAAAGGTTGATGTTCTCCTGATAGGAGAAACGCTCCTTGAGCTGGCGATGATACCTGCGGATGAGGAAGAAGAGTACAACGAAGGTGGTGACGCCATAAACGGCGCCCCATACCGAGAGAATATAAAAATAGATGTTGGCACCCGAGATGAGAAACAAGAGCGGAAGCAGCACAAAAGGCAACTCCAGCACCACCGCCTTGGTCCAGGTGGTCCATCCCGGTTTTACCAGTTCCATCAGCACAAAGCTATAGAACGGAATGATAAACATATCGACAGCGGAGGTGAAATACCATCCCTCCGTACTGCCGAAACCCTTGTAGTAGAAGAGCACGAGGTCTTTCAGGCACTGTGCGTCCGCTATCAACATCAAAAGCATGATGAGGCGGAAGAGCCGTTCACTGCCCTTACGCCAAAACATCCATGCCATCATGGAAAAGAACATCATGCTCATTCCATAAATAAAACTCGTTACAGCATCCATATACTTATCTGTTAATTGATCTAGTTGCCAGGCTTACGCCTACAGTATTAATTTCTATGATTCTATTATTTCAATTCAAAAAGCAGTTGTCCTCCACCCACTATCTGCTGGTGAGAGAGGCGATAACCATTCAGTGGTTTTCCGTTAAGAGAGGTAGACTGGATGAGGTAGCTGCCTGCATCCTTTCTTCGGGCTGACAAGATAAACTTCTTTCCGTTTTCCAGATTCAGCGTCACCTTGTCGAAACCTGGCGTACCTATATAATAATAAGGTGTGCCAGGACAAACTGGGTAGAAACCCAGGGAGGAGAATACATACCATGCCGACATCTGACCCGCATCATCATTGCCCGACAAACCGCCCGGAGTATCATTATACTCCGTCTGCAGGATGTGGTGCACCCATTGCTGGGTCTTCTCTGGAGCTCCGGCAACATCATAAAGATAGGCTATCTGATGGCAAGGTTCGTTGCCATGCCAGTACCATCCCTTGTCGAACATCCTGTCCAGACGGTAGATGACCTTATCTTCTGCCTTCTTCTCCTTCTTATCCATCGGTTTGCTATGGCGGATTACCTCAAACAATCCTTCCGGATTCTGGGGCACATACCAGGTATAATGACAGGCAGCTCCCTCGGTGATGAAGCTCTGGCGATGAACCAGGTCTTTATTGTTCAGCCATTTTCCATTCTCATATCTGCCATCCGCCCAACCCGAGACTGGGTTGATGACATTGCGCCAATTCTCGGAACGGCGCATCAGTTCGTTGTAATCTTCCTGATATTTCTGTCGCTGCGAAGCATCCCTACAGGAATCCATCAGCGCCTTCGCCATCTGCGCCACGGCAAAATCATCGTAGGCATACTCCAGGGTGCGTGAAGTCTGCTCGTTGGTATGATAAGCTTCCTCCACCATATCCTCCAGAGGAATGTAGCCATTATTGATATACGACTGGATGGCACGGCGTCCCTTTCCTTCCTGATACTCCTTATATATATAAGGTGTAGAGAAAGCATTCATGCGCATTCCCTCGTAAGCCTTCTGCGCATCGAAGTTGCGGATACCCTTGACGTAGGCATCGGCAAGGGCGGCGCTGGCATGGTCGCCAATCATCGCAGCCGTATAACTGTTCCAGCATGGGAAAGCAGGAAGCCAGCCACGGTTCTGATACATCCCGACCAGCGACTGCATCATCTCGCCCGAACGCTTCGGGGTGATAAGCGTATAGAGCGGCAATTCGGCACGATAGATGTCCCACATAGAGAAATCATCATATCTGATTTCATCCCCCACATCACTCACCTCGTGAGGGAGGAAGGAACAGCGATACAGGGCACCATAGAACTGGTTGACCTTTGCCTGGTCGTGATGCTCCACATCAATGGTATGCAGACGTTCGCACCACAAATCGGCAGCAAACTGCATCATGCTATAGAAATCCAAGCCGCCATAGTTGTAGTTCTCGGCATTGAGATTTGCCAGGGCTTTCTCGCGGGAGGTGAAGGAAGTGCCCGACATCCACTCCATCGCCTTGCCCGCCTTTCCACGGAAAGTGAGCCAGGCGCCGATACGTGGCTTATCCTGCATCTTCAAGCCCTTGCTAATTCTGTTGTCACCTTCGAACACGCCGTAATCCACCAGGTCTCTGGCATCGTAAGCCAGCACGAAGTGACCGCTGAAACCAGCCGACTCGCCCCATCCCTGGTAAATGCGATGCACCGGATTATAGCCATACACCACATGATTGAGGGTATCAATCTCGATGTAGCCCTGCCCTTCATCACTATTCGGATTGATGACCAGATGAACCAGCTGGTCCTTTTCAGGAGTGACACGGAGGATGGAGGTATGGCTCAATGCCGTCATCTCTGCCTTGAGATGCTCCTTCTTCAGATTCACCGCATAGTAATGAGGATGCGAAACCTCATCGGCATGACTGAAAGGAGTGGCGCGCTGCTCGGGCTGGAGCCGCAGCTCATCGCCCAGGGCGGCAACGGTAAAGGAACCGTAATCCTGCATGCAGCCACCCACTATCCAATGGCTGCAGCGGAACCCCTGCAAAAGGGAGTCCTTATAATAATAAGGTGCGATGCATTTCTGTTCGGTATCCTGGGTCTGCGGAGTCCAGAAGTTCTGCCCGTTCGGAACAAGTACGGCAGGCAGGGTCTGTCCATGCTCCTCGCTGCCCCTGCCAAACAGGCCGACGCTCTGGGTATTGGCCTGTGCCGTGCCCACCATCGTGTTGATGGCATTCAGCTGGCGGATGTGCTCCAGGTTGTGGATGCGTTCGTGCATCTGCTTCTTCCACTGGTTCCAAGGATAGTAGCACGTGCCATACTCCACCTGCGAGAGGATATTGATCTTGATGTCCTTCTCATTGAGCATGAACTTCACCAAGACGGAATCCTGGGCATTCTTATAGAAAATCATCTGCAGATTCGCAGCCATCGGAACCACCCTATCCATCTTATCTACATCGTCGCCCAAAACCACCTGTTCCTCATCATCCTTGGCACTTGGAGGAAGATGGGCGGTATTGAAGAGGAGCGAAAGCAGGCGATAGAGTGCCGTATCGTGACCGAAGCGGAGAGTTGCCAACGACTGGCGAGCACGCAGGGCGGCATCAGCCTCAGCCTCGATATTCTGCCAGAGCGGAATGGCACAGCGTGCAGGAATCGACTCGTTGGTAGGTTCGTTGCCATTGACGATGGTCATGCGACGGTTGTTTGCCTCATAGATGGCTTGGAACTCCTCATCCGTGAAGAGAGCATTCAAGGCTTCTTCAATATCGATAGGATAAACCGGGAAATTCAAGCCCACATCCTGGATGGATGAAGTGATGGCATGCATCTCGACCATCAGTTTCATAGGGTCATCAATCTTCGAGATGTCTTTGAAGAGTTGACGGAGAAATCTGTCGGGAGAAATCAGAGGTTCCACCTTTGTTCTGCTTGCCAACGCCTTGATTTCGGGAGAAACGTGGGCTATCCATGCCATATCAGCAGAATCGGTCTTCACATCCAGGTTCAACTGGGGCTGGAGGAGCTGTAGTTCCGAAGTAAAGGCTTGCATACTCCTGGCACAACGGTCGGAGATGCTGGAACGCGCCTTCACCTGATTGCCGGCAGCAAAGATTTGCGGAAAGTGGGCAAACATGCGTCGGGCGATGCCCTGATGCTGAAGTGCACCGAGACGGGTGAGCTTTCCACCATTTCCCCTGGCATTCTCCCACATTCTCGTCAGCATTCCCTTCACCTGCAGTCCGAGCGGAGTAAGATTACTCTCATCCTCGAAATGCCTGCATATCCATACATAACGGTCGTCATGCGCCATCCATCGGGAACCGTGGCGACCGTAATGACTGATATAAAAAGGAGTAAATCCGGCAGGAATAAGACCCGACGAAGGAATCAGGGAATCCTTGAAAGCACGCTTCTGGGAATCTGGTAAAGCACCTTTCAAGGAATCAAGCACACAACAAGAGTCTGTCCCGAAAGTTCCAGTCTGCGCTGACGGACCTCCGGGATAGGCGTAATAGATACCCCCCATCTGATGGCGGGTCTGTGCTTGCATGGAAAGGACGCAACCTAACCATATATATATTAATGTGACTATTCTGTTCATTGCAGTTTACTTACTCATTGCATCAATGAGGATTACGTTGCAAATATAAGCAAAAAAATCAATATCTGCAATTTTTCTACAAAGAAAATACACTTTGATGAAAAAGTTTCTATATTTCTCTTTCTTTATCTAGGAGAAACTGCAAGAAGGAAACAGGGCAAAAGCGCAGCTAATGCATAAATATACCGCATAAAACATGCATAAAACCTAACTTTTAAAACATTTTATCGCTAAAAATGCATTTTCTCTAATATTTATTTGGCGGTTTCGCATATTTTATGTAATTTTGCAACCGCAAACGAATAAAAATACAACGTATGAAAGTAAAGAATAGCAGATTGGAAACATTGAAGATGCTCATCTCTAGTCAAGAGTTGAGTTCGCAGGATCAACTCTTGCAAGCGCTCGCCCAGGAAGGATTTGAGATAACGCAAGCCACATTGAGCCGCGACCTCAAGCTACTGAAGGTAGCCAAGGCAGCTTCATCCAGCGGCAAATACACATACGTACTTCCGAACGATGCACTCTACAAGCGGGTATCCAACCATATCCCGATCAGCAACATGGCAATGGGAACAGGATTCCTCTCCATCAACTTCTCGGGCAACATGGTGGTTATCAGAACCCGACCGGGATATGCCAGCAGCATTGCCTACAACATTGACAACAGCGACATCACCCAGATTCTGGGAACCATCGCAGGAGATGACACCATCTTCCTCGTCAAGAAAAAGGGAATTACAGAAGAAGAGATCATCAATGCACTTTCGGTGGTTATTCCTGAACTCAGTCTGCACGACTGATTCAACCCATAAATAAGAAATAGAAACAAGAACATTATTAAATATTTAAGAGAAAATGGAAGAAGTTAAAGTAATGGTGGCTGACGAAAGTCACATCAAATACATCGACACCATTCTGACTACAATCGCAGAAGCAGCAAAGAAACGTGGTTCAGGTATCGCCAAGCGTTCACCTGAGTATGTCGCCACCAAGATGCGCGAAGCCAAGGCTGTTATCGCACTTCAGGGCGATAAGTTCGCAGGTTTCAGCTACATCGAAACATGGGGCAACAAGCACTATGTCACCACATCAGGTTTGATCGTTCACCCAGACTTCCGTGGTATGGGACTGGCTAAGCGTATCAAGAACCTGACCTTTACGCTTGCCCGACAGCGATGGCCTCATGCCAAGATTTTCTCTTTGACATCCGGTTCGGCTGTCATGAAGATGAACACCCAGCTGGGTTATCTTCCTGTTACCTTCGCCGACCTGACCGATGACGAGTCATTCTGGCGTGGTTGCGAGGGTTGCATCAACGTGGATGTCCTCCATCGTACCAACCGCAAATACTGCATCTGCACCGCCATGCTCTTCGACCCAGAGGAGCATCTGCCTATCAAGCTTCCTCAGGAAGTGATTGAGAGAATCCGCAAGATTGACGGTCCTTCTGCAGAAATCTAAATCCTTATATATAATAAGGTGTTGGCAAGAATGCCATACAAACAGTATTCATCCATATTAAACATAAAATAAAATGGCAAATAAGAAAGTTGTAGTCGCT